>Ga0075475_10000841_pt1 | contig 14668 bp, 17 predicted proteins | sample DEB08_DNA_10_FD_76342 | JGI IMG/M metagenome (GOLD analysis project Ga0075475, IMG submission 76342) | Aqueous microbial communities from the Delaware River and Bay under freshwater to marine salinity gradient to study organic matter... | ecosystem: Environmental > Aquatic > Marine > Coastal ... | reverse complement strand
TTATTAAGAAACCTGAATATGGTGGCACACTACATTTTTCTAATAAGGTTATTTTCTTCCATCTATCTATTAATGGGAACACTATTGACAATAAACTATATCGAGTTGATATGGATGGGAATATTCTAAATACAATTGAAACTAATCAAGTCCGTCCTATCTTCACTGACAACGCTAGATTTATTGTAGAGATTGATGAACATTTACTTGAGAATGAGTTAGATATTGATGTAATTCCGGTATGGCATACAAAGAAAAAGCCCGTCATTGTGACTGAATTTACTGTATACTAAAAAAAAAAATAAAGGGATACAAAGTATCCCTTTTCATTTGAATAGATAAGAAAGCCAAGATAGCTTTCCTATTCACTATATGGCACATATTCCTTTTTAAGGATATTAGTGTATATATTGACTCTAGCCTTACGAACATAATCAATATCACGCTTATAATATGAGGGATAGTGATTGTCTTTAAGATATCCCCTAAAGACTGGTAAATATGCAACCTCATTTACTTCACATCCCTTCATATAAAGGTCTCTAAGTGCCTGTACGGTCGATCTTACCTCATTTAGGTATCTTAGGCGACTTGCCTTAATATATCGCTTAATATAGCCATCTAGTGTCTTTTTAGTAGACAGGTTCTTCATGGCAGTGGTATACTTCTGAATTAAATCTTCAGTGCGAGCGATAGACTTATTATCATACGCACGGAAATATTCCATTATTGCTCTAGTAGTGTTATCAGATGGTTTTACAATATGCGCATCGAGAATATTGGCACCTTCAGCTTCCGCATCATAAGGAAGTCCAGTATGATCACTACCAATCAAATTAATTAATTGTGTAATACCGTTAATATTAAGATTAGATACTCGATTAAGTATCTTCTTGCTACTTGACATAGGACCATTATTTATAGATGCTCTTACATAAAACCCAGCGGTTTTAATATTAAGATCATATCCATATTCAATGTGAAACATATCACCTCGCTTATTTTTAACATTTAGCGAGAATTCTCTTAGACTTTTGCTGTTTGTATCTATTGACATTAATAATCTCCTTTTAGAATGTGTCAATCTCAGGTGTGTGGGTATTTACTTCATCAAGAAGTTCAAGGTCCACTGGAAATTCCTTGATTACAAGCTTGCCTTCTTCATTCTCTTCTTTATATTTGAGATAAGTTTTGGCAATGGTGCTATCTTCATTATCACGACCCACTTCTTTTAAAAAATGAAGAGTATATTCAAATGAATCAAGACCATGTCGATTTTTACGAGTTACATGAATTTCTTGTAACTGAGCATCAAATTCGATCTCATCAAATCCAACTAAAAATGTATTCTTTTCATAATCAGATGTATCAATTACTATTTTTTTCCATCTAACCGGATATTCAAACAATGATTTTACATTGGTAGCTGATAGCTTTTCTTCAAACGATGAAAGAAATGTCTGTATATCACCTACATCAGTATGTTTGATTCCGATTTTGACAAATACCTCATTGTCAATATATGCATGAGTGTGTTTTGTCATTACACCTAAGAATTGTTTATTAATCATGTTGATTCCTTTGTTAAGATGAACTATTTTCAGCAAAAGATACTATTTTTAGAAATGAATGGGAAAAGTTTTTATGTATTGTATATATAAACTAGTATAAAGGACCAGATATCAATTATGAAAGCAGTAAAAATTGCAGGAATTCGACTAGTTAATTATATAAATGATAACATTAACTGGAAAGACCATAAAGACATTATTTTAGATTTTTGGGTTATATATAAGTGTAAGGAAAGTGGCTACTATACAAACCAATTTAAAAACATGTTCACGGTAGATGAATTACCAATCGAAGCACAGAAAGCATATGAAACTTGGTTTAATTCATTTGATTTCCAAACCGAAGATGATAAGGATTGGATATCATTTGTAGATGGAACACTAAATATATTCTATCATACCGAACATCCTATTTTAATGGACGATAACATATGGTATGTTGAATTAATGAAATCCGAAGTTAAAGCACGAGAGATATGTGAAACCCAGATATATCATGGCAATCCTAATATTAATTCTTTCTGGAAATTAGACACTAACTCAAAACCAGAGGAAGTAGGTGGTAGACGCAACGGATATATATTTACTAATGAACTAAAAGATATATCACCAAAAGATACTAAAGGATTTTATTGGGCAGTGGCCTTCCAGTGCACTGAAACAGTTAAGCTATCGTATAGAGATAAAGACGGACTAAAAAGTAAATGTATCAACTGGGCAGCTAACGCCACTCACATGACCTTATTAAAAATAACAACAGCCGGTAGATTCTTAGTTGATCGTGTATTCGTTGAGGGTAAAGCGTGGAGACGTGATAGATACATACCACAGGATGACGTACCTACTTATCCTTTAACGGGTGCCGCACTTAATAAACATATTGTACAAAATTTTTATGATATGTATGGTGTATGGGATGAAATTGATGCAGAGATAAAAGATGCGAAGGAAGCCAGTAACCAACGCAAAAACGCAATCAATACATTTAACGATGAAGAAGTTAAAGTATCCGAAGTATTAAATAACGTCAAAGATTTTATTATGGATGGTAATGTACCAGCAAAACGAAGAGAACGTAATAAAAAAATTCGTCAAGCTATTCGTGAAAAGAATAAATTACGTGAAAGGGAAATAAAAAAGAAAATACGTGAGATTGAAAAATCTAAACGCAAGAAAGATAAAAGGGATCGAACCAAGTTCAATCCCTTTGAAACTAAAAAATAGTTAGTATTTTAGTATTCGTCAGAAAGCTCTTTGTTCTTTTCAGCAAGGAGCTTTTCTAGTTCGTGAGCAGCCTCACTACCTGACATTTTAGCCAAGTTCTGGTCTTCTTTAGAAGCACGCTTTGCTGATAGTGCAGCCGCTGCTGCGTCATCATCACCACCTGCTATTCTTTTTTCAGCCAATGGTTTTAATTCAGAGACTAACATACCCAATTCATCAGCTTGATCTTCTGTTATATCTTCAGCTACTTCAATTTCTCGTAACAATGAATGCAATCTATTAACATCATCCTGTTCACGTCTAGCATTTAGCACAGCCATTTTATCTAATACAAACTCAAGATTCTTGGCTAATTCACCATATCCTAGACCAGCAATCATTTCAGCATACATTGGATCGTCTACATCCACATAAGCTTCTTCGTCTAGTTTCTTTTCAAGTTCGCTTTGCTTAGATTTATCATATTCTGCTTTAGCTGCTATAAGCTTATCGAAATCCATACCAGCAAGTAAGTCATCAACGTCATCAACTAAGTCTTCAGTTGCTTCATTAATTACTAGATATGCTTTTTGAATTCCATTAACCAGTTCTGGGTTTACGGTTTTTATACTTTCTAAAAAAGTCATGAATTTATTATTCGGGGTCATGATCACTCCTAATATTTATTATAAGTTTATAAAAGCAGGCATTTTAAATATATTATAAACTATTGTAAAGTAATTATACTATCTGAGGACAATATGTCGAAATTTGATATGCCCAATAATGAAGATTTTGAAAAAATGCTCAAAAAGAATATTGAACATACAAAACCTTTAGAAATGAAAGAAAAAACAGTGGGAGATAAAAAATACTTATTTCCTTTTTGGAAGCCCGTTAAATCGGATGGAGCTGAGCACTTTAGTGACTATAAAGAATATCTAAATAATCGAGATAAAGCAGTCAGAGAAGGCAAGGACTTAACTGGCATTGTTAAACCAAAAACTGAACGTGAAAGCTATGAAGATTATTCTATTGTTACTAATATCCAGAATATGATTAAACAAGCAAATGGAATGGACGACCAAACCGGTATAGTTAAACCGCAAGCTGAAGATATGCCATCAAATAATACCAACCAGGTAACTGAATGGGATTCAACTACTAATAACACAACAGTAGAAAAATCCACTGGATCTGAGACCGGTGTAGGTGCGGTTAAACCACAATCTGAAGATATGCCCAAAACTAATAATGACCAAGTAACAGACTGGGATTCAACAGATGAAGAAAATAAAATAGTCGAAAAGGCAGCAAAATCTAAAACTGGTGTAGGTTCCGTTAAACCTCAATCCGAGGATATGCCTAAAGGAACTACTGACCAAGTAACACAATATGATGGTAGAGTATCCGAGCCTACAGTTAACTCTAATGCTGATAAGCCAAAGGAAGATAACGTAGGAGTCGTTAACCCATCTGCAGATTTTAAGATGGAACTACCTAAGGGAATAGACTTTTCTAGATATATGTAAATAACACGATGTATAATAAAATAAGCCCCGTATGGGGCTTTTTTATTCTGTACAGTCCGGTACTTCTAATATTTTAGCTCCGTGTGTATCACCTTCATTTGGTCTAAACCCTCCTATTTTTTGTGGATTAAATTTAGTGGATGATGATATTTCACTTGCACCCTTTATTGTAGTACCGGCTTGTAGATCTGGATCAATTCCGTCACATTTGTCTGTTTGGTTCATAATAATATACCTTTAGTTTACTTCAGAGTTTATAAACTATAGGCGAGGAAGCTTATGAATACCTTAAAAAATACAATAACTAATCATTTACATCCCATTCGCCCGAAGAAACGATCTCGGACTATTATAGAGTCTATTGTAAATGATGGGAGTAATATGGAAAAGATACATGACACAAAGCCCAAGGATTATGTATATCAATATAGCTGCGCCATGCTAAATTTAAGCGAAGATGTTGCGCCAATAATACGATATTGGGCTGAAAAAAATATAGATAAAGAAAATCTTTATATTGATAATGATTCTGGAATTGAAGGATTTGAATATATACCACATGTAACTATAAAATATGGATTGCATGATATAAAACCCGATAAATTAATTGAACTGGTAGATGGTTGCGGACCAATACAACTAACATTCGGTAAAGTTAGTAAGTTTGATACTAACCCAAACTTTGATGTAATTAAAATAGAAATAGAAAGTGAAAAATTAAATAAGTTGAATTCATTGATATCAGATAATATGGATAATACTGATAAGTTTGATGAATATAAACCACATGCAACTATTGCATATGTTGAAAAAGGTACATGTGATGACTTAATTGAAAATGAGTTCTTTGATAAACTAAAAGATGAAGTGAGTCAAATATATTTCACTTCACGAGATGGCGAAGAAAGTTATATAGGATTATAGTATGGATGGACCAGCATTAAATAGGAATATAGGTAGATTACACCAAGGTACGTCTCGGTGTGTTATTGGGGCATTGCCTGTATCATATACACAGGAAGATGCACCTTCATCAGAAACCATTAATGGTAATATAACAGCATTTGTCGCACCGGGATTACAATTAAAATATGTGACTGATGGTAACTACAAAGCATTAGTTCATATACCAATTACAGAAGATAATGAATATAATGATTCAGTATTCACTGTAACAATGATAAGTGATGACCGAGCAGAAAACTACTGGACTTTCCATCGATATATGGAAACAATCCAAAGCGGGAAAACTGACGGTGTCCCAGTGGCTGATGTACGACATCGAGTATATGGCAATGATGGGCAATATAGAAATAGAAGAACATGGATTCCATATATCGAAGTTCATATGGCCGATGATTCTTTTCAGCGACATCAAATAATACGATATGAGAGGTGCTACCCGCTAAAGGTAAGTGACCTTGACCTTAATTTTATGGGACCAAGTCCAGTAAAATTTACAATGAGTTTTTTATATAGTTTAAAACGAATTATTCGAATGGACCCACCCCAAAAAGATACAACACCAAATTGTATTGTTAATAAATAGGAATAAGTATAATGCCATCATTAAATATGCTAGAAAATTCAATGAAACAGAGAATAGATCTATTCTTAGCTAACGGGAGTATATTCAAGCCCAATAAATTTTTTGTCGGGTTTTATGGACCATATGTTGCAGAAACTATCGCAAAATTACGCCAAGAATCATTGGAATACGGAAGAACACAAGCCAAATTACAGAAGAGCACAAAAATATCAAATATTGCTCTGAATAGATGGTTAACTTTACATAAAGACCCACAGGAAAACGTAATTGACTTAAGATGGGCATGTAAAGATGCCCTCATTCCACACGTAAGGCCAAAAATACGAGATGCATTTAATATAGATGCAACTAAGTCCATCCAATATCCATTAGTGGAAAGTTACGGTGGCATGGGTGTTATAAAATTAACTATTAAAGAAGATCGAAATATGATGATGTATCAATTCTTTAATGCATTAACTAATAGATTTTTCACACCTGAATTTTTAAAGCCTCGCAGTTCATTTCAAAAACTAGGTATGTATATAGCGGTGCTACAGGAAGACTGGGTTAATCCATCATATGACACAAGCGCAAAAAAAGAAAACGGACAAGCCCGTGATCTTATTTTAGAAGATGTTGTTGTGCATGTATATGAGTTCAATTCTATAGTACCCGCTGGTATGAGTGATATGAAATTGACAAATCAATCGCCTGCTAAGGGAATGGAATTCACTATTGATTTTAAAGCACCTAATACATTCCAAGGATCATTTAAAACAACCTTTAAAGGATTACGTGATTATACCACAGATTCTGAATACCTACAAGCGTTAGATCCCGGTACCATAGATAAATATGGTAATTATAATGAAGCCGCATTTGAAACCGATAAGTCTGATATAACCGCACGTATATACGCAGAAGAAAACAGTGTATATAAAGGCGAAAATGTTAGCAAACTAGCAACATCTGAGGGCTATGTATTTACAAAAGGTGGTGTTAAATACGATTCATTAGGAAACATAATTAAGAATTAAAGAAAGTTAATCTAAGTGGATTTACAACTACCTTTTTTCTAAGTATTTCAATTTGATCATCGAAATATTTTTTATGGTTAATTGAATGACTATGTGATGGACGAGGGTGATGGGTATGAGTAACACCCGCACCTTTTATCCCAATTGTATTTATAAATATTCGACAATACCATGCTTCAATGCCAAGAAAACTATCTTCTCCACCCCACTCACCATCGAATAAAGATGCAAATACTTCTTCTTTATTATAATAGATATTATTGAATTTCATAAGTCTATTAACGGCTGATCGATTTAACGCAATATTACAACTCCAGACCACTAGTGACTTTTTTAATAATTCAGGATTATTTATAAGAGTGCCTTTTGTATTAAACAAATCTAATTGAGGTAATTCGACTTCTCTTTTATCTGACCATCTATATTGTTGCTCTAGCCTTTTACCCACACTTAATATGGGTAATGTATTATTACAATTCATTCGATGTGATTCTATTAATTTTGGTTGTGGTATGCAATCACCATCGATAAAAACAAATAGATCGCAATTATCATTAATTGCTTCTCTTACTCCTACATTTCTAGCAATACCAGCAAAAAAATATGGGCTGTCAGTTCTAACTGTCGTTTTAGGAGCATCAAATTGTAATACTTTAACATTTAAATTGGGGAATTTATCAACATTTCTATATATATAGTCGATGGCATCAAATGATTCTAATGGATTTCCATTATGATCCAATGGTCCTTTATCATCTTCGGGTCTATCTATCACGAAGTATATACAATCTGGTTTAATACTCTGTTTACTAATTCCATCTAATATATTAAACACATACTTTGATTGCTTATATGATGGTATTATTAATCCTATTTTCATAACGTATATTTACTTTTATTTTTTAATTTCCTCTCTCGCCACTCATTATAAGCTTTTTCATCATCTTCACTCCATGCAGAGATTAAATCTGATTGATTAATTGGCTCAGGGGAATCAGAGTCATTAACATTATTATTCTTTTTAGATGAACCAAAAAACATGATATGCTCCTTTTTATACTTATCGCTTTATATAAGATAGTATTTTTTATATAAATTGTCAATCAACAATAGTTTATATGTCTATTTGACTTTACCTATTTTATAAAAGTTATAGTATTATTACTCAAGTATAAGATCTTATCCGAGTATAGTGATATCAATTTTTGGTATTCGCTATAAATTTTTTTATTGGTTATTGTAGGGGCAATAACAGATAATTCGTTATTTGATAGATCGTCAATATAGCGACTTCGTATTTTAGTAATATCATTTTGATGCTTTGTGATACACCAATAATCTTTAGTGGGTGTTAGAACAATACCTTCACTAATATCAAAAAATTCTTCTAGATTTGTTTCATTTGTTTTTTCAGTTTCAAATACAACTCTATCAAAATTACCATAAGTATAATTACATATATAATCAATTCTATTATCACATACTATAACATCGGCATTTTTAAACCGGGTGCGCAAAAAATTATTGACATCTTTTAGTTTATAGTCTTCGAGTGTTATATTAGGATGATTTAATATCTCTTTACACAATTGATTATATCCATTAACCGGAGCATACATAGTACCTGTATTACTGACATCCAGATAACTTAAGTCGATTTCTTTTGCTAATCCATCACGAGTAAATTTTGATTGACGAAAGTCACCCCATTTGCTCACCCCCATATATTTTAGCATACTATCATATAGCCATTTTGGGAAGAAGTTTTTGTATATGTTAATGAAATTAGATGATTGTTCTAGTTTTTCTCTAAACTTATTTATTTCTAATATACAGTACTCTACTTGCTCCCATTCTTCAGCCGAATCAAAACTAGACTTATTTAGAGGGTAGCTAATTAGCCCATTTCTATTATTAACGAATTTTAATTCATTATATGGTATAAATGCGTATGTACTGTTAGATAATTTTTTAAAAGGTGTGATAACATCCAAAGCATTTATTCGTATCATATCTTCATGTGTTATATAATCACCAATGTCATCTAAAGGGTGACCTAGTATACCAGTATTTAAAAATATTACCTTTAGATTTTTCTTTTCCGCTAATTCACGTGCGATTAAAGTCGCATCCAAGGTATATCCAATTATATATACTGTATCTTTATCTATCATAGTAAGCTAGTCCCTTTTCTTATTAATGGTAAAATATATTTTTCTAGCCACTCTGGTGTAGGAAAACCAGTAAATATATCAATAATTTTCCCATCGGAATCAGTAAATATATGCATAGGGGTTTTAGTAAATCCCATTTCTTTATATATCATATTTTTTTCTGGTTCATCCTCAACGACCCATTTAACATTTCTAATAGGATCATCAAACAAACCATAATCAGAAAACCATTTATTCATTGAAGTAAATCGTTTTTGGCAAGTTTCACAAAAATCAATATCAGAATAAAAAGTAAATACCCACATATGTGTATATTTATATTTATCCATTACCATTTCACCATAAGTATCTTCACCGAATTGGATGAGTCGTTCACTTAACGGGACATAAATACGATCTAAAGGATCTTTATTTTCACAACAGCTCATTAGTACTCCTAACCGAATAAGTTAGTGGTATTCTTTTCTGTTAATATACGCCATTTTACGTTATTTTTCAAGCACCATTTTTCAGCTGCTTCCCATTTTGCTGTATTTACCATAAAGTCCCTAACATCACTTTGGTACTTTAACATTCGTTTTCTATATTTTTCAGCTGACTGTGCCGTTTGAGCCGATTTATTTTTAGGTGGGGTTGGTTTAGTGGGCATTTCTACATATTTTTGAGGTTTTATCTCTACTAAGAATTGTTTTACTACCCCACTATCCATTTTTACATGACAAAATATATCTGGATAATAAACCGTCATATTCATATATAATGGGTGATGGTAATAAATTTCAATGCACTCATAACCCCATTTTAAAACATATGGATTTACATCTAACGCATGAAATACTTGTAATTCCCATTTTGATTTATATATTGTGGGTTTATTACCTAAATATTTTTCGGGATGTAATACTTTATAATGTCCCTTTGTTGTATCTTTTTTATAATTAATACCCATTATGAAAATATCTCCTGATATACTCTATTATAATATAAATCTTTTGGTTCATTTTCATTTTGCTTAGGCATTGAATAACCACCTATCATATCAATTTCATCTTGCTCATAGTCATTATTTAATTGATATGTTGGGTAGAATATAGCATCAATAACATTAGGATTACCAAAAGATCTACGCTCACTTGCCCCGGTATCCTTTGCGGTTGATATTGATGTAGAATCAGGTATAACTTTACTTATACGCTGATTCTGTTCAATCGTATCATATATTAATTTAACATGAGACTCACTCTTAATAAAATTAGCTTGCCACTCTAACAACTGTAAAAATAATTCATAATAAGGATCTCGGTCAAGTGAGTTTTTAATATTGCGTATAATATCTTTGACCTTCTCTTCTACTCCTGATTCAAATTCATCAACACCTTGTTCTAATGGTACGTCTTCCGCTTCAGGTCCGTTTGCAAATTTTAGAGCTTCCGCTACCTGGCCTATTGTTCGATCGGTTGTACTAGTCTCATATGATATTTTACCTACTTGTTTAAATACATCTATAAGATTATTAAATGGATCTTTTCCCTTATTTTTATTTTTTATGAATAATTCACGTATCATGGTAGGTCTATCTTGAGATCGTTGTACTTTTTGGGCAATACATGATTGATATAAATCAATGTAAACAATATCACGCCAAAATTTACTATCTATGCGTAAATCTTCATTCGCTTCTTTAAGTTTTAATCTATAGTCATCAACAAGCCCATCGCATACGGTTTCGAAACAATTAACCCATAACTTTAACGTATTAAGTATATCTAATATACTCATTCCTTTATATGGTAGTCCTGTAAACTCATCTTTTTCATCTGTATATATCAATAGACACTTTGCGTCACCTAACCCCTCAACAAGAAAGGTTACATTATTTTTGTGAGTTAATAAATCACAGTAGACTTTAAATAATTCTCGTATTGGTGTAAATAATAATTCAATAGTTGATTTTATTAATTCATCTATTACATTAAATCCTTTATCTATATTACCGATTATACTATTATCAACTAAATCATTTATAGTATTTACAATCTGGGTGGGGTCTATATTATACTTATCTTGAATACAAGAGACAACTTCTTCACCCGTAGTAAGTTTATTGCCATTATCATCTTCTCTACAATCAAATAACCCCTGTAGAATTTCTATGACACATGGACAATTATCAGCAAGTTCTACTAATATATCAAGATCCAATACTTTATTAACTACTTTATTTACAGCAAGTTTTGTATCAATTATAACACCTACTATACAATCTCTGACAGCAGAATTAAATTCAGTTAATACCTTTTCTAGCTTAGCCCTTAACTTATCTAATTTTTTAAATAATAGCGGAGCTGCCTTAAGTGCAATCTCTAAATAAAATATCAATGCATCCGCAAGCGACCCAACGGTAACACAGAATGAAGTAGCGATACCCTCACCATTTAATTCTAATTTATCAACTAATCCACCAAATGCTTTCATTCCACTTTGAAGATTTAAATCATTTGCAACAAAGTCATAAACTTGTCCAGCAACATTAGTTGTTTTTGGTAATGAACTACTAAAAAAATCACCTATCTCTTTACTACAATCAGTATTACGCAATCTTTTAGTTGCACTACTAATTGAATCCAGAAAACTCTCTTCTAGTTTTTTATCACCATTATCTTTTTTATTAGAAACGGTGGAACTAGTAGCACTCTTAGTTGGACTTGCCTTAATATCTGGATTTACTATGTCATTAATACACTTAGCCATTTTAGTACTCCTACACGGGAACCGTAGTTAATGTAGATGGAGTAGATATACCAACTTTATTAAAATCGAAATTATCGAAATTACCGTCAGTATATATTTCAATAGAGTTATCATCAAATGTGTATTTAATATGATCAATTAATTGTGAAATTGTGGTATACTGATATTCGGTAAAACTAGTGCCATCTGATATTATTAATATTGAAACAGCATTATTATTTGCTCGATTTGATACATTTAATAATGAAGTGAGTTTATTTGATCCTAATGTAGCATCATTTTTAAGCTCAACGAATTGTAAGAATCCTTTCGCCTTTTCAGACTCACTTGCGGTTCTTTCTGAATCTATGGGTGGTGGACCCGCTTCTCTACCAACCAAATAGTGAGCAGATAAATTATTTGTTTCATCTTTTATTCTAGTTGCAATTTCAATGAAATCATTAGCACCTGATATTGATAAAATGATATTATCTATATCTTCTTTAACATCAGGCTCAGTTCTTTCTATAATAGTTTTAGCTTGGATATACTCTACTGAATTAACTGCATTTCCATCTATATCAAATATATCTTTAGTCACTCCTTCATTTTCCCCCGAATCATCCGATACATTAGTGCCACCAGTAAAATCTAAATTACCTAATGCTTCAGTTTCATTGACAGTGGATTTCGAAACATGCGTTACTTTCATATATTCTGATCCCTGTAAATTAATACCATGTCCGATAGGAGTACAGCAGAATACATCAATAGTTGCTTCTGTTAATACTGGATGTATCTTAGTTCCGTTATTATCATTTGCCCCTAACCCGGCATTCTTATATCCTCGATCGCTATCATGTGTTATTGTACCAAAGTTATCCCATGTCACGGAGCTTTCACTTGGATGAGTTATTATAGTATCTCGTGTTCTTCTATTATGGACCATAATGAAAAAATCACCACCTAAGTTACTTACAGATACATTTGGATAATCATCAATATATTCCTGAGGTAAATATGTAATCTCAGGTGACCATTGAAAATACTTACCTTGGTTTATATCACCCTCATCAAATGCTACTCGAAGTTTTGTTCCCTTTGTGGGAACTGCTTGTTGAGAGTTAACACTAGGTATGACCCAAGGTTGATCTTTGTCATCTAATTGGTCTGTAACTCCCAATATTCTAACCCTAACTGCACCTCCGTGATTAGGATCGATTTCGTCACTTATCACCTCAGCATCGTAATACTTATCTAATAATTTGCTCATTTTTTACCGCTATCTTTATTTAACTGTTTGATGATATTTTCAACATTATCAAAATTTTGGTCGCCTATATTATCTGATATATATTTTAATGTGGTTGTCATTACTGCTTCGCCACTAGACTTTACCCCGGTTGCTGTTACTATAGTAGATGTATATCTGACATATTTTTCAGCTAATATATATGTATCAGTATAAGTACGATTTATATTAAACCCTGTTACTTTATAATCAGATCCATATACAATTATACTAGCCTTAGTGCCTAGTGACGGGCCTATTCTGTTATATATAGTAACATACATAACCTTTCCGTATGTAGCCAATTCTCTATCTCTTAATACGTCAGCACCAGCATAAAATTTATGTGCATTATTAGGGCTATGTCGCTTTACTTTTAATTCACCGTATGATGTTTCCATGTCAGTTATACCAGTATTTGCTAATATCTTATCCTGCTTAGTATCACCCATCGATTTTAGCATATCATGGAAACATAATGTTTTATATCCAGATTGTTTATTATCAGTATCAACTACACCAGAAAAGCTAACATTTGGATATAGCACAGGAGTATTTTGTCCTAATATATTCTGTTTTTTATGTTGATCATAGTACCATATAGTATAATCAGGATTTGTTAAAACCGTTATAGACTCATCGGTATTAGTTTGTGCATTAGTCGAAAACATAAATAATTGATTATCTTCTAAAGACTTTTCATAATTGAACGATGATAATTTTATTATATTATTTACATCATCATATACCCAATACATATAATCATTCGGCAACCATGATTTTTCTACAGCAACATTTAATTGTTCCCACATATCATCTTGTATATAACGCCATGTCATAGTATCAGTGGGTTTTATGTCATTTTCAGTTAAACTATCAGTAATTTCATAATTATAGTTTTTGCATATATCAGATATAGCTTCAACACTAGTACCAGTGAACGCACGTGTAGTTTTTTTACGTGCATCTTGACTACCTGCAACCCAATCTACTTTATATGTTATATTAGCATCAGATGACTCGTCCTCATCAATATTAGTGATAAAAAAATCCAAATAAGCTGCCTTTCGATCTTTATTATCTCCTGTATCACTAAAATATAACCTACCGTATATTGCTGTATTTGTATTATATAAATAAGCAGCATTTCGGTCAACAATTTTAAAATATCCCTCTGGTATATTATTTACGCCATTCTTATATACAAAATCAACTATCTCAGTGCTACCTAAGATAACATTATCTATTATTATAAAAATCTGTATATTACCAGCAGCTCTACTCTGATTACCTGACATTAGATGTTATTCCTCGTTACTAATATATTCATATTTACGAAGCCAATTAACAGCTGTTTCATATGTAGGGACTAGTAATAATCGCCCTGCATAAACTTCGCTTATATACCCTAAAGTTATGTTATTATATCCATCCCAGTCATAATCATTATATCGTTTTTCATCTAAAACCACATCAACTGCACGATTGAGATTAGCGTCAGACACACCGGAATTAGATAATTCGGTTTCTAATGCATCTCGTGTCTGTCTAATACCATATCTACATCCCATTGGAATTCTAATATTATTGGCAGCTGCT
>Ga0075475_10000840_pt1 | contig 14671 bp, 13 predicted proteins | sample DEB08_DNA_10_FD_76342 | JGI IMG/M metagenome (GOLD analysis project Ga0075475, IMG submission 76342) | Aqueous microbial communities from the Delaware River and Bay under freshwater to marine salinity gradient to study organic matter... | ecosystem: Environmental > Aquatic > Marine > Coastal ... | reverse complement strand
TGAAGATTCTGAAATGTAGTTTTTAATTAATTTAAGTCCTAATGGATCGAAAAATGAACCAAAAATAAAACTTAAAATATATGATCTTGAGAATGCTGCAGTTAAATAAGCGGTAGTATTAAGCCCTAAAGAGTTTGAAAATAAGTCTAGACACAATCCAAAACAAAAACTTATAATCATAAAGTTTATTTTATTGATCTTTATTGGAAATGTTAAAATGAAAACTAAGGCTATATGAGGATCAAACGACCCAAACAAATCAAAACTATTAAATAGTAATCCCTGTAGAAGAATAAAAAGTATAAATCTTTTTAATACAATAAAATAGATACTTGCCATTATTTTTTTATGTTATTAAACTCTTCTCTGTTTATGCTTTCTATGACATACACGTTATTCAAATTATTCATATCAGTATGTAATTTAACTTCAATATTTAAATAATTTTCCCTAAACTGAATTTTCGAATATTCAACTACATTTAAATTAGTATTATCTTCTTTATTATAATTAATTACTTTAGAAACAACTCCGATATTAATTCCTTCAGGAAAAATTAATGACATTCCTCCAGTAATAATAGAATCCCCTACTTTAATGTCAGCTGTTTCGGGAATATCATTCAATAACAAATGCCTATTACTAATTCCATCCCATTCTAAGGTCCCAAAATAAGAGGATCGTTTAATCTTAGCATTAATTTTTGTGTCAATATTTAAAACAGACATTGCTGATGAATAGTTTTTGGAAGTTCTGTTTATTATTCCAACTATTCCTTTTGAAGAAACTATGCCCATTTCATTTTTCAAGCCATGTTTTAAACCTTTGTTAATTACTAAATGATTTTTAAAAGAAGACAAATTGTTAGAAATAACTTTTGCATTCTTGTATTTGAAACTTACATTTTCAAGAGAATCGATAAAATCTTTATTAACAATTTTTTCTAATTGTGATTTTAAAAATAAATTTTCTTCATTTAGAATTGAATTTATTTTTTGTAACTCAAAATATTCGTTGAAAAAAGAAAGTTTATCGAAAGTATAATTAGTTATATTATTAGAAAAAAGCAAAATTTTAGATTTGTGAAAATAATTTGAATTTATTATTAATAGAAAAGAAAATAATAATAAAATTAAGTAAACTACAACATCTTTTTTTCTAATGATGTAATCAATGATTTGTTGCATAGTTTAACTATTTCACTAGAACGCTTTTATATCTTTCAATATTTTTTAGTGTAATTCCAGTACCTCTAACAACTGCTCTGAGTGGATCTTCAGCTATAAATACGGGAAGGTCTGTTTTTTTAGATAATCTTTTGTCTAATCCTCTAAGCATAGAACCACCACCAGCTAAATATATTCCAGTATTATAAATATCTGCAGCTAATTCAGGCGGTGTTTGAGATAAAGTTTCCATTACAGAATCTTCAATTCTAATAATAGATTTATCTAATGCTTTGGCAATTTCTCTGTATGAAATTAAAGCCTCTTTTGGTTTACCAGTTAATAAATCTCTTCCTTGAACAGACATGTCATCAGGGGGACTTTCTAATTCTTCAGATGCTGAACCAATTGTAATTTTTATATTTTCAGCAGTTCTTTCACCAATAAATAAATTATGCTGAGTTCGCATATAGTAAATAATATCACCTGTGAATACATCACCTGCAACTTTAACAGATTTATCGCAGACTATTCCGGACAATGCTATAACGGCAATTTCTGTTGTTCCTCCACCAATATCAACAATCATATTACCTTTAGGCTGCATTATGTCAACGCCAATTCCAATAGCCGCCGCCATTGGTTCATGAATTAAATAAACTTCTTTTCCGTTGACTCTTTCCGCAGATTCTCTAACGGCTCGCATTTCAACTTCCGTAATCCCAGATGGAATACAAATAACCATTCTCAATGCAGGTGTAAAAAATCTTTTTTTTAGAGAAGGAATACTACTAATTAGTAAGCTAATCATTTGCTCAGAAGCATTAAAGTCTGCAATTACTCCGTCTTTCAATGGTCTGACCGTCTTGATATTTTCGTGAGTTTTTCCCTGCATTAAGCTTGCCTCATGACCAACGGCTATAATTTTATCTGTTTTTTTATCAATCGCAACAATTGAGGGACTGTCAACTACTACTTTATCATTGTGTATAATAAGAGTATTAGCGGTGCCAAGATCAATTGCTATAGATTCAGTCCAGAAATCAAAAAAAGCCATAGTTATAAAGTATATTACAAGTTAATAAAAATTAATGTTTAAAATGACGAATCCCCGTTAAAACCATAGAAATATTATTTTCATTACAATAATCAATTGATAAATTATCTTTTATTGATCCTCCAGGCTGTATTACTGATTTAATTCCGCTTTTATGAGCGATTTCAACACAATCAGGAAATGGGAAAAAAGCATCGCTAGCCATTACCGAACCATTTAAATCAAATTTAAAATTTTCAGCTTTTTCAATGGCTTGTTTCAAAGCATCAATTCGTGAGGTTTGTCCGGTTCCAGAGCTTATTAATTGCAAGTTTTTCGCTAATATTATGGTATTTGATTTAGTATGCTTACAAATTTTAGAAGCAAAAATTAAGTCATTAAGCTCAGATTCACTTGGAGATTTAACTGTACAGTTTGTAAGGTTAGACTTCGTGTCTGTAATATTATCTTTGTCTTGCTTTAAAACTCCATTTAAACAGGTTCTTAATTGATGATTACTTAAAGAGTAATCATTTAACAAAAGGATAATTCTGTTCTTTTTTGATTTTAATATTCCAAGTGAAGATTCTTCATAGCTTGGAGCAATTACCACTTCACAAAAAAGTTTATTTATTTCTTCTGCAGTTTGTAAATCAATTTTTTTATTTGAAATTAAAACCCCTCCAAATGCAGAAATAGGATCTCCAGCTAAAGCATCTTTGTATGCTTGAAATAATGAATTTCTTGATGCTAAACCACAAGCATTGTTGTGTTTTAAAATTGCAAATGTTGGAATTTCTTTATTAAACTCTAAAATAAGATTTACAGCCGCATCAACATCAAGTAAATTATTATATGAAAGTTCCTTTCCATTTAATTGATTAAACATTTTCTCGAAGTCACCATAAAAAATTCCATTCTGGTGTGGATTTTCTCCATATCTCAATTCTTTGCCTTTTTTGAGACTTAACTTAAGGGATGTGTTATCATTATTAAAATAATTAAATATTGAAGTATCATAGTGTGATGAGATGTTAAAAGCTTTAATTGCAAAATTTCTTCTTGTAATCAATTCAGTTTTACCATTATGATCATTCAAGATGTTTAAAAATTCAGTATAATCGTCTTTTGAGGATATGCATAAAACATCTTTAAAGTTTTTTGCTGCTGCTCTAATTAATGATATACCACCAATATCTATTTTTTCAATAATATTTTCTTCACTATCACCTGATAACACAGTTTTTTCAAATGGATAAAGATCTACAATGACTAAATCTATGTTTGGAATATCAAAATTCTCAATGTCTTTAATATCACTGCTTTTCTCATTTCTATTCAAAATTCCACCAAAAACTTTGGGATGAAGTGTTTTAACTCTTCCACCTAAAATTGAGGGATATCCAGTTATATCTTCCACTTTTATTACTGGAATACCAATTTTTTTTAAAAAATCTTCAGTTCCACCAGTTGAATAAATTTCAACCCCAAGTTCATGAAGCTTCTTAGCGATTGGTTCTAACCCGTTTTTATCAAAAACAGATATTAAGGCAGACTTTATTTTTAACATATTTTTTGGAAAAAAAGTAAGTGTTAAATTTAGTTTTTTTTAAAAAAATAAACTGAAAATCTAAAAGAAATTTTAGATTTTTTTTGAAACTAATTTATTTATTTCCAATAGAAAATCTAAGTCTAGAGAATTAAACCTGTTCAACGTATTGGAATCAATATCTATTTGCCCTATATTTTTTTTATTATAAAATAAAGGAACTACTATTTCAGATTTAACATTAATATTGCAGGAAATATAATTTTCTTCTTTATTAACATCACCAACAATCATTGGATTATTTGATTCTGCGGTTTGTCCACATATTCCTTTACCAAATGGAATTTGAGTGTGCTCAGTTTTTAATCCACAATAAGATTTAAGAATCAAATTTTTATCTTGATGAAAATAGAATCCTACCCAATCGTATCCATTAATATTTTTTTGAAGAAACTTACAAATAAATTGAAGTGATTCATCTAGTGAAAGATTTTCTATAGATGTCTTAATAGTATTAAATTCTTTTTTATACATAAAAAAAACTGCCCCAAGGGGCAGTTTGTATATAATTTTACATCATACCTGGCATTCCGCCTCCTCCGCCCATTGGAGGCATTGCAGGTGTATCTTCCTTAATATCAACTAATGCACATTCTGTAGTTAAAATCATTCCAGCTACTGAAGCTGCATTTTCTAATGCTATTCTAGTAACCTTTTTTGGATCAATAATTCCTTGTTTTAAAAGATCAACATAGTTTTCTGATTTAGCATCATATCCAAAGTTTCCTTTACCTTCAAGTACTTTAGCAACTACTACTGATCCCTCTCCTCCAGCATTTTCAACAATAGTTCTTAATGGAGATTCGATAGCTCTAGAAATAATTTGAATTCCTGTAACTTCATCAAGGTTATCACTAGTAAGTTTTTCTAAAACTTTTCTAGACCTTAGTAAAGCAACTCCTCCACCAGCAACTATTCCTTCTTCAACAGCCGCTCTTGTAGCATGTAATGCATCGTCAACTCTATCTTTTTTTTCTTTCATTTCAACTTCAGATGCGGCACCAACGTATAAAACAGCAACTCCACCAGCTAATTTGGCTAGTCTTTCTTGAAGTTTTTCTTTGTCGTAGTCAGAAGTTGTAGTTTCTATCTGTGATTTAATTTGATTAACTCTGGCATCTATGTTTTCTTTATTTCCTGCTCCATTAACAACAGTTGTATTATCTTTATCAATAGTGACTCTTTCAGCAGACCCCAGCATTTCTATAGTAGTATTTTCAAGAGTAAACCCTCTTTCTTCGGAAATTACAGTTCCACCTGTCAAAATTGCTATGTCTTCCAGCATTGCTTTTCTTCTGTCTCCAAACCCTGGAGCTTTTACTGCAGCAATTTTTAATGATCCTCTAAGTTTGTTTACTACTAAAGTAGCTAAAGCTTCACCGTCAACATCCTCTGCAATTACTAATAATGGTTTACCACTCTGAGCAACTGGTTCTAAAACAGGAAGTAAATCTTTCATTGCAGAAATTTTCTTATCATATAACAAAATATATGGTGATTCTAGATCTGCTAACATTTTTTCAGAATTTGTCACGAAATATGGTGATAAATAACCTCTGTCAAACTGCATTCCTTCAACAACATCAACATATGTATCAGTACCTTTTGCTTCTTCCACAGTAATTACACCTTCTTTTCCAACCTTTTCAAATGCCTCAGTAATTAATGAGCCAATAGCCTCATCATTATTAGCAGAAATAGAAGCAACTTGTTTTATTTTGTCAGAAGAACTTCCAACTGTTACAGCATTCTTGTTTAATTCACCAACAATAGCCTCAACAGCTTTGTCTACTCCTCTTTTTAGATCCATTGGGTTTGCGCCCGCAGTAACATTTTTTAATCCCTCCTTTACAATAGCTTGAGCTAATATAGTAGCTGTTGTAGTTCCATCACCAGCAAGATCATTTGTTTTTGATGCAACCTCTTTTACCATCTGAGCACCCATATTTTCTAATGCATCTTCTAGTTCAATTTCCTTAGCAACTGTTACACCATCTTTGGTAATCTGAGGTCCACCAAAAGATTTTCCAATAATAACATTTCTTCCCTTAGGACCTAAAGTGACTTTCACAGCATTTGCAAGAGCATCAACTCCTTTTTTAAGACCTTCTCTAGCCTCAACATCAAATTGTATTTTTTTTGCCATTTTATTTTAATTTAAGTATTAAACAATTGCAAGAATGTCTGATTCTCGCATAATTAGGTAATCTTTACCTTCAAGTTTTAACTCTGTTCCACTATATTTTCCGTAAAGAACAGAATCCCCAACCTTTACAGTAACTGGATTTTCTTTAGTACCAGGTCCAACAGCAACAATATTTCCTTTTTGAGGTTTTTCTTTTGCTGTGTCTGGAATTATAATTCCAGATGCAGTTTTAGTTTCTGCTTCAAGAGGTTCAACAAGAACTCTATCTGCTAACGGTTTGATATTTAATTTACTCATATTTATAGTTTAAAAAAGTTAGTACAGTTTCCATGCCAAATGAAAATTTATGACATAATTGTCACAATGTTAAATAACAAGTGACATGCTGACATTTAAATAATTTATTCTTGTACTGGTATTTCCAGGGGAATATCATTAGGAAGAGCCTCAGGAATATTTGCATCAATAGTTTCAGAATCTAAAAGTTTAGATTCTGTGTTTACATCTCCACTGTTTAAAGTTATATTGGAGAGTAAAATTAATATCAACAATAAAGAAGCTAAAATCCATGTACTTTTATCTAAAAAATCAGTAGTTTTTTTTACTCCACCAATTTGTTGTGAATCACCTCCAAATGATGAAGATAATCCACCGCCTTTTGGATTTTGAACCATTATTACTAAAACTAGTAAGAAACAAACTACTAATATTAATGAAAGAAATATAGAAAAGCTACTCATGATTATATATTTTTTAAGTTATTTTTTATGGTTTTAATTTGGTCTGCAAATAAACTGATTTTTTCTGGATATTTCAAGCCAAGAATTTCATAAGCTCTAATAGCTTCTTTAAATTTTTTTTGTTCAAAATAAATTTTTGCCAAAGTTTCGGTCATATATTCACTTTTGCTCAGCTGAAAATCAGAAGAAAAATCCATGGAATCGTATTCTTTTTTAGGTACTATTTTATGATCAGATTTCAGAAAATTATCAATTAATGAGTCTTGACTATTTTCAGAATTTTGAGAGGGTTTAGAAACTTTTAACCAATTTATAAATGAATTCTTAGTTGTTTCTAAGGATAGAATGGTAGGTGAATTATTTGTTTTAATTTTATCAAGCTCAATTATTTCAAATAAATTAACTCTACTGGTTGAATAAATTGAGGTCTTTCTTAGAGCATTTTCGTATCTTATGTTATTAAATTTTTTCAACCCAATTAATTCGATAACTCTCGCAACTTGGAAAAACGGATATTTTTTAATTATTTTTTTTAATGCAATACTCTGATCTAGAGTAATTTTATTTGGGTTTTGGACAAGTCCGTTAAAGATTTCTTTATTTATTTCTACCATTTTGCTAAAGATGCATTAAAAATGTCTTGAGTTATTCTTTCAAAAATTAAATCATGAGCTTCTGATTTTATATTTAATAATTGTGCCTCAGCAGGATAGTCATAATAAAATGTAAATCTTCTTTCAAAATTATCTTCTTCTTTTTTTAAATTTATAAATCTAACATTAATACCAATGCTTAATCTGTTTTGTGAAGCCTGTAGGTTTGAAGTTGCTGTCATTGGGCTAACTCTATATTCAATTATTTCTCCTTCATAAATTAAATCTCCATCAGAATTGACTAACTGTAAATTTGTTTGATTTTGTAAAATCTCCTGTAAAGCTATAGTAAAATCTCTGTCAAGACCTGGCTCAAAAATTGAGCCCATAGAATTTCCGGCTTCATTTTCAAAAAAGTTAACTTGAAAACTTTCAGTACCTTCAGGTATTGAAGCTCCAGTAAAAGAATAGTTTCCACAACTTTCAATTAAAAAAGCCAAAAGCAACAAATAACTTATTTTATAATTCGATATCATGTTGTTTTATTTTTCTGTATAACGTTCTTTCTGAAATACCTAATTCAATCGCTGCAGCTTTACGCTTACCATTATTTCTCTCCAAAGCTTTTTTTATTAATTCCAATTCTTTGTCGTGTATTGATAGTGTTTCTTCTTCTTTTATTTCCTCAGCAAAGTGATATTTATCAGTGTTTGAATTAAAAATAGGCTCTTTTTCATTAAAATCTATAATTTCAGCTGATTTTTGATTACTAATAGAAGATTGTAAATTTTCAAAAGCACTGATGTCTTTTTCTTTGAAATTAGACTTATTGTCTTCGGATTTTAAATGATCAGTAATTTTCTTTAAATCATTTAAATCTTTTTTCATATCAAATAAGATTTTGTAAAGAATTTCTCTTTCATTTGAAAAATCATTTGAAGATTTAGATTCATTTATAAGTGCAGGCAAACTGGAATTAAAATCTGGTAGATAGTGTTTTAAAAGTTGACTAGAAACCTCTCTTTTTTCTTCTAAAACGGAAAGTTGCTCGGCAACATTTCTTAGTTGTCGAATATTGCCATTCCAGCGATAGGCATTTAGTAAGTGTTGAGCATTATCATCTAACCTAATTGTTGGCATATTATACTTTTTTGCAAAGTCACTTGCAAATTTTCTAAACAATAAATGAATATCATCTTTTCTATTTCTTAAGGGAGGTATTTTTATTTCAACTGTACTTAATCTATAAAATAAATCTTCTCTGAATTTTCCTTTTTGAATAGCTTTTTCCATGTCTAAATTTGTTGCAGCAACTATTCTTACGTTTGTTTTTTGAACCTCAGATGCACCAACTTTTATAAATTCTCCATTTTCCAAAACTCGAAGCAATCTGACTTGAGTAGTCAATGGAAGTTCGCCAACCTCATCTAAAAAAATTGTTCCTCCGTCTGAAACTTCAAAATATCCTTTTCTCGCACTATTTGCTCCTGTAAACGCACCTTTTTCGTGACCAAAAAGTTCAGAATCAATAGTTCCTTCAGGAATCGCTCCGCAGTTAACTGCAATATATTTATTATGTTTTCTGTGAGATAATTGATGAATAATTTTGGGAAAACTTTCTTTCCCAACCCCGCTTTCTCCAGTAATTAAAACAGAAATATCTGTAGGAGAAACTCTCATTGCTTTTTCAATAGATCTATTTAGAACAGGATCATTACCAATAATTCCAAATCTTTGTTTAATGTTTTGAGTAGATGTTTCCATAATATTTAAATATTAATTAATGCTTTCACCTATTAATGTTGCAGAAGTACAGTCATTTATTTTAACTTTTACAAAATCTCCTATTAGATGAGATTTCTTTGGAAAAACAACAACTGTGTTTTGTTCGTTTCTGCCAGCCCAATGTAAATTTGATTTTTTTGATTCTTTTTCAATTAAAACTTCAACTGTTTTTCCAAGATATTGTTGAGTCCTAAATTTGCTGTGTGATTGTTGAAGATCAATAATTTCTTGTAATCTGATTTTTTTTACTTCTTCATCAATATTGTCTGTAAATTTTTTAGCTGCAAATGTTCCTGGTCTCTCAGAATATTTGAACATATATCCAAAATCGTATTTCACTTCTTCCATTAAACTTAATGTTTGATTATGATCTTCTTGAGTTTCATTTGGAAAACCAGTAATCATATCGTGAGATATACCACAATCAGGAATTAAATTTTTTATTTGTTTAATCAAATCAAGATATTCTTGTCGGGTATGCTGTCTATTCATTTCTTTTAAAATCGAATCGCTTCCTGATTGTACAGGTAAATGAATATAATTACAAATATTTGTATGAGATGCCATAGTCTTTATCACATCAATATTCATGTCTTGCGGGTTTGAAGTTGAAAATCTTATCCTGATTTCAGGAAATTCTTCTGCAACTAATTTAAGTAGTTTTGCAAAGTCAATTGAGGTTTGTTTTTGGAGTGAACTAGCTTTTTTAAAATCTTTTTTTAAACCACCGCCATACCATAAATAACTATCCACATTTTGCCCTAGTAATGTAATTTCCTTATAATTTGAATCTTTCAAATTTTTAATTTCTTTAAGAATACTTTTAGGATCTCTACTTCGCTCTCTACCTCTAGTAAAAGGAACTACACAAAATGTACACATATTGTCACATCCTCTTGTTATAGAAACAAAAGCAGTAACTCCATTAGATGAAAGTCTAACTGGGCTAATATCTCCATAAGTTTCATCTTTAGAGAGTATAACATTAACTGCGTTTCTTCCTTGATTAATTTCATCAAGAAGATTAGGAATATCTTTGTAAGCATCTGGGCCAACAACAAGGTCTACTATTTTTTCCTCGTCTAAAAATTTACTTTTTAGTCTTTCTGCCATACACCCCAAAACTCCAACTTTAAGATGTTTGTTGTTTTTTTTAAGTTTATTAAAACTTTCTAATCTTTTTCTGACAGTTGTTTCAGCTTTTTCTCTAATTGAGCAGGTATTTAATAAAATTAAATCGGCATCATTCAAATTTTCAGTCGAATTGTAACCCTGTTTTGAAATAATTGAAGCGACAACTTCACTGTCGGCAAAGTTCATTTGACAACCATAACTTTCTATATAAAATTTTTTTGAAGATGTTTTTAAATCATCTAAAATTTCATTTTCCTTTGTTTGTAATCTTACACTCATTAATATCTAAATATTGTGCAAATATAACAATATATGACAATATGGCAGTAATAAATTTGAAACTATCTTTAAGTTATTTGCCTTCAAAAAAAACGATAATAAAAAAAAAATATACTTTTGTGATCTTTAAAATCCTCATCAATGTCAAAAAACTTAGTTATTGTTGAATCACCTGCTAAAGCTAAAACTATTGAAAAATACTTAGGTTCTGAATTTAAAGTTTCATCTAGTTATGGACATATTTCGGATCTTCCTAAAAAAGAAATAGGAATTGATTTTGAGAATAATTTTAAACCAAAATACATTATATCTTCAGATAAAAAAGATGTAGTTAAACAATTAAAAAAACAAGCTTCATCCGCTGATACTGTTTGGTTAGCTAGTGATGAGGACAGGGAAGGTGAAGCAATAGCATGGCATTTATTTGAATCATTGAAATTAGATAAATCGAAGACCAAAAGAATTGTTTTCAGGGAAATTACTAAAAAAGCAATTCTTCATGCGATAGAAAATCCAAGAGAAATTAATTATGACTTAGTGAATGCTCAACAAGCAAGAAGAATAATAGATCGTTTAGTTGGTTTTGAAATTTCACCAATTTTGTGGCGAAAAGTAAAAGGTGGTTTATCAGCCGGTAGAGTTCAGTCTGTAGCTGTACGTTTGCTTGTTGATAAAGAAAATGAGATAAATAATTTTATCCCTAAATCTTCATACAATATTTCTGGAAAATTTTCCGATTCAAACAATAATACTTTGAGTGCCAAATTAAGTAGAGTTATCGAAAGTGAAGAAGAAGCTAAAAATATTTTAGAAAAAAGTATTAATTCTAATTTTTCTGTGAGTTCAGTCGAAAAAAAACCATTTAAAAAAACTCCATCCGCCCCATTCACTACATCAACTCTGCAACAAGAAGCGTCCAGAAAATTAGGATTTTCTGTTAGTAGAACTATGTCGGCTGCTCAACGTCTTTACGAATCTGGACATATAACTTATATGAGAACTGATAGTGTTAATCTTTCTGAAGATGCTTTAAATTCTTCAGCAAAGGTGATATCTAATATGTTTGGTGAGAACTATCATAAAAGAAAAAAGTTTTTCAATAAAAATAAAGGGGCACAAGAGGCTCACGAAGCCATAAGACCTACAAATTTTGAGAACAAATCAGTCAATATGGAATCTGATCAAGTTAAGCTATATAATTTAATTTGGTTAAGAACTATTTCATCTCAGATGAGTGATGCTCTACTTGAAAGAACTATATTAAAAATTTCATCCGATCAATACGATGATCAATTCACTTGTAAGGGTGAAATAATAAAGTTTGATGGATTCTTAAAAGTTTATATTGAGGGAACTGACGATAATGATAATGAAGATTCAGAAGGTTTGCTGCCAAATCTTTCTAAGGGTGATAAGCTTATCAATAATAAGATGGTAGCTACTGAAAAGTTTAGTCGTCCACCTTATCGATATTCTGAAGCAACTTTAGTAAAAAAAATGGAGGAACTTGGGATTGGAAGACCGTCAACCTATGCACCTACAATTACAACAATACAAAATAGAAAGTATGTAGCTAAAGGAACTTTTGAGGGGGCTGAAAGAAAATACAATCAATTAATTTTAGATAATAATAAAATTAAAACAACTCTTTTAAAAGAGAATACAGGTTCTGACAAAGGAAAATTAGTTCCTACTGAGGTTGGAATAATAGTTACTGAATTTTTAGTGAATAATTTCAAAAATATTTTGAATTATAATTTTACTGCAAGAGTTGAAGAGGATTTCGACAAAATTGCAAGTGGAGATATAGAGTGGACTAATATTTTAAAAGATTTTTATAAACCTTTTCATACTACAGTATTAGATGTAAAAGAAAATGCAACAAGAGAAACAGGAGAAAGAGTTTTGGGAGTTGATCCAAAAAGTGGAAGAAAGGTTAGTGTTAGATTGGGTAAATTTGGCCCAATGGCTCAAATAGGTAGTGTAGAAGAGGAAGAAAAACCGATTTTCGCTGGATTATTACCTGATCAAAAAATAAATCAAATAACACTCGAACAGACATTAGAGCTTTTTAAATTACCTTGTTATGTAGGAGATTATGAAAATTCTAAAGTAGAAACTAATTCAGGAAGATTTGGCCCATATATTAAGCACGACAATAAATTTATTTCACTCCCAAAAGGAATCAGTCCATTGGAAATTTCTATTGATCAAGCGATTGAATTTATTGAAGAAAAGAGAAAGATTGATGCTCCTATAGCAAAATATGAAGGTCATGACATTAGTAAAGGCAAAGGAAGATTTGGCCCATTTATTAAATGGAATGGTTTGTTTATCAATGTTAATAAATCCTATGATTTTGAAAGTTTATCACCAAAAGATTGTGAAGAGTTAATTGAATTGAAAAAGAAGAAAGAGGCTGAAAAGCTTTTAAAAACCTGGGACGAAGAGGGTATTAAATTAGAAAAAGCTAGATGGGGTAGATTTAACTTGATAAAAGGAAAGATAAAAATTGAACTTCCTAAGGGAACTGATTATGATAAATTTACGCTTGATGATGTAAAATCATATTTTTCAAAAAAGACTACAAAAAAAAGAACTAAAAAATAGTCATGATTAACGACTATCTTTCTTCATTTACCAAAAATATAGTTGAATTCAAGAAAAGATTGCATCCCAATACAATTGGTTCAAAAATTGATTTATACGATTCAAATAAATCTGACTATGAATCTGTAGATATAGCAATTTTAGGAATTAATGAATATAGGAATTCAATTGATATTTCATCAAAGGGTTTTGATTTAGATGGTTTTAGAAAAGAGTTTTATTCATTATTTATTGGTGACTGGAAAGTTAATATTTTAGATTTAGGCAATCTACTTAATGGAAACACATATAAGGATACTTATTTTGCTTTTAAATCAATTTGTGATGAGTTATTAAAACAGGATGTTTTACTTATTTGTATAGGTGGAGGAAACGATTTCGCGTACCCTATTTATCAATCATTATGTGTGAAAAAAAATAAAATAAATTTTACATCAATAGATAATAAGTTTGATTTAGGAAAAATTAAAAAAGATTTCAATTCAAACACATACATGTCTCAAATTATTATGGATAGTAAGAATTCGTTAAATCATTTTTGTAACCTTGGTTTCCAAACCTTTTTAAATTCTCAAGAAGAAATTGATTTGTTAAATAAGTTAAATTTCGAATTTCATAGACTTGGTAAATTAAACAGAAACTTATTAAACGTAGAACCTGTTTTAAGAGATACTGATTTCCTTTCTGTTGATTTTAAATCTATTAAGGCTTCTGAATTAAATTTTGTTCACAATTTTCCTAATGGATTTAACAGTAGAGAAATTTGTTCTATATCTAGGTATGCTGGAATAAGTAATAGGGTTTTAGTTTTAGGGTTTTTTGAACTATTTAAAAGCGAAATATCGAGTGCTCTACTTTCACAATGTGTTTGGTATTTTATAGAAGGATATTCTTTAAGGGCTGATGAAGATCCAAAATCTGAAAACTTTAATGGCTATCATTATAATGTTTATTGTCAAGGAGCAAATTTAAAATTTTACAATAGTGAATTAACGCAAAAATGGTGGGTTGAATTTTTAGACAAAGATAAAAATCCACTAAACAGAGAACTTATTCCGTGCACCAAAAATGATTACTTAAAAGCTATTAAGGAAATTCTTACGGACCGAATGATTTTAATGTTAAGAAGAGATTTTGTGTAAATTGGTATGAATTTTGAAGCTCATTTAAATAATATTGTTAAATTTATGACCTCAAATATTTATTTGATTGTGAAAAAAATTATTTATTTCTTACTAACGTTATTTATTTTTTCAAGCTGTTCCAAATCAGATAGAGGTGAATTAGTTGGAATTCAAGGCAAAAAATTTTTTCCAGATAAACCATCCGGAATGGTGCTTGTCCCTAGCGGATCTTTTTTAATGGGGATGTCTGATGAAGATATCGTAGGCTTACAAAATGCTCCAATTAGCACGGTTTCTATAAAAGCTTTTTACATGGATGAAACAGAAATTACAAATGGTGAGTATAGACAATTTGTTAACTGGGTTAAAGATTCAATTGTAAGACAAGCTTTAGCTGTTAGAGCTATGGAGGAAATTGGTGAATCACCAACACAAGAAGAATTGGATAA
>Ga0075475_10000837_pt1 | contig 14679 bp, 19 predicted proteins | sample DEB08_DNA_10_FD_76342 | JGI IMG/M metagenome (GOLD analysis project Ga0075475, IMG submission 76342) | Aqueous microbial communities from the Delaware River and Bay under freshwater to marine salinity gradient to study organic matter... | ecosystem: Environmental > Aquatic > Marine > Coastal ... | reverse complement strand
ATCGCCGGGTCAGCAAACTTCTCGAGTCGCTCTTCAACCGGGCAGTCCATAATGGACTTCCAGGTGGGTAGCGCGAACAGCAGCATGCTGGTTTCAGACAGGCGCATGTTCAGGTCAAAGCAACGCGGCATGACCTGGCCATACACCCTGGCGCCTCGCGCCTGCTCAGCTTCAAGTGCCTCGATGATCTCCTCAGCATTGGGTGAAGTCGGTGAGCTCAGGATCGGCTGCAGACTGCAGGGGACGCCAGCGGCGAGACTGATTTCGCCCAGCTCGCGAATGTTTTCGAGCTCGCGATTGAGATCAGGGAAGTACGGCACAATCTGCCAGACGCCGCGGCCGCTCTTTGCCATGGCTTTGGCGAGAGCAATCTTCTCTTTCAGATCGGCAAACTGGCTGGGTACGGGTTTGCCTTTCTCATCCATATCGACGTAAGAGCTCGAGATGCCGAGAGCGCCGGCGGCCATCGCTTCTTCAACCAGCTGGCACATCTCTTCTATTTCATCATCGGTCGCAGCCCGTTGCTGGCTTGCCTCGCCCATGACATACAACCTGATTGCTGAGTGACCGATCAGGGCACCCACGTTGATGCCAAGCCCATCGCTGATGTGGCTCATGTACTCGGGGAATGTCTCCCAGGTGAAAGGCACGGCCTCATCGAACGTCTTTTTCTTGATGTCTTCGATCACGCCGAACATGTTCACGATACGTTCTGCACCGGCTTTACCGCGTATCGGTGCCAGGCTGAGAGAGCAGTTTCCGGTTACTACCGTTGTAATGCCGTGCTCTATAGAGGGGGTTGCATAGCCGTCCCAGCAGAGTTGGGGGTCGAAGTGTGTGTGGATATCGATGAAGCCTGGTGTGACGGCCATACCGCTGGCATCGATTTCCTCGGTGCCCTGGCCCGTCACCTCGCCGATTGCTGCGATCCTGCCATCCTTGATCGCGAGATCCCCGATGGTGAGTTCAGCGCCGGTGCCATCAACCAGATTGCCGTTGCGGATAACGAGATCGTAGTCGGCCATGTTTTCCCCTGTGATTCGTGGTTTCAGCGGAGTATAGCGTAAGTCGCAGATTGTGCTTCCGCGTTGCCGTGTTGCTTAAGTAAACGGCTTCCCGTGGGTTAAAACACCATGCGCCCCAGGCTCTCTGCAACACAGACTGGTTTCTCAGATCCCTCGGCCTCGACCACGATTTCATTCATGGTCTCGATCATGCCGCCCTTGATCTCGACACGGCGCAGGGTGCTGGTTGCCCGAATCTTCGTGCCGGCGGGCACGGGCGCCGGAAACCGGATTTTGTCGAAGCCATAGTTGATGCCGAGTTTCTGCCCTTCGATCTTTGGCCCTTCAGCGGCGGACGCCACAGGCAGGTGCCCCATGATGGCGATGGTGAGGTTGCCGTGGGCGATAGGTGCGCCGAATGGGCCCGCTTTAGCGCGTTCAACATCAACGTGGATCCACTGGTGATCCATGGATACTTCAGCATAGTCGTTGATGCGTTCCTGGGTGACTTCAAACCACTGACTCTGTGAGGTCTGCATGCCGACCCGTTCCTGCATGATTTCATAAGCTTTCTGTAGTGCCTCTTCCGACATTGGTTTTCCCCTTGCAGACGGTTTTTGTTGAGTCCTTCAATATAACGCTTTCTGCTGACCTCGGCCTGCATATGCGTATTGTGACCTGGGCACTGGTGTGTTGAGATGTCTCGAAGAATGACAACAAAAGGAGAACGGACATGAATCTCGAAGGTGGATGCTACTGCGGTCAGATTCGTTACAGTTTCGAAGGTGAGCCTGCAGGTGCCCTGCAGTGCCATTGTCGGGAGTGCCAGTACATCACGGGCGGCAACCCGAATGTGATCGTGATACTGCCGGAAGCAGGATTCAAATTTACCCAGGGCGAACCCAGCTCCTTCACGCGTACCGACATCGATAATGCGGTCACCCGACACTTTTGTCCAAACTGCGGCACAGCGATTGGCACAAGTTCTCCCAATGCACCAGGCGCTATTGTGATCAAAGTGGGAACCATTGATGATCCCAGCTTCTTCAAGCCCGGCATGGCGATCTTCACGAAGGATGCCCAGAGCTTTCATCATATCCCTGAGGATATCCCCAGCTTCGAGGGTATGCCGGGTTAGTCCTGATCACCCGGGCTAGTTCAAAAATATTGTCAGCCCGCTTATGGGCGTCATTCAGCATATGCATGAAAATCACGCCTGATGATAAAAACTGCTAGGTTTAGCGCACTAAATATCCATAACACCGAGGAGAGCAATCGGCCATGTATGATCTGATTATCAGGAACGGCACCGTTATCGACGGTACCGGCAAGGACCGCTTTACTGCTGACATCGCCATCAGTGATGGTCGCATCGCTAAAGTCGGCGAGATTACTGAAGCTGCCGAACGGGAAATTGACGCCGGCGGCAGGCTGGTGACACCCGGCTGGGTCGATATCCACACACATTATGACGGGCAGGCAACCTGGGATCCGATCCTTGCGCCTTCGAGCTGGCACGGCGTTACCACGGTTGTGATGGGTAATTGTGGTGTTGGCTTCGCGCCGGTGAAAGCAGGCGACCAGGACTTCCTCATCGAATTGATGGAAGGTGTCGAAGATATCCCGGGAGCGGCTTTGTCAGAAGGTATCGATTGGCAGTGGGAATCTTTCCCTGAGTACCTGGACGCGCTCGAAGCCATGCCTCGAGCCATTGACGTTGCGACACAGGTGCCCCACGGGGCTGTGCGTGCCTATGTCATGGGTGAACGCTGCAACAGCGACTACGCGCCGACCCGTGAAGAGGTAGACGCGATGGCAGCACTCGTGCGGGAGGGTGTTGAGGCTGGCGCGCTTGGTTTCTCAAGTTCCAAAACGCTGCTGCATAAAGACATACACGGCGAGTACATGCCCGGCACTTTCTCAGGTTATGACGAAATGCTGGCCCTGGGGCTGGGCATGAAAGGCTGCGACAATGCCGTCTTTGAACTGGTCTCCGACCACCTGGGTGAAGACGAAGAATGGGCCTGGGTCACGGAGTTTCAGAAGCAGACCGGTCTGACGGTGACGTTGATTGCAACCACCGCACCTGCCTATGAAAACAACAAGATGTACAACCTGGCCGAGCAGGCACGCAAGGAAGGTCGAGAGATCAGGCCCCAGGCTGCGGGTCGACCGACAGGCGTGCTGCACGGCCTGCAGTCCAGCTTCCATGCGTTCGTGGGTCACCCTACGTGGAAAGAGGAACTGGCCGACCTGGATCATGAAACGCTGCTCGAGCGGCTGCGTGACCCTGCCGTTAAAGCGCAGCTGTTGTCAGAGAAATCATTGATCAAGGGCGGGCTTATGCAGGATCTGCCGACCCTGATGGGCCAGGTGTTTCCGCTGGGCGATGTGCCGAATTACGAGCCGTTGCCAGAAGACAGTGTCGCTGGTATCGCGAAAGCGCGTGGCCAGGAAGTCATGGAAGTCATGTATGACCTGCTGGTCGACAATGACGGCAAAGAACTGTTCTATCAACCGCTTGGCGGTTACCAGGGCTACTCGCTGGACTGGCAGAAGCAACTGCTGGAACACCCCAATGTACTGTTTGGCCTCTCCGACGGCGGTGCGCACTGCGGCGTGATTGCTGATGCGGGCATGCCGACCTTTATCATGACACACTGGGGCCGCGACCGTACCCGCGGCGAGCGCATGTCGCTTGAGTTCATCGTTGAATCCCTGACCTCGAAGACCGCGAAGGCATTTGGCATGTTTGACCGAGGCGAGATCAGTGAAGGCATGATTGCGGACCTCAACATCATCGATTTCGATACCCTGAGGCTGCATCGTCCTGAAGCTGTGTTTGATCTGCCGGCTGGCGGACGCCGACTGGTTCAGCGTGCTGAGGGTTACGACTACACTATCAAGGCAGGTGAAGTGATCTTCGAACGGGGCGAGCATACCGGTGCGCTGCCAGGCAAGCTGGTGCGCCGCCGGGATGAAACGCCGCTTTCTGCTGCCGTAAGCTGATCTTCCGTTGGACGGGTTCTGACCTCGGTGCCGTCGTACCGAGGTCATGATCACGACCGTGGTTGAAACGTCGAGTGCAACACGACCTCATGCACCTTGTACTTACTTTAGCGCTGATATCACTGATCGCTGGCTGCGGCGGTCGCGATGCTCAGCAGACCAGCCTCTCTGCGCTTGCTGCTGCCCAGCAGGACTTCGATGGCAGGCAGGTTATCGTCAGCGGTACGCTGCGAACTTTTGCTGAGCCCAGGCATTACTGGATCGAGAATGACAAGCTCGATCGCGTCGCCCTGGAGGGTGGTGACAATCTGGCGGGCAGGGTCGGTGACGTCGTCGAGGTACATGGTCGGTTTCATTACGATCGACGTGAGGGCAGGCGCCTTTTCGTCACGAAGCTGGTGGACATTCCCTGAAGTCTGCCCAGGATCTCAGGGGTTCGCGGTTTTGCCGCAGTGCCAGCAGGATTCGAAGGACGGGGGGGTAGACTCCTTGCAGTTTACACACTGCCATTCATCATCGGTCTGCTGTTCAGCGACCTCGTTGATTAACGCCACAGCCTTGTCAGCTTCCTCGTCGTTCACGACCCAAACCTCCATCCAGGTCTCGCCGGGGGCAATCTCGCCAGAGGCGCCTGCCAGGAACTCATTGCGAAACATGAACTCAATCCCGGCTTCGCCGAGAAGACTGCCCATGCTGCCGACAAGGATGGAATTTGGATGGGTATAGACGAGTTTCATGATGCAATCAGCGTCGGATAATTATCATGAAGATGCTTAGAGCTTCGATCTCCATTCAATCAACGCATCGGCGTTATCAAAGATGTCTTCCATTCGTTGTATCAGGCCGTCGGCGTAGTTAATCACTTCTTTTCCGACGAGCGTGAAGTCTTCCATGCCTTGCCTCGTGTATTTGATGGTGAAGGTGAGCGTGATTGTTTCGCCTTTTTCACTGACGCCGGGTTCGCCAATGATCTCGCGGCCATCTACTTTTCGCTCCAGGCTGTCGACACTGCTTTTCATGGCGGCCAGTGCACCTGCGCGACCTTTACCTTCGGTACCATCACCTGGCAGGTAAGACGAATCGTCTTTAAAGTATTTTTCCAGTCGGCTCCAGTCATCATCCTTTAAGGTCTCTTCGAAGGCGGCCGCGTACTCGGCGAAAGCAGGTAGGTTGCTCATGGATAAGTCCTCTCTATTTCTCTGGGCATTACATCATGCACGTATTGCCGGAACAATTCGGACTTAACTGTCAGCGGTAACCTTGAAATCCATGACCGGGGATAGCTGATAAGATCTGTTGCTGACTTCACATTCCAGTCTCTATCTCACTATGTTCGACCTTGCCAGATCACATCGTTCTATTCGCGCTTACAAACCCGACCCGGTCGACGAAAAACTGTTGAATGACCTGCTTCTGGCCGGCCTCAGGAGCTCAAGCTCTGGGAACATGCAGACCTGGTCGGTGATAGTGACGCGAGAAAGCGCCAACAAGCAGAAGCTTTACGAGGCACATTATCACCAGGAGATGATCCTGCAGGCACCGGTCGTGCTCACGTTCTGCTCGGATGTGTTCCGCATGAGGGAATGGGTGCGAGTGAATCACTCGAAGCAGAGCTTCGACGACCTGCTGGGTTTCCTCACCGGCGCGGTTGATGCAGTGATTGCTGCGCAAACGCTATGTCTCGCTGCGGAGTCTGCCGGTTTGGGTATCTGCTACATGGGGACGACCTGGTGGTCTGCTGACAAGATCATTGAGATTCTCAAGTTGCCGCAGGAAGTTTTCCCCGTGACGTCTGTCGTGCTGGGTTACCCTGATGAGGATGTCGAACTCCGTGATCGATTACCGCTGGAATTGATTGTTCATCAAGAAGAGTATCAGCGTCTCGGAGACGATGAAATCAGGACAGCGCACGCAGCCAGGGAAGAGAGCGCCTGGAATCGCTATAACGCGATTGAGTCTACCCGGCTCGCGATGGCCGAAGCAGGCATCAGCAACGTCACGGACTTTTACACGTCAAAACTGAAATACTCAAAAGAACTGCACACCTCGGTGAGTGAGATGCTGATCGAGACGCTTAAGGCGCAGAACCTCTGGCTCTAACTTATTCGGGTCAGTTCGGTCTGTCTTAGCTCGACCACTGCCGCAGCAGGTTCTGGTGCACGAGGCCGAGGCGATTGCGGTTCTCCCACTTCATCGATTCGCCTTCCAGTGCCAGTACCTCGTTCAACTCGTAGAGCATCTCTCGCTGAAAAGCATCCGGCACAATGCTCTCGATGAAAGTGATCGCGACCAGTCGCTGCCCTGAGGTGACAGGCCTGACCTCGTGCAGTGTCGTTGAAGGGTAGAGCAGGCAGGAGCCTGGCTTGCCTTTCACTTTCATGCGTTTCGAACCCAGTTGGATGCGAAGCTCTCCACCCTCATAGCTCACCGGGTCAGACAGGAAGATCGTGCAGGACACATCTGATCGTATCTTCCCTCCCTCGACAGTGACGTAGGCCTGATCAGCGTGAACACCATACTCCATGTTCTTGTCGTACTTGCAGAGCAGCGGTGGTGCAAAACGCCTTGGCATCGCAAAGTCGCCCACTTCTCTTCGACGCTGCAAGGCTGTGGCAAGTATCTGCGTCGATTCCCGATACCCCGGATGTTTCTGGTCCGCCTGCAGGTTCTTCTTGGTCTTGTTGTGCGGGTTCGAGATCCGACCATCAACAAAATTGACGGTTTCACTGAGCTGCATCAGTCGGCTGATCTCGGAGGGTTCCAGCAGATCGGGTATTTCTAGAAAAATGGTCGTACTCCTGTCAGAAAAGATTGGGGTAAGCGGTGAGAAGGAATTTAACTTCTTTTACAGGTGCAACACAAAGGTCCCATTTCTCCACGATAGCTTCGACGACAGTGAGGCTTGAAACGTTTAGATCGACAGAAAAAATTCTGCAAATTTCCTTTCGGAAAGCAACCGGGTGGCCAACAGCGACGTATGAGTCCTACCTTTGACACAAAGGGCGGCGCCGAATAATCACTCATCTAACCATTGGAGAAACCCATGAAAAGTATCACTTTGTTATTGCTCTGCCTCGTGCTGAGTTCTACCCAGGCAAGCTGGGCACACAATCACAGCGCTAAGCCTGTCAGCGACCTGGCGGAGACTGCCTCTACTGCTGGCACTTTTGAGACCCTTCTGGCCGCTGCAGAAACAGCTGGACTTGTGGGCGCGCTGAAGGGTTCTGATCAACTGACAGTCTTTGCACCCACGGACGATGCGTTCAATGCGCTGCCAAAAGGCACCGTCGCGTCATTGCTCAAGCCCGAGAATCGCGAACAGCTTGCAAGCTTGTTAAAGTTTCATATCGTTGCCGGCAAGGTTGGCAGTGCAGAGCTGGAGGACGGCCTCGAAATTGAAATGCTTTCAGGGCAGGTTGCTGCAGTTGCTGCAGCCGAACAGGGCTTTATCATCCAGGGTGCAAGAATCGTTACGCCTGAAGTTTCAGCAGCCAACGGTGTGATTCACGTCATTGATCGGGTCATTATGCCGGCGAAGAACAATGCCCAGGCTGCAATCACCCAGATTGATCGTGCTATCAACCGAGGTGCCCCACTCTTCAATCACGGCAATCCTGAAGCCACGGTTGCTCTGTACCGCTTCACTGCTGAGACCCTGTTGGAAGGAGGTATGCTCGACCAGCGTGATAGCACGCGATTGATGAAAGTGCTTCGCCAATCCTCACGCTCCCACGATTCAACAGAGAACGCCTGGGACCTGCGCTATGCCCTGGATGATGTCAGGAAATCTCTTATGGGTGATATGCGTATGACTATGACAACCTACTAAAGCTGGACAGAACAGGATGTGGCAATACTACGGGCAAGAGCGGCCAGAATTCGCGATAGAACCTGGCGCCGGTCAGGAATCGGTGTGGGATTACCCCAGACCACCCCGCGTAGACGCTGAGGATCGTGAGGTTATTGTGAGAAGCCCGCAAGGCGAACTCGTGGCAAAGACGTCAAACGCGAAGAGGTTGTGCGAGACGGCGAGTCCACCGCAGTTCTATGTGCCCATGACTGACGTGGTGTTGTCACAACTTGTTATCTGCCCGGGCAGCTCCTTCTGTGAGTGGAAGGGTCGTGCCAGGTACTGGTCTCTCGCCACAGGCGGTGAGGCTGTGGGTTGGGATTATCCTGAAGTGAACCACGCTTATGCAGCGCTCAAGGACCATATCGCGTTCTACCCGGGCCGCATGATCTGTTCAGTCGCGGGTGAAGCGGTCGTGCCGCAACCCGGTGAGTTTTACGGTGGCTGGATTACGAGCGAACTAGTGGGTCCCTTTAAAGGCGAACCTGGTACAGGACACTGGTAGATACCTGTCGTCGCGGCGTGAGCATCTTGTGGCTACCTCACGTGCGATGCGCCGTTAATATCGATGGTCGCGCCCGAGGCATGGGTCGCGAGGCCCGCTGCGAGAAAGCAGACAATATTGGCGATCTCAACAGCTGGCGCAAAATCCCCCATGGGGATTGCCGCCAGAGCAGTTTCCATTAGCTGCGGATCTCTCATGAACGCTTCACGAGCCATCACTGTGTCAACGAATCCCGGTGCGACGTTGTACGCTGAAATACCGTTGGCGGCATAGGCTCTTGCGATCGTTTTCGTCAAAGATTCCATACCTCCTTTGGAGGCTGCATAGGCCCAGTGATCAGCATCATCACCACGTGCTGCTGCCCGGCTCGAGATGTTGACGATAATGCCGGTGTGGGATTCCTGCAGCCACTGATTGACCGCACAGCGGCACAGGTCGGCCGCAGCCACAAGGTTAACCTGAAGCGTCTCGTGCCAGTTGTTTCGCCATGCCTCATCTGTCTCGTTTATTCGAGCACCCGGGAATATGCCGGCATTGTTGACGAGTACATCAATATGCCCCTGCCAGCTGGCGGCCTCCTGCCAAAGATCACTGGCGGCGCCTGGCTCGGCGAGATCTGACTGCAGGATAAGGCACCTGTCCTTACCTGCAAGACTGGCAGTTTCTTCAGCCGCATCATGCCTCGCACCATAGTGGATGATCGCCTGGCCGCCCTGTTCAACGACTTTCAGAGCGATGGCACGACCGATACCCCTTGAGCCACCGGTGACCAGAACAACACGATTTTCCATACTGAGCATACTTTGTTCCTGACAAGTTGCCTTTGCTTAGCCTCTGTCGTCTGCGCTGCTCCGACCCTTTTCTCTGAAGAGGGGAGAGACGTAGTTGCAACTTGTGGTGTCGTCCGGGTCCGAGCTGTACTTGCAATCTTTCTTCCACTCGATCAGACGTCGACCCAAGGCCTCAGCATTCGGTGTTGAGCGCTTGTCGCTGTCAGACGCAAAGCATGCCTCAGTCACTGCGTTGGAGTATTTTTTATCGTAGTCACCCGTCAGTCGCCCGTACTGTCTCTGCAGGTTCTTCATTTGACCATGATATTTCGAGGCCCACTTTCCATCTACCAGGACGACAGGTTCATTGTTCATTTTGTTCTGGAGCGCTTTTATCTCAGTTGCTTTCTTTCTGATGCGTTCGCTCAAGTAATTCAAGTTGAGGTTTACTTTCTTCCCGCTCGAAGATTGCAGGAGAAGAATATCCGTATATTTGGTTGTTTTTATGCTGACCTCTGAGCCGTTGCCGCAATTCAGGCTTCTTTCGATGATATAGGGGTTTTTCGCTTTGCTGTTGTGACATTCAAACCCAACGACACGCCTTGGATGGTACTTTTGATTTGCGCGCTCAATAGCCTTTTCTTTTGCCTCGGCCAAAGATTCTGTCCGATCGACATAATATTTTTCGCCTTCGTCTTCGTCAGTGATCGTCGAGAGGACCCAACACTCCCCGAACTTGACACTGGTAGAGGTGAACCTGGAGACATTGTGTTTCTCCAGCAGAATGTTCTTCATCGAAGGTCTGAGCAGGTCACCCCATTCCTCAGCCGTTGCGATCATTTTCTCTATGGCAACATGCTGATCGTTGTCGTCTCTGACATTGATGAACCGCAGGCTTGGATCATTATCTGATGCGGGTGCGGCAGACAGGTCAGGCAGGGCTAGCAAACAGAGTAGGGCGATGCTGGAGCGAACCATAAATTTTCTCTGGATGGTTAAAAACTTCTCGAGTGTATCTGACCTGCAGATGCTAACTTGCTTCCCCAGGTTTAAAGAAGTCCGGTGTGACCTGATTGCGGAGCTTGCCGGCGCTGAGATAGGCGTTCAGGTTATGTAGAAACAGTTCATCAAACCTTGTGTCTGTCATGGAACCGCGGTGAGACGCGTGTGGTGTAATCTGAATCCGCTCATTGTCCCAGAGTGGCGATGTCTCAGGCAGTGGCTCGTTCTGAAAAACATCCAAAATGGCATAGTCGAGTTCAGCCTGATCCAGGGCTGAGACGAGAACGTCCTCATCAAGCAGCTCGCCTCGGCCAATGTTCACCAGCACGGCATCCGAGTTCATCGACTGAAGAAACGTCTCATCAACCAGGCCTCGGGTCGCATCGTTCAGCGCGCAGGAAAGCAACACAACATCAGCATTCGGCAGAAATTGCTGAAGTTGATCCATATTGATCATCTTATCTGTGTATTCATCAGGGGCGAGGTTGCGCCGCACACCTGTGACTCGAGCGCCAAATCCTTTGACCTGTCTGGCAACCCATCTTCCGATATTGCCGTAGCCGATGATCAGCCAGTGCGAGCCCATAATCTGGCGAAAATGATTCTCCTGCCAGGCGTGCTGACGCTGGTTTTCGCGGCGAATGTCAAAACGATGCCAGCGGTTGAGTACGCTGGCGACGACGAACTCCGCGATCGAAGGCGCCTGGGCATCGCTTTTGCAGAACACGTCGGTTTTCTCTACCAGTGCCTTGAACAGTGGATTATCGAGCCCGGCTATCGCTGTCTGGATAAACTCGAAGTGCCTGGTATCGTTCATGAGCCCAATGACTCGGGCCTGATCACAAAAGATCAGTTCCATGTCGAGCCTGACCATGGAAAGCCTCAGGTCACCGGTTTCAATCTCAATGCCATCCCGGCGCAGGACGCCGTCCTGGTTCAACGTGACGAATGAGATACCAGCCAATTCTTTAAGCCTTTCGGCGAGCCTCTGGTAGGACGATTCAGCAAGCAGGAGTTCGGGCATGCGGTTTGTCTCAAATGATTAATGCGAGCTCAGCAATGCTGCCACGCCTTCTGTTATCCAGCCTCTGCCTTATTTGGGTTCAAGTGCACTTCTGGCGCGAGCGATTCCGTTAGTATAGATGCCCCGGACGACGCCCGAAGCTGTTTCTTCTTCTGCGCCTTTTGGCTCAAAATTTCCCGTCCAGTCGACGGTGCAGCTACTGTCATCGTTAGGTGTGATGATGACTTTGGATCTGTAGCTGGAAACCGGCAGAGGGCAGTCATCATTCAGAATTGAATAGGCGAAGGTCAGCGTTTCCTCATCGAGAACGTCAAGTTTCTCGATAACTTTCCCGCCATTCATGGTGATAGTGCGCACGGCGCCAACACCTTCACCTTCGATCTCGAATGCTTCGATGGGGCCACCAACTTTAACGCCGCCAAAGTTGCTCAAAATGTCCCAAACGGCTTTCGCGCTGGCGTTAACAGTTTCGTTTACATTCACGACAGTCATGGTTTTCTCCGTTATCGGTTCTCAAGAGGATAACAGGAACAAGTCCAGTGAGAGAGCCGATACTCTTCGGGTGGAAGGTCGGTTGCCTGTGAAATTTCAATAGATACGTGACACTGACCTTACCCCAGAACTGGCCCACATCTGAGATGGGAATGTTCACCATAGGTCATGCGACCTGCTCTGCAAATTCGGCAGGCGTGGGCCTTCTCGGCCTCGAGTTCCTTCAGCTTCTTGGCTTCAAAAACCTTTTTGAACTGGATGAGTCCGTCGCTGCAGAACTCTGGACATCTCGTATTGATCCACAATGACTTAAAAAGCGGCATTGATGTGATAGAACGCGTTAAAATTGGTGAATAGAAAAAAGGAATCAGCAAGGTGCCATACGAACTCAGCGGCAAAGTAAAACTTCTCCAGGACCCGAAGACATTCGACAGCGGTTTCACTAAGCGTGAAATGGTGGTGATTGTCGAAGATGGCAAATATCCACAGGAGATTAATCTAGAGTTTGTGCAGGACAAGGTCAGTCTGCTGGACGATTTACAGCCAGGTCAGTCGGTGACGGTCACTTTTGATATTCGTGGTCGTGAATATAACGGTCGCTATTTCAACAATTTGCAAGGTTGGAAGATTGAAACCGAGTCAAACAACACATCGGTCGCTGGCGGTCCTCCCCTCAGTGACGGTCCGCCAGTCGAGGCTTACGATGACGACGTTCCGTTCTGAACAAAACTTGTGACCGCTTGAAAGTTCTTGTGATCTGTTAAGAATCATTCCTCCGGAGCAACATCGCCTCTGGTGAGGAAGAATCTTTAATCTGCGTAGCTCCGGTTTAGTTTTTGCTGTGCGCTTTCAAGATCCAGGAGGTCAATTTTCTCCAACATCTCACACTGATCTCTGACCATATCGCTTATCAGTACCGGATAAAGACGACAGTCTTCCGGGCGATCGTCATAGATGGCGCAGGAATAGATATCTTTGTCAGGTTCTTTTCGCAACCAAGGACAACTCGAGAGTTGCTCTCCAGACTCGGGGTCCATCCAGATACGCCCATCGCTTACGTATTGCGCAATATTCGGCCGCTGATCTCTCCACCAGGCGATTTCTTCTACGGTCGCAGAAAGGCCGCCATCAGCATAAATCTGACAGCACTTTCCGCATTGATTACAGTCTTTCATCTCTCGTTCACAAACAGTCATTACTGGAGTAACATCGCGCACGCATCATGACAGGCCCAATCGTGGAAAACACCGGATTTTCAAGCCTATCTCTACAGCCCGCTCTTTTAGACAACCTGGTATCACTCAACTATAGAGAAATGACGCCAATACAGGCTCAAGGGTTGCCTTTGATCCTGCAGGGTAAAGATGTCATCGCACAGGCCAAAACCGGTTCTGGCAAGACTGCGACTTTCGCACTTGGACTGCTGCAGGCACTCAACGTTAAACGATTCAGGATCCAGTCACTGGTTCTCTGTCCAACCCGCGAGCTTGCGGATCAGGTTGCCACGGAAATCCGGCGCCTCGCTCGGACTATTCATAATATTAAAGTGCTAACGCTCTGTGGCGGTGTTGCCTATGGTCCACAGAAGGGCTCACTGGAGCATGGCGCTCATATCATTATCGGTACACCCGGGCGGGTTGAAGAACACTTACGCAAAGGTAATCTGCGACTCAATGAACTTTCCACCCTGGTTCTGGATGAAGCTGATCGGATGTTGGATATGGGTTTCAGCGATGTCCTTGATGCGATCCTGTTACAGGTACCTGTGAAACGCCAAACACTCCTGTTCAGTGCTACCTTCCCGCATGATATTGCCCAGCTTGCTGCACGCGTCATGAAAGAGCCGCAACGCATCACGATTGAAGAGCAGCACACAGCGAGCAGTATTCGCCAGCTGATTTACCGAGTACCGTCGAAGCAGGCTCGAACAAGCACCCTGATAAGAATCTTGCTTGATCATCAACCTGATTCGGCCCTTGTATTTTGCAATACCAAACAGCTGACAGAAGAAGTCGCTGCTGCCCTTGTCGAGAAGGGGTTTTCCGCGACTGCGCTACATGGTGATTTCTCACAGAAAGAACGTGATTCCAAGCTGCTTCGCTTTGCAAACGCTAGCATTAGCGTGCTCGTTGCAACTGACGTTGCCGCACGGGGGCTCGATATTGATGCGCTGGACATGGTCGTTAATTACCACCTGCCAAGGGATGTGGAAGTGTATACGCATCGCATTGGTCGAACAGGCAGAGCTGGAAGTGCAGGGCTTGCCTGTTCGCTGTTTCTGGACGGTGAAGAGAACCGGATCGAACTGCTCGAGGCTGTCACCCAGCAGGAACTTGAAGAGACTGAACTGCCGAGCAGCCAGGAAAAACGACGGCCGAATTCTCCCCCCATGGTAACGCTGCAGATTGATGCGGGTAAAAAACAGAAGGTAAGACCCGGCGACTTACTCGGTGCCCTGACTGCTGATGGCGGCATTAAGGGTGCACAAGTCGGCAAAATCAAAGTGCTGGAACTAACTACCTATGTCGCGGTGGAACGCGAGGCAGTAAAAAAAGCACTTAACGTACTCCAGCGAGGCAAAGTAAAAGGTCGGAGTTTTCGTGCGCGCAGGCTAGGTGCGCTTTAAAAAACACCGCTTATGTAGGCTGATCCTCCTGCAGTCAGCCACCAAAGACTAGTTTGGTGAGGGACTTCTTGTTACCGAATCTCATATAAATCTATATGCTCGCCGCCCTGCGATGCATTCAATCTAGTAGCATCATCACTCCTCTACCCGGGATTCTCGATATGACGGATGCCTGATGACCTTACCCCCAAAAATAACCCGCAGCGGAGATGGGAAATTGAACTCTATGAGGGGTCCCCATTCTCCGAGCCACAAACTAGGCGACCTTTGACGCTTCTGAGGGGTCCCCATTCTCCGAGCCACAATCTAGGCGACTTTTGACGTTTCCTTGAGCCATTTAGACTCAAATTCCAGGGGTGAAAGATCATTGAGAGCCCTGTGAGGCCGACTCTCGTTG
>Ga0075475_10000830_pt1 | contig 14757 bp, 10 predicted proteins | sample DEB08_DNA_10_FD_76342 | JGI IMG/M metagenome (GOLD analysis project Ga0075475, IMG submission 76342) | Aqueous microbial communities from the Delaware River and Bay under freshwater to marine salinity gradient to study organic matter... | ecosystem: Environmental > Aquatic > Marine > Coastal ... | reverse complement strand
GCGATCTGGGTGAACATCGCGGCGTCCGCGGTGTCGGCCCAGACGATCGACCGCTCGACGAGCACGTCCAGAATGAACCACGCCGCCGGGACCAGCGCCGGCGTTCCGTAGGTCCCCACTTCCCCGCTTCGACGAGCGTACGTGTAGGCGGCTTGGGGCAGCGTCTCCATGAAGGTCAGGTCGATCCCGTTCGCCGACACCGGTCCCGCGCCGCGAAAGTGCACGCTGTTCCGGGTGGGACTCGATGCGACGACGAGATGCTCGATCGCCCGAGGCGAGGACAGCGAAGGCACCAGCGAGCCGAGCCCGCGGTGGGAGGCGATCGACGAGTGGTACTCGATCTTCTTCGGATCGGGCCTGCTGTTGGTGCCGCGGTGGATCTCGAGATCGGGACCGGGACCGACCCGGCGCAGGCCCATCAGCATGGTCACGGCCCGGAGATCGAGGCGATCGTCCACGTCTGCGGGGGTGACGAGATACGCCGTCGCCAGCGCATCGGCCCACGTGCCGAAGCGGCGTGCGGCGATCCGGGCGGCATCGCGACGCGTCTCGAGGATCTGCCTGCGTCCCTCGTCGGTCTCCAGACCACCGAAGGCGAGGAGTCGGATGGTCTGGGCATCGAGTTGGCGATCGGCGATCTCACGATCGAACGCGGCGTTCGCGTCGACCAGCGCCTGCAGATGTCGTGGGTCGCACCCGACTCGTTCGAACGCGGCGATGGCGAGGGCCCATCCGCGGCGGCCGGGCCGACTCGACAGGACCCCGGCCAGATCGGAGGCCTCCGACAATCGCACCAGACGCCAAGCGAGGTTCTTGTCGATCCCGAGACCGCGTCCACAGGCCCGAACCGCCCCGGGCTCGGGCAGCACGTCGGCCAGCGCCACCGCAAGGGCGGCGGAAAGGGACAGGCCTCGGTTCGACAACTCCGCAAGCGGCGCGTCTTCGGACGATGCGGGGAGGCGTGTCACCGGCGGAGCACTCGAGGCGGACCGAACCCTGAAACCCTGCAACGAGACCGAACATGGACGGCGAGCGGTTCGGCGACCGGGCCACGGCTCCTTCGCCGCTTCGGCCCCCGTGTCGGGCGTTCAAAGAGTAGTCGGATTGCGGCCACGAGGACCGATCGGAGGCCGGGGCGGGCCGGGCACGCCCAGATCGAGGACACCCATCGACAAGGGGGCAGGGCCAGACCGGGGGCCGAGTCACCCAAGTCGAGGACACCCACGCCACGACCGGCGAGGCGGGCGAGCCGAGCGGCCGGACGGGGCGGATCCGGGGCCATGAACCCCGGCCATCGCGACCCGAGGGCATGGCGGAGCGTTCGCATGAAAGAGGTCAGAGTCGCGATTTGTGAGATGTTCGGATCCCCGCGGTATCCCCGACCGCGGACGCGGCTCTCGTTCGAGGACCGCCGGGTTGCGTACCGCACCGGCATCGGAGACCTCACCATGAACCGCCTGACCACCCTGCTGCTGGCCGCGTCGCTGACTTCGCTCCCGCTGCTCGCGACTCCAGCCCTTGCGCAGATCGCCGTCGAGTCGACCGCGACCATCGATCCAGGCCTCGCCCCGAGCGGAGTGGCGATCGCCGACTTCAACGGCGACGGCCTCCTCGATGCCGCCGCGACCGTCGATGGCCCCGGGGATGTGCGGATCCTGCTCGGTGACGGCCTCGGCGGTCTTGCGCCGTCGAGTTCCATCAACCTGCCCCAGAACTCGGGCGCCGGCGACCTCGTCGCGGCGGACTTCGACGGCAACGGCACCGCGGACCTTGCGATCGTGCTGAAGAACCTCAGTTCCATCGCCATCCTCCTCAACGACGGCGCCGCGAACTTCACCCTCTCCTCGACCGTCGCCACCGGCGAGGACGGCAACGGGCCACAGACCGGCGACCTCGACGCGGACGGCGACCTCGACCTGGTGGTCGCGAACAGCGAGGTGGACACCGTCAGCATCCTCCGCAACGGCGGCGCCGCGGACTTTTCGGTGATCGAACTCGCCGTGGGCGCGGATCCGAGGGGTGCCGCCTTCGGCGACTTCGATGGCGACGGCGATCTCGACGTCGTCTGGGCGTCGCACGACGACCGGATCGTCGGTTTCGAACGGAACGACTCCGGCTCGTTCACGCCGTGGACGTCGATGCCGGTCTCGAATCTGATGCGGACCGAGCAGATCGCCTGCGGCGACCTGAACCACGATGGACGCGACGACGTCGCGATCGCCGCCCGCGGGGATCTGGGCTCCTATCCCTACACGATCCTCGCAACGGCCAAGGGCTTCGCGGCCCAAGCGCCGTTCTTCGTGTCGGGCGGAGGCATCATCGCCATCGCGCTCGGCGACCTCGACTGCGACGGCGATCTGGATGCGGCCTTCGCCGACGATCACGGCAACGGCGTGCTGATGGCGGAGAACGACGGCATGGGCGTCTTCTCGAACGCCATGACGATGCCTGCGGGTCTTGCGGTGGTGGCTGTGGCGACCGGCGACCTCGATGCCAACGGCGCCAGCGACGTGCTGGTGGCAGGCACCGACTCGAACTCGCTGACCGCCTTCCTGCTGGCCTGCGATCAGCAGGGCGTGCCCGGCGATCTCGACGGAGACGGCGTGGTCGGTCCTGCGGACCTGGCCAGCCTGCTCGGCTCGTGGGGCGAGTCCGGGCCGTCGGATCTCGACGGCGACGGCACCACCGGACCGAGCGACCTTGCGATCATGCTGGGGCTCTGGTCCTGACCGACGTGAGGCCGGGACCGGCGGCGATCAGCCGCCGGCCTTGAACATGGCCGCGTCGATGATCGACCAGAGGTGCACCAGCCATCCCAGAAGCACGATCCAGAGGGCTGCGGCCAGCACGAACATGACGATCGCCAGCAGCAGTCGCCCCTGCACCAGTTGGCCGAGACCGGGGATGAAGAAGCTCGCGAGGGCCGCGATCACGTTGCCTGCCGAACCTTGACCGTTTGCCATGGACTGGACTCCCAATTGCAGAGGTGGCAAGCCTACCGGATCGACCCCCGTCTCAAGTCGCCCGGCTGGGCGAACGACCTGCGGACCTCACCGTGGCAAGCGGACCACAGCCCTCACGCCCCCGCCGTCTTGGCGCCCATCCGTGACCGACTCGGGGCCAGGGCCCGCGAGATCGAATCCCGAGGTCAGACTTCCGAAACCGGCCTGCAAGACATCGGCTTGCAAGACATCGGCTTGCAAGACATCGGCTTGCGAGGGGTCGGCTTGTGATGCACGCGCACGCACGAACCGCTTCCAAAAACAGAGGCACCACCGATCTCCTGCGGGGAAGACCGGCGGTGCCTCGGCAGAAGGCAGATCGGAAGAGGCGACGACGCCTCCCAGCACTCCCGACGCTGGGCGACTGCCACGCCCGACGCCAGTTCGCAGAGACAACCACGCCGACTGTGCCAGCGGATTCCCGCCTTGCACGTCGATCCGCTGAAGGCGATCGAGGTTTCCACAACTTGTGCGTCTCGCGCCACCCCAAAGGGTGTCTCGGCGACCCCGGCATTCGACACTGCGCGGTCCATCGAGCGGCCGCGAACACCCGCACACGCCGGCACGGGCGCTCGACAGGAGGGATGGACGATGACACCTGCCGGTCGAGCGGGCGGATTCAGGCGAGCGACGCCGAGGTGCCGGTCGCCCGCCCGTCGCGAACTTGAAGAAGTTGTGCCGCGATGCTGACGGCGATCTCCGCCGGCATGTTGCTGCCGATCGGCAAGCCGAGCGGGCACCGGATGGTGGAGAGCGCCGCCTCCGACACGCCCTCCGAACGCAGCGTGCTGCGAAGCGTGCGGGCCTTCGGTTCGCTTCCGATCACGCCGATGAAGCCGGCGGTGCCGCGCTGCAACAGCCGACGAACGATGGGCAGATCGGTGGCGTGGCCCTGGGTCATGCAGAGCACGAACGCGCCGGGCGGGAGGGCGTCCACCTCCTCCGCGGGCTCGGGCGCGAGCCGTGTGCGCAGGTTGCCGTGCGTGGGCAGGCGCCCGAGCCACTCCGGTCGCGGATCGATGCAGACGAGGTTGCAGTGGAAGGTCGAGAGCAGCGACACCGTGGCCTGGGCGACGTGCCCGGCGCCGAACACCACGATGTTCCAGGTGGACGCCGACGACATCTCGTAGAAGAGCGTCGCCGCGCCGCCGCAGACCATGTTCAGATCCCGCTGGAGTTCGTAGCGAATCAGTTCCGGCGCGACCGGCCGCGGCGCGTCGCTCGCGTTCGCCGCTCGCGCGATCAGTCCCCGGGCGTGTTCGATCGCCCGGGCCTCGAGCCGGCCTCCGCCCACCGTGCCCCAGGAGAGGCCTTCGGCGGTCACGATCGCCTTCGCCCCGAGATCCTGCGGCACGTGGCCCTCCGGATGCACCAGCGTCACGGTGACGAAGACCACGCCGCGCTCGGCGAGTCTCGTGGCGTGCTGAAGATAGGCGTGGGAGACGGCGCTCATCCTGTTCGGCCGCCCTCCACGCGGGCGAACGTCTCGGGCTCGAGCGCTCGAAGCACCCGCTCCGCGGTCGCCGGGATGGCCATCGCGATCGGTTCGCGCCGGCCGACTCGAACCGCACGAGCGCTGGAGACCGCGTCTCGCACCGCGGTCCAGACCGAAAGCGCCAGCATCAGCGGCGGCTCGCCGGCGGCCTTGGTCCGCCGCAGGTTCGCGACGTTGCCTTCGTTGAAGACCAGTTCGGCATTGAAGATCCGCGGGGTGTCCTGCACATTGGGGATCTTGTAGGTGCTGGGCGAATGCGAGACCAGCAACCCGTTCTCGTCGTAGTGCAGATGCTCGGTGGTCACCCAGCCCATGCCCTGCACGAAGCCGCCGACGACCTGCCCCATGTCGAGAGCATGGTTGACCGGACGACCCAGGTCCATCAGCAGATCCACACGACGCACCTTCACCTCGCCGGTCCAGCGATCGATCTCCACCTCGCTCGCCGCCACCCCCTGGGTGAAGTAGAGAAACGCCCGCCCGTGACCCTCGATCTTGTCGAAGGCCAGATGCGGCGTGGCGAAGTGGCCGTACTCGCATGTGGAGATCCGGCTGCGGTGGGCCTCCTGCACCAGTTCGGCGAAACCGATCGACCATGCCGCATCGCCATCGCCCACACGGACCCGCCCGTGCTCGAAACGCACCGGCAGCGGAGGGGGCGTGTCCGCGACGGTCAGTTCCGGCTGCGTCCCGAGACCCGCGGTGCGGCTGGGCCACGCGTCCTCGGGGAGATCCCGCAACCGCGCCGCCAGCGACGCGAGACGGCCTCGGATCCGCTCGCACGCGGCGACGGCGGCCGCGCCGTTCAGATCCGTGCCCGAACTCGCGGCGGTCGGCGAGGTGTTGGCGTTGCGTTCGGTGCTGGTGGCGAGCATCCGCACGGCGTCGAGCGGCTGCCCGAACTGCTCCGCGACCAGCGCCGCGATGCGCGAGTTCACCCCCTGCCCCATCTCCACCGCTCCGGTGGAGACCTGCATGGTGCCGTCGCGATGCACGTTGACGAGGGCATTCGCCTGGTTCAGGAACCGGGTGGTGAAGGAGATCCCGAACTTCACCGCGGTCATCGACAGCCCGCGAGGATTGTTCGACGGATCGCCGTTCCACGCCCGGATCTCCTCGCGACGACGGCGGTACTCGCAACGCTCCTCGAGGGACTCGAACAGCGACGGCAGCAGATTGTTCTCGACGGTCTGCCCGTAGTGGGTCTCGTCGCGGCCCGGTGCGTACACGTTGACGCGACGCACGTCGAGGGCGTCTCGTCCGACCACGCCGGCAACGTCCTCGAGGATCGACTCGACCAGGGCGACGCCCTTGGGGCCGCCGAAGCCCCGGAAGGCGGTGTGCGGATGGTGGTTGGTCCGGCACACGCGCCCCCGAACCTCGACGTTCGGAATGAAGTACGCGTTGTCGCAGTGGAGCAGCGCCCGCTCCATGATCGCGGTGGAGAGATCCGCATACGCCCCGCCGTCGGAGTGCAGGACCGCCTGCAGCGCAAGCAGACGCCCGTCGCCGTCGAAGCCGACGCGGTAGCGGATCTGGAAGGGATTCCGCTTGCCGGTCACGATCATGTCGTCGTCCTTGCCGAGGACGAGACGCGCGGGACGACCGGACGCCCGTGCGACCAACGCCGCGTAGGCGGCGATGGGCGCGGCTTGGGACTCCTTGCCTCCGAAACCGCCGCCGAGCCGTCGTGCGATGCAGGAGACGTCGCTGAACGGCACTCCGAGCGCCTCGGCCACGACGTGCTGGGTCTCGGTGGGATGCTGCGTCGAGGAGTGGACCTCGAAGGGGCCGTCGCCGCCGGGATAGACGACGGCCGCCATGCTCTCGAGGTAGAAGTGATCGGCCCCCTCGATGACCAGGGTCCCTTCGAGGGTGTGCGATGCCGCCTGCAACGCCGCCCCCGCATCGCCCCGCTCGATCCGACGCTCGGCGCCGATGAACCGTTCCGCCGTGATCGCCTCGTCGATCGAGCGGATCGCCGGCAGGCGCGTCCACTCGACCCGCACCGCGGCCAGGCCCCGGCGCAGCGCCTCCGGGGTCTCGGCGCCGATCACCGCCACCACCTCGCCCGCGTACTGGGCCTCCTCCTCGACGAGCAGAGGCTGATCGACGACGATGCTGCCCCAGAGGTTGTGGGCGACGTCGGCGGCGGTGATCGCGGCGACCACGCCGGGGATCCGCAACGCATCGCTCAGATCGAGACGCTTCAGGCGTGCTCGGGCGTAGGGGCTGTAGATCAGGCCGCAGAGAAGTTCGCCGGGCCGCATCGGCCGGTCGTCGACGTATTCGCTCCGACCGGTGACGTGGGTGTGTGCCGAGTCGTGGGGCGCCGAGCCTGGGTCGGGCCGGACGTCGAGGCGCGCCGCCGGGGTGTCCCGGGATCGCGGCTCAGCCATCGAGCACCTCCGTCGCGAACCTGCGGAAGAGGTTGGCCGCCAGCACCCGTCGGTAGGCCGCGGTGCCGCGAACGTCGGAGATGGGCTGCACCGCATCGCCGATCGCCCTCGCGATCGACTCGGCCTTTCGCGGGTCGAGCTCGCCGACGAGCGCCGCCTCGATCTCGGGCATGCGCAGCGGCACCGCCGCCACCCCGCCGTAGGCGACCCGGGCCGAGGCGATGCGCCGCGGGCCATCCCACACGACGGCGAACGCCGCACCGACCGTGGTGATGTCGAGGTCCTTCCGCTGGGAGACCTTGTAGAGGCGAATCGTCTCGTCTCCGGCGTCGTGGTCGAAGGCGACGTGGGTGATGATCTCGCCCGGCTCGAGAGCGAGTTGGCGGTATCCGCGATAGAGCTCGGTCATCGGGATCTCGCGGCGCCGCAGCGGTCCCCGTCCAGCGGGCGGACTCGCCACATGCACCGATCCACCCGCGACGAGAAGAAACGGCAGCGTGTCGCCGATCGGAGAGCCGGTCGCGACGTTGCCCACCAGCGTGGCGACGTTCTTGATCTGCGGCGAAGCGAAGAGGTTCAGGAACCGCGCGAACTCCGGCGACGCGTCCCGACACCGTCGCCGCAGCGAGGCCAGCGACACCCTCGCCCCCACCCGCAGGCGCCGTCCGTCGTCCTCCATCTCCAGCAGTTCGGGGATCAGATGGAGGCTCAGCAGCGCCGGCGGCATCGCTCGCCCCTTGTTGATCGGGACGCCGAGATCCGTGAAGGCCCCCGCCACTCGGCACTCGGGATGTCGCGAAGCGAAGGCGCACGCCTCCTCGAGCGTGGTCGGGGCGAAGACTCGCCTGCCTTCATGCGCGATCTCCAGGCCTCGATCCATCGCCTCCTCGGCACGCGAGAACGCCTCGGCCGTGCCGTACCGGTCGCCCACCGACCGTCGATCGACGGCGGCCGCAGCGCATGCCGCCTCGACGATCGGCTGATAGCCGGTGCAGCGACACAGGTTGCCGGTCAGATGGTTGGCCGCCACGCGGTCGTCGATCTCGCCGACGGGATGCTGCTCGAGCATGCCGCTGATCGCCATCACGAAGCCGGGTGTGCAGTAGCCGCATTGGCTTCCGTGGCAGCGAAGCATCGCCTCCTGCGCGGGGGCGGGGACGTCGCCCTCCTGCAGACCTTCGACGGTGACGAGGTGGGAGCCGTCCATCTGCGCCACCATCGCGATGCAGCTGTTGACGGCCTCGAAGCGAGGCGGCGATCCGCCCGCACCTCTCGGCGCGAACGCACGCAGCACCGTGCAGGCGCCGCAGTCGCCCTCGGCACAGACGATCTTGGTGCCCGGAAGGCCCACTTCCCTGCGAAGCCAGTCGGCCAGCATCATGAACGCGTCGCGGCCCCGGACCTCCCGCGGCACGCCGTTGACGTGGATCAGTGCGTAGTCGCGCATCGCATTGACTCCGGAACCGCGTCGATTCAGTATCGGATGCGACCCGCGTGCGCGGTCCAGTCTTCGAAGGCCTTGATCGCCTCGTCGCGAAGCAGCTGGTTGCGGGGAATGGCCCGATCCGCCGGATCTCGACCGATCTCCTCGTAGATGAAGTGATCGTCGAAGTCGACCGCGGCCGCATCCTCCTTGGTGTTGGCGAAGTGGATCCGCTCGAGGCGAGCCCAGTAGATCGCGGCGAGGCACATGGGGCACGGTTCGCAGCTGGTGTAGATCTCCGCCCCGGAGAGGTCGAAGGTCGACAGCCGCCGGCAGGCGTCGCGAATCGCCACGATCTCGGCATGCGCCGTCGGATCGTGGGTGGCGGTCACCCGATTGCAACCCTCCCCGACCACCTGCCCGCCCTTCACGATCACCGCCCCGAACGGTCCGCCGGCGCGCCGAACGTTGTCGCTCGAGAGCCGGATCGCCCTTCGCATGAACTCGGCCTGTGATTCTTCGCCCATGGATCCTCCGCGGGGTCGACGCCGCCTCCTGCAGCCACCTGCACGCAGGATAGGACCTTGCCGATGGCATGACCGAAGAGCACCCGGCCCTCGACGGTGCGCGATCGCCGTGTGGGCGTGGGCCCCGGTCGCCTCGCCGCGACTCGGATCGGAGTTCAGGGCGTCGTCGGCGCGGCCGGAGCCTCGCGTTCCACGCAGATCCCGACCAGGCCGCGCGGCTTGCCATCCGATCCGATCCACGGCGCCTTCAGCGTCTCGACGAGCACCGATCGACCGTCGGGATAGACCAGCGTCTCCTGGTTCCTCACCGCCTTGCCGGACGCGAGCATCGCCGCGTCGTAGGCCCGGAAGCTCTTCGCGACCTCCTCCGGGAAGAGGTCGAAGTCCGTCTTGCCCGAGAGCAGGTCCGGCAGCGGCTTTCCGAGCAGCGCGGCCCATGCGGTGTTGCCGCCCCGGTACACGCCCTCGGTGTCCTTGAAGAAGATCACCATCGGGATCGAGTTCAGCGCGGAGGTGAGCGATTCGAGACGCGCCGCCGCCTCGTCGTCGGCGGTTCGGGGCGAAGCCGCCGCGAGCGCGAACGCTGCGGCGATGGCGGTGACAAGGCATGCGATCGCTGCGACGTGCTTCACGGGGTGGCTCCTTGATCTCGAGAAGATCGGACTCCAACGGCGTGCGGGGCCGGTGACGACGGCCCGCCGCTCCCGTCGCGATCCTGGCGACGGGGAGTTCTGGCGGCGACCCTAGCAGGAACCGGCCCGCCTCCCCCGATCCTGGAAGCGATCGTCGCCGATCGCTCGACCTCGAACATCGCGGTTCCGGCCTCGATCGTGCTGCCATTCCCGTGAAGTGAGCCGAAACCCGTGGTGGGCGGCACCGCACCGCACGAGTTCCGCTACCGTCGCGCCGTGTCCGAAGCACCCCTGCCGACGCCACTGCCTCCCCATCTGGCTCCCGGCGGCGAGGCGGCGGCCGCGTTTGCCGAATCGCTGCGAGACGCGATCGCCGAAGCCTGCGTCGGAGACTTCGGACGGCGTTCGCTGGCTCGTCGGCTCGGCATCTCGACCACCCTGTCGGCGAGCGCGATTCGCGTGCTGGACGCGCCCGATCCCATCAGCACGCTCTCGGCGCTGCCGGGAGGCCGAGGTCGCCGCTCGCTGGTTCGCAAGATCGCGGACGCGGGGGTTACGCCGCCGATCGTCCAACGCCTCCAGACCTCCCTCGAACGTCTCGATCAACTGCTCGAGGGCCCCGACGTCGAGCACGAGACCCTCCGATCCTTCGTCTCGAACGCCGGAGCCGGCCGTTCCTCGCGCATGCCCACGCCTCGGTCGCTGCGCAGCGCGTTCGACACCGCCTGCCAGCTCTGGGGGCTTCGGCTCCACGGCCTCGTGACCTGCTCGTGGATCACCCCCGCCGCCGACGGCATCCATTGCGATCTCGCGGGCGGGCAGTTGTTTCTCGAGTTGGAACGGCTTCGACCGGGTCCGACGCTGCCCGTCTGCTGGCCACCGCTGATCGCCAAGAGCGATCGCTACGAGATCGACCCCGGGATTGCCGGCTCGCTCCGTCGCACCCGCGGACCGCTGTTCGAGGAACTCGGCGCGCCGGATCTCGGCACCGATGAGGTCGAGGTCTCGACGCGCGGCGTGGTGAGCTTCGGAACGCCCGCCCCCTCGAGAGGCGGGTCCATCGATCTGGGCGCCGCCTACTCGGTCGAGGGACTCGGGACGATCCGAGGCCGCACGGAATCGGAGTTCGGGGAACTGAACGCCAACGTCTCCGTGCCGACGGATGCCTTCCTGCTCGAGGTGTGGCTCCATCGCGATCTCGTTCGCGGCGGCGATCCGGCAGGCGCCTTCTACAACCTGGCGATCCGACCCGGCGACGGGCTCGAGTACCGCGAGAGTCGCCGCCTGCCGCTCCGCGAATCGGTCGAGCGCCTGGAGGGCCCCGCATCGCTTCCGCCGCCGCTGGTCCCCCTCCAGAGTCGCTACGAGGCGCTCTCGAGACACGCGACCACACGCCTCGGCGCGACGCCCGACGCCTTCGTGGGCTTCCGAGCGATGCTTCGCTGCCCGCCCCTTCACACCTCCCTCGTCCTCCGCTGGAAACTCGCGCCGCCGGCCGGTTGAGCGGGGCCCGGCTCGATCTCCGAGACCCTTGGCCGCCCACGACGCGCCTCCGGCATCGGGCGCCGAAGCGCGATCGATCGCGCTCCGGCGCAGAGATCGGCCAAGGCGATGCCAGACTTCCCTCGGATCGCTCGGCGTCTCTGCCGGTCGATTCCTCGCGGGTGTCGAGGGTCTCGACGGTGCCCGCACAGAGCCACACGGATCGGGATCGGAACAGGGAGGACCTTCGATGGGAGCAGATCAGCAACCGGCCGCCGTTCGCCACGGCCGCCGTGCGTCGTGGGCGTCGGCCACCATGCTCGGAGTGTTGACGGCCTCGAGTTGGACCGGGCAGGCCGAGGCGGGGATCCACATCGACGTGATCGAAGCGGGCGTCGGATTCGTGGGTCTGCCGGACAACTTCGACTTCTTCGACATCTACGACATCGCCAACCCCTTCGTGGGCGCCTTCGTCCAGGGCACCGGCAATCAGCCGAACGTCCTGACCGTATCGACCTTGACCACGTTCGAGAGCAACGGCGGGGTCTACGACGGAGACTACGCCTACTTCACCTTCGACAACGAGGTCGCTGGACCGGCCTGGAGCTTCCCGACGCCGAGCATCGCGGCGGCGCGCAGCCTGATCGGATTCACCGCGGACACCGACGTCGTCGTGACCGTGACCGGCATCGTCACGGGGACCGCAGATGGCCGCGGCTTCATCGACTCCGATCCGTTTCCGCCCGGCGACATCGTCATCGCGCCGAGTTCGGATCCGGTGACCTACTCGTTCACCCTCGCCGCCGGAACGCACCAGATCGTGATGGGCGGCGTGATCTACGACCTGACCGGCGGCTCCGCCGGATTCTCGGGCAGCGTGACGATCACCGCGGTGCCCGCACCGGCGGTGACGGCATCGCTCGCGCTGCTGGGCTTCGCGGGTCGCCGACGACGCCGCTGAGGGCGCCGCCGAGAAGGCCGCTGAACGCTTGACGCCGGCTCCCCCGGCGTCTTGGAACCGGCCACTGCGAGCCGGGCGGGCCGACGTCAAGGCCGCGCGATCGGGTCATGCCGTCGCGCGGCCTTGTCGTCGGTCGAAGCCGCCTGAGACCCGTCACTCCGAGTCGTCCGGCGTTCGCGGTCCATTCGATCCTCGATGGCCTGATCGTCCTTCAATCGCGCAGGCGGCGATGAGGCCCGACGACGCCTCTCCCCGATCGGGGGGAGGCGTCCTGCTACGTGGCACGAGAGGGTGGGCTCCAGATACCGGTCGGGGAAGGGTCGTGCCCGCTCCTCTGGCGAGAGCGTCCGAGGACGCGGATCGAACGAGTCGGGCGTGGAGGACGCCGATCGACGGAGTGGTTGGGAGCCCCCCGCCGCGGCCCTATCCTCCCCATCGATGCCCGCACCGACCCCCACCGATCGCCGCGAACTCCGCACCCTCGACTCCAACGTCCGCGCCGCCGCCGAGGCGGCGATGACCGCGGGCGGCGGGCTGCTCCGCCTCGCCCCGGTCTGGGTCCCCCGCTCCTTCCTGCAGCCGGGCCGGCGTCTCAAGCTGCATCCCGACGACACCTACGCGTTCGGCCTCGACCGTGGCGGCATCGACGAGCGGTGGTTCGGCTCGACCACCGAGGCCGCCAACGAGGGGCGCGAGCCCGACGAGGGCCTCTCCTACGTCGTCCACGACGGTTCGAGGTTCCTGTTGCGCGACGTCGTCGCGGAACTCGGCGCCGCCGTCGTCGGCGAGTCGATCTGGTCGACGTACGGCCGCTGGCCGGTGTACTCCAAGTTCTTCGACAACATGGGGCCGATCCCGCACCACCTGCATCAGAACGACGAGCAGGCCGCGCTCGTGGGCCGGGAAGGAAAGCCCGAGGCCTACTACTTTCCCCCGCAGCACAATCCCGTCGGCAACAACTTCCCGCACACCTTCATGGGTCTGGAACCCGGCACGACGCGCGAACAGGTGCGACGCTGCATCGCCGAGTGGCATCTGGGGGACAACCGGATCCTCGAACTCTCCAAGGCCTACAAGCTGCAGGTCGGCACCGGCTGGCTGATCCCACCGTGCGTCCTGCACGCTCCCGGATCGCTGTGCACCTACGAGCCGCAGTGGGGCAGCGACGTCTTCGGGATGTACCAGAACCTCGTCGAGGGCCGAGCGGTGCCGCGATCGCTGCTGGTCAAGGACATGCCCGCGGATCGCCACGACGACGTCGAGTTCATCCTCGACCAGATCGACTGGTCACGGAACCTCGATCCGAACTTCAAGGATCATCACTACCTCGAGCCCATCGTCCACACGCACGACGAGGCCCACGTCGACCGCTGGATCGTCTACGGCACCGTGGCGGGCCGGCAGCGGTTCTCGGCCAAGGAACTCTCCGTGCGACCCGGCGCCACCGTCGTCGTCGAGGACCCCGGAGCGAGTTCGATGATCGTGGTGCAGGGCCGAGGCCGTGCGAACGGCCTGACGCTCGAGTCGCCCTCGCTGATCCGGTTCCACGAGCTCACGCTCGACGAGGTGTTCGTCACCGACGCCGCCGCCCGCGCGGGCGTTCGCATCGAGAACACCTCCGACACGGAGGACCTCGTGATCCTGCGATACTTCGGGCCCGACGCCCACGACGCACTTCCCGAGGTCGGCGACCATCGCCGCGTCGAACGCTCGTAGGCGCAGACACCGATCCGACTCGATCCGACTCGATCCGCCTCGATCCGACTCGAAGGACCAACGCCATGCCCGACGCCTCGACCTCTTCGCATCCGCAGCCTCGTCTGCGGCCTCGTCTGCGGCCTCGTCTGCACAACGCCATGTGGCCGGGCATCGTCGGCAAGGAGGAGGGCACCGACCATCCGCCGATCGCACTCGATCGGATGCTCGAACTGACCGCAGCCGCCGAGGTGGACGGCGTTCGTTTCGAAGGCGTGGACTGCTTCCTGTTCCATCCCCACACCGACCCCGACGCCTCCGAGGACGACCTTCGGCGCATCGCGGACACGATCGCCGGGCACGGTCTGGCGATCGGCTCGCTGGTCGCCCCGGTGTGGCCGGGCACGGTCGGCGACTCGGCGATGGGCACCGACGAACAGCAGGCGAAGTTCCTGGACGCCGTCGAGAAGTCCTGTCGCATCGCTGGGGTCTGGAACGACCATGGCGCACGCTCGTACGGCCTCCTGCGCATCGACTCCGCCGAATTCGGGGTCGCTCGTTGGCGAGAGGACCCCGCGACCCACACCGCCCGCATCGCGGACACCTTCCGCAAGGCCGGGCGCATCGCCGCCGACCACGGAGAGCGTCTCGCGATCGAGGGCGAGATCTGCTGGGCGGGCATGCACTCCTGGCGCGACGTGCTGGATCTGCTGGAGGCCGTCGGCATGCCCGAGACCGTCGGCTTCCAGGCCGACCTCGCGCATTCCTACCTGTATCTCATGGGCTACAACGCCCCCGAACACGCCCTCGTCGAGCCCGATCACGACGACGAGGCGTTCTGGTCCGCCTACGAGACGATGACCGACGCGCTCCGACCCTGGACCATCGACTTCCATGTCGCCCAGAACGATGGCGAGGTCCACGGCTCGGGTTCGCACGAGAAGACCGGCAAGCACTGCCCCGCCGACGCCCCGAACGGCAAGCTCGACATCGTGCGTTGCGCCGGATACTGGCTGAAGGGCGCCACCGACCGCGGCATCGAGCACATCTGCTGGGACGGCTGCATGTTCCCCAACGCGACGCTCGAGGAGGGTCGAACCTGGAACACGATTCTCGACGTCATGATCAAGGTCCGCGACGC
>Ga0075475_10000828_pt1 | contig 14772 bp, 14 predicted proteins | sample DEB08_DNA_10_FD_76342 | JGI IMG/M metagenome (GOLD analysis project Ga0075475, IMG submission 76342) | Aqueous microbial communities from the Delaware River and Bay under freshwater to marine salinity gradient to study organic matter... | ecosystem: Environmental > Aquatic > Marine > Coastal ... | reverse complement strand
GGTGCGGTCCTCGGCGCGCATGAGTGCGTGGATGAGGCGGTGACACCACGCGCAGATTGATCGATTCGCCAAGGCGGATGCCTTCGACGGCTCGGAGGCACGCGGTCTGAACGCGGTACTCGAACTCCGAGCGAAGCGAGGAGTCCCGAGAGGCCCTGCGGCGGCGGAGCCGCCGCGGTGCGACGCCGAAGGCGGCGCACGTCACCCGCAAGGCGAGCGAGTCGCGAAGGCGGATGCCTTCGCGACTTGCGAGCAAGCGGGTGAAGGGACTCGAACCCTCAACATTCAGCTTGGAAGGCTGACGCTCTACCAATTGAGCTACACCCGCGAGATGGGGAACGATAGCACGCGACGCGGCCGGACCCAACCAGCCCCAAGAGGCACTCGCCTGCCGCTCTGGGGGGCTGGTCCCCTTCCGCCTGCGGGTCCTTGTCGCGCCTCGGAGCCGTCCTTCTTCGCGGTTCGCCGTTGCTCCCCTCGCGGGCTGGCGGCATCCTGAGGGGATGAGACGCCCCCACCGACCGCGTGCCCACTCGGGCCTTGCCGAGACCGGTGCCTTGCTCGCCATGCTCGCTCCGGCGTCCGCGGGGCTGTCCCAGAGCGAGACCGCGATGCTCTTCGTCGCCAACAACGGCAACCTCGAGGGATCCGTGACCGCCTTTCGCGTGGACGACGCGGGCGAACTCGCGTTCGTGAACCGAATCGTCACCGGCACCCGGACCTCGACCAGTCAACCCTGCGCTGGCTGCAACGCCACCTCCATCGCGGTGTCGCCGGACGGACGGTTCGTCGCAGCGAGCCATGCCGCGGGCAACGATCCCAACCCCGACGGCATCTCCATCTTCGAGGTCGCCCCGGACGGCTCGATCGCGTTGCGAACGCTGCTGCCTCTGGTCGGCGTCGGCACGCCGCTCGACATCGTCTGGACGAGCGAGGTCCATGTCGCGGTCACGCGAACCGACTTCAGCGGGAGCTCCGTCGCCACCTACCGGTTCGTGGAGACCAGCGACAGCCTCGTGCTGGTGGACACGGCCCCGTGCGGTGCATTCAACTCGGCGCTGGCGTTCGATCCCGAGGGGCGATTCCTCTTCGGTCAGGATTCCTTCGGCGCGACGGTGCACGCCTGGTTCGTCGAGCCCAACGGCACGCTGGTGTCGCTCGGCACGGCGTCGAGCGGCGGGATCTATCCCCTCGGGCTCGGACTGTCGCCGGACGGCCGATTTCTCTACGCCGGCGGCGGCATCAGTGGTGGCGGCGACGCGATCGTCGGGTTCGAGATCGACCTGGGCATGCCGATGCTGCTTCCGGACTCGCCCTACACCTCGCCGGGTGAGAGTCCCAAACAGGTCGTGGTCTCACCCGAGGGTGTGTTCGCGTTCGCCGCCCACGGCACCGATGCGACCATCCGGAGCTTCGATCTCGATCCCGAGAACGGCGTGCCTGCGGACAACGGTGGTTCGTACGACATCGGCTCGCAGGGAAGCCTCGGCGAGATCGCGGTGCTCGGCGAGCATCTCTACGCAAGCGATCGCGACACCATCGGCGACGGCGTGCGGGGCGTTCGGGTGCTTCGGATCACCTCCGTCGGCGGCCTTGTGCCGGTGGGCGACATCGTCTCGACGGAGGGCATCACGCCCAACGGTTTGGCGACCTGGACGCCCGAGACCGAAGGCTGCGCCGGCGATCTCGATGGCGACGGCGGTGTCGGACCCGAGGATCTCACCGTGCTGCTCGCGGCCTGGGGGCAACGCGGGCCGGCCGACCTCGACGGCGACGGCACGGTGGGTGCCGGGGACCTCACGGTGCTGCTTGCCAACTGGGGCGACTGCTGATCCTCGCCCAAGTGCGGTAGCATCGCGACGCACCTCGTTGAAAGGGAACCTCACATGCGTCCGATCTCCGTTCTCGCTTCGTACGTCGCCGGCATCGCGATCCTCCTTCCGGTCGTCGCGTCCCACGCCCAGGACGCCGTCGAAGCCCCCGCCGCCAAGCCGACTGGCCCCGCCTTCGTCGAGTTGCAGACCAATCAGGGGCCGATCGTGCTCGAGCTCGATCGCGAGAAGGCCCCGATCAGCGTCGCGAACTTCCTCGCCTACGTCGACAAGGGCTTCTACGACGCCACGGTGTTCCACCGCGTGATTCCGACCTTCATGATCCAGGGTGGCGGATTCGACACGGCGAAGGTCCAGAAGAAGACCGACGCGCCGATCAAGAACGAGAGCGGCAACGGCCTCTCCAACGTCCGGGGCACCATCGCCATGGCCCGCACCAGCGCCCCCGACAGTGCGACGAGCCAGTTCTTCATCAACGTGGTGGACAACCCCAACCTCGACGGCGCCCCCGGCCGCCCCGGCTACGCGGTGTTCGGCAAGGTGGTCGCCGGGATGAAGGCGGTCGATGCGATCAAGACGACGCCGACCGGCACCGAGCTGGCCCGGACGCTTGGTGGATCGGCGCCGATGCAGAACTGGCCCCGCACGCCCATGGTCGTGGAGAAGGCCCGCGTCATCGACGCCGATGCGGCCAAGCAGGCGGTGGCGAAGGAACTCGCCGGCGGCTCGCCGGCGGGCAGCGAGGCACCGAAGGCCGACTGACGTCGGATGCGGCGCGGCACGACCGGCCTCGCGAACCTGCGGCGGCGACCCGCGCACAGGAAGCGGCGGGCGGAGGGGGCGCTCGATCAGCCGATCTCGTCGGCGATCTGCTTCTTCGCTTCGTGATGGAAGTGGTCGAGCCTGCCTCGAAGCGCCGACTCGTCCATCGGCTGGCCATGAGAGGCGAAGTCCGCGACGAGCTTGCGAACGACGTCGTCGTCCCCGGGCTCCTCGAAGTCGCTGAGGACCACGCTCTTGGCGTACTCGGTGGCGGCATCGCCCTCGAGTCCGAACTGCTCGGCGGCCCAGAGCCCGATCAGCTTGTCTCGCCGCGAATGCACGCGGAACTGGACATCCTGGTCGTGGGAGTACTTGGCTTCGAAGCCCTTGAGGCGGTCGTCGAAGGAGTTCATCGGTCGGGACTCTTCCGGGAGTGGGAGGGAAGGCGATCGTCTGGACGGGTCAGGGTATCCGGTCTCCGCCGTTGGCGACGAGCAGCGCCATCGGAACCTTGATGTCGACGAGGAGTCCTTCCGCCTCTCGAGCGGCGAGCCACTCCGGAAGGCGAGCCCGGTCCACCTCGTGGACGGCGATTCGCTCTTCGCCGACGCCGCCGCCCGATCCGATCCGCTCGACATCGTGGGCCACGAGCAGCGTCACCATCTCGCTCGCGAGGCCCGACGAGGCCGGCCCGCGGGCGAGTCGAGTCCAGCGTCGCGCCCGATGTCCCGTCTCTTCCATCAGCTCCCGATCGGCGGCGGTCTCGACGGACTCGTCTTCGCCGCCCACCTCGTCGCCGACGAGGCCTGCAGGCAACTCGATGGTTCGGCCGGCGACCGCGGGACGATCCTGCTCGACCAGCAAGAGACGATCCTCCGAGGTCCACGCCACGATGCCGACGACCTCGCGGCCACGCCGCCTCGAGACGAACTCCCAGCCGTTCCGATCGATGAGATCGAGATGCCGCCCGCTTCCGAGGACTCGGTCGCCTTCGCCGTCGCTGTGGTTCACGGGTCGATCGCCGGCTCGAGCCGGATCTCGAACCTGCGGCGTCCCGACGCATCCTCCTCGATCGACCACTCCATGTCGCGGATCGTCGAGGTCGCTTCGAGCATGCCCTCGAGCCTCGAACGCCAGGATCGGGTCCGCTCGGCATCGAAGATCTCGAAGCCGCGATCGCACCAGTGCCCGAGATGACCCGAGACGCGATCGCCGTCGATCCATCCCATCTGCACGAGCCGCCAGTCCGTGGGAGAGTCGTCGGAGCCTGGTTCACCCGCGGCGGTCGCATCGACCGAGGGCGCGGGTGGCATGATCGGCTCGAACGCGTCGCGGACGTCCCGCAGGTAGGCCCCGCCGGTGCCGACGATCGCCCAGTCCCCGCTCGGCCCGCTGGCCGAGGACCAGTCGAGACGGATGCGTTCGGCGATCGCATGTCCCTCGAACAGCGTGCGGGCCATCGAAGCCAGCGGAATGGTGCCGCCGTCGATCGTGCGCAGCACCTCGATCCGCGGGGCGTCCCGTTCCGCCACGACTCCGGCGAAGCGTCGGTCGATCGCTGTGGCGAGCCCCGCCGCCCAGGCATCGAGGCGACGACGACCCTCGTCGCCGTCGGACACCTCGAACGCCGCGGCGGCGGCGGGTGTGGGATGGGGCCGCATCCGATCGCGAGCGCCCCCGCAGGTCTCCCCCACCGTCCAGATGCGACGTGCCTTCGCGCATCGACCGAGGCTCGGCGGCACCGCCAGTTCAGGCAGGACCGCGAACCACTCCGCGCCGATGGGCGAGGGACCGCCGGCGACGGTGGCGACCACCGCGGCGTGATGGCCTCTGAGGCGATCGAGAACCTCGCGCAACGGCGGATCGACCACAAGCCTGCTGCTCGTCGCCGATCCGGGCCGCTGCTGGACGCCTTCAAGTCGAATGACGTTCCCATCGATCCATGCCGCCACCCGGATCGGTGCGATCGAGAGGCCTCGTCTCAGTTCGATCGAGCAGATCGGTGCACTCGCGCCGGACGCTCGTGGGGGAACGTCCTCGGGAAGGCCTGCGATCACCCCGGGTGGTCCCGCGAAGAGATGGGGCGGCCGATCCAGAATCACCACGTCGTGGCCGCGAAGCTCGTGGCGGCCACGCCCGAGCGGACGCAACGGCAGGCGCGAGAGGAGGTCGCGGCGGCTGGCCTCGTCGACCCGCATCGAGGCGATCCAGATCGGTTCCCCATGGGATTCGAGCGGGAGTCCGAGGACCAGTTCGCCGCCGAGCAGTCGTTCGGCGAGATCCTTCCCGTCGAGACCCGAGAGATCCGACAGGTTTCGCCAGAGCGTTCCGACTTCCGAATCGGCAAGGCGATGCTCGAGCAGCGAGGTCAGCCCGCGGGCCGCGGGCCGATGCCACCAGCGGGCGAGGTCGTGGGCCTCGATCACCAGATCGATCCGTGCGGGCATCCAGTCCATCCGCCCTTCGGGCGAAGCTTCGACGGGCCTCGTGGTCGAAGGCGGATTCGCCCGGATCGGCGCCGCCACTCCCTCCGTGCCCGTCGCCGCGGCGAAGCCCATGGCCATCGCGAATGCCGTCGCCGTGGCGCGGGAGGTGGCCCTCGACCGGAGGAGGTGGGCGACGTTCGAGAGGCGAAGGGACATCTTCATCGCGGCGATCGGCGAGGGCATGGGTTCGGCAAGTCCGACCGGTTGAAGGACCGCACGGCCCCCGGGGGTTACACGGGATGCCACGGCGCGGTTGCGAGGATCCCCCGAGTCGGATCCCGCGGCTCGGGCGGACTGGGCCAACGGGCCTCGGTGTTCCGCTCCTCCGGACTCGCAGGCGAGACGTTGCCGAGCCCTGCCGGTGCGAATCGCTCGACGAGGGCGTCGGGCGATGTCTCGATGGCGAACCCGTTGCGGAGGTCGATGCCGAGACGCCCGATCGCTGCTCCGAGCGGGCCACCCGAGCGAACATCGCCGAGGATCAGGCCGCTCCCCGCGACGATCGCGAGGCAGAGCATGACCCCGCTCGATGCCGCCGCCGCCCAGATCCGCCGGCGCCGGATCCGGTCCTCGGTCCAGCGGAATCCCAGTTCCCCGAGGACGCCCTCGACGACGTCCGGAGCCCCGTTCGCCGTCGTCGAGCCCGTCGGATCCGCCGTGGTCTGTCGGTGGGCTGGACGCAGGTCGCCACTCGGCACCACCAAGCCGTGGAGCGTGCCGATCGGCGAGCGTCGCCGCGAGGTCGTGGGCCGAGACCTAGGCATCGTCGATCCCCAGAGCCTCGAGGGCGCGGCGATGCGTGGCCGGCTCGGCGGCGATCGCCTCCTGCATCCGCCGCCGAGCGCGGTGCAGGTGGCTCTTGATGGTCCCCTCGGGAAGGCCGAGTTCCCCGGCGATGTTCTGAATCGATCGTCCCTGCTCGTGGAACATCCGCACGATGCGCCTTTGGGAAGGGTTGAGTCCTTCAAGCGCGTGCTCGACGGCCCCGAGAATGGACTCTCGACGTTCGCGCTCCAGGATGTCTCGGGCCGGCGGCGCGTCCTCGACGCTGCGGCCTTCCACGACCTCGCTGTCGTAGGCCGGCCGCATCTTCTGGAAGTGGTTGACCATCAGACGCCGACCGATGGTGAACAGCCAGGTGCTGAACCGAAACCGCGGGTCGAACCGGTCGAGGCTGCGGAGCACCCGCACGAACGACTCCTGCACGAGGTCCTCGGCGAGCTCGGGACGTCCGCACCGGCGAAGCAGGAAGGCGTGGAGCGAGCCCTGGTAGCGGCGAACGAGACCCTCGATCGCGGAGGGGTCGCCACCACGGGCCCGTTCGATCAGACGAAGTTCCTCGTCGCGGTCCACGATCGGAGTCTAGGGGCGACCGGTGCCGTTCGTTGCACCCGAATCCGCGGTATTCGCGATGGCGTTGCCGACCTCGGGCACCTCCGCCGCATGGATCGTGCACACTCCGAAGGTCTGGGGGGTCTGCTCGAGGCCGACGAATCCAGCGTCTTCGATCCACCGGCCCACCACCTCGACTCCCGGGAAGGACGCCACCGATCGGGGCAGGTAGCGGTAGGCGCCGGATCGATCGCGGGCGAGCAACGCCGCGGTGCGGGGCATGATTCCCTCGGTGTAGAGGCGGTTGAACCAGCGGATCGGCGCAAAGCCGGGCTCGCTGAACTCGAGAATCACCAGGCGGCCGCCCGGTCGCAGGACCCGTCTGAACTCCGCGACCGCCCGGGGCGGATCGGTGACGTTGCGAAGGCCGAAGGCGATGGTCAGGACGTCGAAGCTCCCATCCGCGAACTCGAGCGCCATCGCATCGCCGAGGCGATAGTCGATGGGGACGCGGAGACTTCGCCGAGCGGACTTGGCCCGAGCGATGTCGAGCATGCCCGCCGTGAAGTCCACCCCGACCACCCGGCGTGGCCTCGGCGTGGCGCTCGCGATCGCCTCGGCGAGATCTCCGGTGCCGCAGGCCACATCGAGGACCTCGTCCTCGGGGCGAAGGCGGGCCGCCGTGACGGCACGGCGTCGCCAGGCGACGTCGCGTCCGAAGGAGTGCACCCGATTGTTGAGGTCGTAGCGGGCAGCGATCGCCTCGAACATCGCCTGGACGCGCTCGGCCTTGTCGGGCGTCGCATGGGGGTCGCCCGCCAGATCGGCCTCGCTCCAGGCCGGGGTCTGGGGGGTGTTCGCGGCGGTCGGAGGGTGGGTCACGGTCGTATTCGATCGAACGAGTGGGCGGCGGAAGAGGTGTCTGCGGTCGACCGGCGGGTCCGAGGTCTCGAGTCTGGAAGGGGCTTCCTGCCCTGGTGACGGCCCAAGGTGACGGCCCCTGGTGACGGCCCAAGCCTGGGACTCGTGCAGTTCGCCGGTTCGTGCAATGTAGGCCTCCTGAGTCGCCCAATCGGGTTTTCGGTCGATGCTCGCCTTCCGGGGGCGACCCTGTCGAGCACGCTCACCTCGGGACGGCGTCGGATCCGCCTCGGAGATCTGGCCGAGCCGGCATGGCCCTGGAGCATCCCAACGGGCAGCAATCGGGCGTCACGGGCCGTCGACTCGTTTGGACAGCGGTCTTGGGATTTCAGGACTCCTGCCGTAGGATCGTCCATTCGCCCGATGAAGAAGTCGTCTGGCTGCCGGGGAGTCGCCTTCGACCGCATCGCTGGAGCGTCGCCGCATGATCGTTGATCTCGAAACCCGCGCCTGGAGTTCGACCGAGCAGTTCGGGGCCTCGCTTGGCGCGCGTCTTCGGCGTCTGGCCGCGGAGTCCCCCCTTCCGCTGGACGCGTCTCCCGCGCGTCTCTACGCCGAAACCGAGTGTGTGACCGTCGCCTGCGTGCTGGGATACCTCGACGAGCGAGATGCCGCCGCGGTCCCCGCCGCCTTCGTCGCCGACATCGTGCGGCGGTGGCCGGGTCGATTCGTCGGCGTGGCGGGCCTCGATCCGCTGCATGGCGATCCCATCGGACAGATCGACCAGGCCCGCGAACTCGGCCTCCACGGCGTCACGATCAGTCCGTCGCAGCAAGGGTTCCACCCCACGCATTCCTCGGCCATGCGGGTCTACGAGGCCGCCGAGAAGGCCGGCCTCCCGCTGTGGGTCTCCCGGCCGGGGCCGCTCGGACCGGAGTCGCGGCTGGAGTTCGACCAGCCGTTGGCCTGGGACGAGGTCGCGCGGTCGTTCCCCAACCTGGCGATCGTCCTCAGCGGAATCGGCGATCCATGGATCCCCGAGACCCTCCAACTGCTCGTCAAGCACGAGCGGGTCTTCGCCAGCCTCGCCGGCTTGATGGGGCGATCGTGGACGCTGTTCGGAGCCCTGCAGCAGGCCGAGGGCCTGGGCGTCCTCGATCGGATGCTGTTCGCGTCCGGCTTCCCCTACGTGACCCCGGCACAGGCGATCGAGAATCTGTACTCGGTGAACGCGTTCTCCAGCGGCACGCAGTTGCCCTCGATCCCGCGATCCCAACTGAAGGCGATCGTCGAGCGGAACAGTCTTCCGCTGCTCGGCATCGAGTTCGAGGCGGCCTCGCCGACCGTGCGATCCGCTCCCACCGCCTCCTCCGCCGCCGCCCGGTCGTCGCAATGAACCTCAGTGGTGCGGAACGCGTTCGCCGCGGCCGCCGAGTTCGTCGAGTCGCGTGCCGGTCGATGCTCGGAGGCGCGATCCTCTGCGTCGCAGGTTGCCGCGGAGTCTTCGGTGGTGGCGATCCGACGCTCGAGTCGCTCGACGAACAGCGAGTCCGCATGCCGCTCTCCGTTGCGGAGAGCGCCTACGCGGTTCATCCGTCCGAAGCGAGCCTGTTGTTCGCGAGCGTCCCGTTCGAACGATTCGCCGACGATCTGGAGCGCCCCGTCGAGGCCTTCGTGCTTCACGCCCAGCTGCTGTGGGTGCCCAAGCCCGGCACCACGCCCATCGATCCCACCGCCACCAACGTGACCCTCCGCTGGATCGTCTTCTCCGGCGCCGAGGTCGGCGTGTACGGCGGCGCGGGGTTCTGCTGGCCCGACGGCACCATCGGCGAAGACGCCCTGATCCTCGACATCGAGGCCTCGACGCTGTCGCTGATCGCATCGACGCCGAGTTTCGTCGATCAGGCCAGTCCGGCCTCGGTGTCTGGTCGATTCAGGGCCGCCTATCGGCCCGGCGCGGCGCTGGAGATGCGACAGCGGGTCAGTCGCCTCGTGACCGAGGCGGTGGGTCGGCCCTACTGGGTCGATGCCGGCTCGCCGCTCCCGCCGCTCGCTTCACGCTGATCCTCCGCGTCGGTCGCGGCCGTCTCGAACGACCCTTCCGAGATGTTCGCCAGAGTCGCCTCGATGCCTGGATCGAGATCAGGTCCGCTGCGCGTGCCGTCCGAACCGGACCGGACCCGCACCCGCACCAGCATTCTCGCGTGTCGAACGGAAGGACCGAACGGTTCGAACCCGAGCACCGCCGACTCGAGCCATGGCGTATCGGAATCGGTCGGGGGCGAGCCTCCATACGCCTCGTCGCCTGCGAGCGGATGACCGAGCGCCGCCAGCATGACTCGGATCTGGTGGAACCGTCCGGTGCCGAGTCGCAGCACCACGTGGCCCTGCCCGGCTCGATCCGGTGCCGGCGCCGTCGCGAGCACGTCGAGCCGCGCGGGATCGCCTCCGCTTCGGACCAGTTCCGCACGCCGGCCGCGTCGCCGCAGATACGCCCGATGGGTGCCCAGATGCCGCGTGGCGAGCACCCCGTCCACCCGGACGAGGTAGACCTTGGTGATCCGACGTCGCCGCATCGCCTCGGCATGGAATGCGGCGCTCTGGGCGTTTCGGGCGATCAGAACGAGTCCCCGGGCGATGCGATCGAGACGGTGGCACAACCACAGACGCTCGCCTCTTTCGGCCTCGAGTCTTGCGCGCCAGGAATGCCGATCGGCGTCCCCGGGCAGTTCGCAGGAGATCCCCGGCGGCTTGAGGAGCACCAGCTCGTGCTCGCTCTCGAAGGACGGCGCCGCCGAGCGGTCGTCACCTGCGGTCATCGGTCTCGATCCCCTCGTTCTGGAGCAGGCGGTCCCGCAGGCGTCGCATCACCTCGGCCACCGGCGAGAGCGGGGACGGCTCCTGTCCGGGCTCGACCCATCTCAGCTCGCGGTACTCCCAGCCCGGCGGATCGATGCCCGGCCGTTCGCGGACGGCAAGCCGATGCACGATCTCCCAGGTGCACGCCGTGGGGTCGTAGAGGAGCGCCAGCGGCACCGGCGGGCCCGCGGCGGCGAAGCCGGACTCCTCGCCGAGTTCTCTCTCGAGCATCGAGTCGGGGGCGATGCCCGGTTCCAGACACCCGCCCGGCACGAACTCCCACTGCCCGGCGTGGTAGGCGACCTCGCGACTGCGCAGGCCCATCAGCCAGCGGCCCTCCCGTTCGACGATTCCCTTGACGCCGAGCGGTCGAACGCCCGTTTCGAGGCCGGCGCCGATCACCGCGTAGAACCGGTAGGCGCACTCCATGGCGTGCACCACGACCCCGCCATGCCCGTTGCGGCTGACGCCGAGGACATGCAGCATCCGCCCGTCGAAGTAGCGTCGGTTCGCGCGTTGCAATCCGTCCCAGGCCCGATCGACCTCCTCCAGCGACGGCGTCGTCGGCACGAACGTGCCGGGCACGACGTTCAGCACCGGCGGCCGCCGCAGCGGAATGACGCGGCTCTGGTCCACGCTCGGTCTCCGAGTCAGCGATCGTCGAGGCCGCCGACGGTCTCGCGGCGTTCGAACGCGTCCGAATCGGGGGTCTCGTCGTCGCCCTGGATGTACTCGCGAGGCTTGTAGACGAGCGCGACGAACACGAAGAGCACTGCGGCGATCGCCATCATCGCCGTGAAGAACCAGTAGTAGTCGGCGCCTCGCAGCGACTCGCCGCCGCCGACGGAGACCGTCGACACGAAGCGGGCTTCGGCTTGATCCGCCGGAGGCGTCTCCTCGGTTGCGCAGGGAACGTTTCGCGTGCGCCAGTTCGCCGGGCCACTCGGTGCGTCGAGGGCCTCGGGGCGCTGGAGCCGAACCGAACTTCGAACGTCGTCGACGGTCGCGAGTTCGCCATCCGGACCCAGGGACTCGAGTTCGTAGCGATCCGCATCGACGAGGCGATACGCGAGAGGACGCCCCCAGGGGTCGGCCAGGCCGTCGATCAGGGAGGCGCCCTCGTCGGGGGTCGGAAGCGTCTCGCCGTTGTCGGCCCAACTGGACTCGATTCGACGGCGGCCCTCCGAGAACGCCTGGTCGGCCGCGGTGCGGGGCTCGCCGATCGTGCCGTCGCCGGCGATCGCGAAGGCGATGCCGTCGTCGGCCCGTCCCTCCGAGAGGGTGACCGTCCAGCCCTCCGCCGCGGATTCGAACGCGATGCCGAGGCGCTTGAACTCCGCCTCGAGGGCCTGGGCGGAGAAGCCGTCCTCGCCGGTCGCCGCCGACACCGCGGCGACCGCGGGGTCGAGTCGGCTGTCGACCTGGATCACGTTGTTGACGATGGCGGTGAAGACGTTGCCCACCGAGACCGTCAGCAGGAAGAGGCTCATCACGAACGACTTCATCTGCGGCGGCGCCTGCGTGTAGCTGAACTCCAGGGCCGTGATCGAGACCATGACCTCCGCGGCGGTGATGATCGCGTAGGCCAGAAGCTGCCAGCGGATGTTCGGCGTCATGCCGTCGTCGATCCAGCTCTCGATGAGGCCGGACAGGCCGAACGCCGCGACGGTCACGAACAGTCCGATCGAGATCCGGCGGATCGGCGTCAGCGGGAAGACCTTCGACAGCGCCGGATAGACGACGTAGGAGAAGAGCGGGATGAACGCGAGGATCAGCAGCGGATTGATCGCCTGGATCTGGCTCTCGAGCCACTCGATGCCCAGGAAGTTCCGATCCATCTTCGCCGCCTGCAGCACCCACGCCCCGCCGGTCTGATCGAAGAGCGACCAGAACATCGAGATGAACAGGTACACCGGAATCAGCTTCAGGATGGTGGCGAGGCCCGGTCCGCTGAAGGTCTCGCGGATGAAGGCGAAGCCCCGCGGCTGGACGTGCACGAACCGGTGCCGGCCCATCCAGAAGACGATCGTCGCGATGAACATCAGCACGCCGGGCACGCCGAACGCCCAGGCGGGGCCGTGCCACTCCAGCAGCCACGGGGTCAGCAGCGTCGAGAAGAAGCTGCCGAAGTTGATCGAGAAGTAGAACCAGCCGAACACCTTCGAGAGCAGATGCTTGTTGCCGCGTCCGAACTGGTCGCCCACGTGGGCCGAGACGCACGGCTTGATGCCGCCGGATCCGACCGCGATCAGGAACAGACCGATCAGGAGCCATGTCTTGGGTTCGAAGGTCGCCTCGAGCGCCGCCGAAGGCATGTCCATCAAGGCCAGTGCGAGGTGCCCGAGGCAGTAGACCCACGACAGGATCATGATCGTCAGGTACTTGCCGAGGATCGCGTCGGCCACGATCGCCCCGATCACCGGGAAGAAGTAGGCGCTCGCGGTGAACCATGCGAGGTTCTCGCGGGCCTCGGCCTCTCCGAAGAAGTCGCACGTCCCCGAGGCGCTCATGAGGTACTGCGTCATGAACACGACGAGGATCGTCTTCATGCCGTAGAAGCTGAACCGCTCCGCAGCCTCGTTGCCGACGATGTACGGCACGCCGCCGGGCATGCCGGTCCGGGTCTGGTCGGGAAGCGTCTGGAAGGTGCTCATGCGATGGGACTCCCTCGCGATCGCCCGTGATTCCGGGCGCCGCGGCGTGGAGTGTACGGAACCGACCCGGCGTCGTCGGTCGTGCGCCGATCAGCCGCCGATGGCGAGCGGCTCGATGAAGAGCTGCGGCTCGCCGGGGCCGAGCGGAATGCCCAGCCACGCCCACAGCAGCAGGAACGCCGGCCAGATCACCATCAGCGCGATCGTGTAGGGCAGCATCAGGGAGACCAGGGAGCCGAGTCCGCCTGCGGGCTGGTAGCGGCGCAGGTAGACGAGGATCACCACCAGGTACGGGTTGAGCGGCGCGATCGAGTTGGTGGCGGAGTCGCCCACCCGATAGGCCGCCTGCGTGAGCTCGGGCGCGAGGCCGAGTCCCATCATCAGCGGCACGAACACCGGTGCCAGCAGCGCCCACTTCGCACTGGCCGAACCGAGGAACAGGTTGAGGCCCGCGGTCAGGGCGATGACGCCCACCAGCAGCGGCATCTGTCCGAGACCGAGCCCCTGCAGCCAACCCACGCCCGTCACGGCGAGAAGCGTGCCGAGGTTCGACTCGCGGAACCACGCGACGAACTGGCCCGCGAAGAACGCCAGCACGATGTAGGTCCCCATCGAGGACATGCTCTCGCCGAGCAGCTTCGCCACATCGCGATCCGAGCGGATGGTGCCGGCGCCGATGCCGTAGCAGGCCCCGGGCACGAGGAACAGCACCAGCAGCAGCGGCACGATCACGTCGGCCCAGACCGGCACCTCGGGCCGGCCCGGAACCGGTGCGTAGGTTCCGTGGAGGGGTCCGCCGGGCAGCAGGATCATCAGGCCCAGGCCGATCGCCGCCACCGCGAATCCGAACGCCGCGAAGGCGAGTCCCCGTCGCTCCGCGTCGGTGACGCGATCGGAGCCGGCGCCCTCCTCGCCCTCGGCGATGCGACCGGCGGCGATCTGGGTGCGCACGTCCTCGGGCGTGAAGCGCGGCTCCACGATCCATGCGGTGATCGCCCAGCCCACCAGGGTGACCAGGCCCGTCGAACCGATCATGAACCACCAGTTGCAGTCGACGCGAATGAAGCTCTCCGGATCCATCAGCGTGGACGCCTCGAGGGTGAGCCCTTGAAGGAGCGGATCGAGGCTCGTGACCACGAGGTTCGCACTGAATCCCCCCGCGACGCCGACGAAGACGGCCGCAAGTCCCGCCAGCGGCGCACGACCCATGCCCGCGAAGATCGCCGCCGCGAGCGGCGGAAGCACCACGTATCCCGCATCCGCCGCCAGGCTCGACAGCACCCCGACGAAGACCAGCGACGGGGTCACGAGCATGCGTGGCGTGATCGCCACGAGACCGCGCAGCAGGACCGCGATGAGGCCGCTTCGCTCCGCCACCCCGATGCCGAGCATGGCCACCAGCACCACACCGAGGGGATGGAACGAAGTGAAGTTCTCGACCATGTGGGTGAACACCCAGCGCAGACCGTCGCTCGTCAGGAGGCTGCGGGCCTCGATCATTCGATCCGGCTCGGTCGGATGCGGCACCGTCCAACCGCCCCACACCGCCATCTGCGAGGCGAGCAGCACCGCAAGGGCGCCGACGCCGAACAGCGTGACGGGATCGGGCAGGCGGTTGCCGACTCGCTCGACCCACGAGAGGAGACGAGCGGCGAGACCGGCGGAGGCGTCGGGCGTCGAACTCACGATTCGGTCTCCGGCGAGGGCGTGGACCTGCGGAACCGACTGCGCTCGCGATCCTTGACGACGCCTGGGAACGGCAGGACGTCGTTGTGCATCACGCAGTAGACCCCGGGGGGCAGCATCCGTGCCGCGAGCAGCGCCTCGGTGAGGTTCTGCACCGCGTCGGTGCGCCGCAGTTCGTAGGGGCGCATGGCCCCGGTCAGCACCACCGGACCGGCAAGCGGACCCCGCGAAGACAGGTGCTCGAGGATGCGTTCGCCGGTCGTGGGAAGCCGATCGGTGCCGTGGACCACGACCACGGCC
>Ga0075475_10000816_pt1 | contig 14872 bp, 2 predicted proteins | sample DEB08_DNA_10_FD_76342 | JGI IMG/M metagenome (GOLD analysis project Ga0075475, IMG submission 76342) | Aqueous microbial communities from the Delaware River and Bay under freshwater to marine salinity gradient to study organic matter... | ecosystem: Environmental > Aquatic > Marine > Coastal ... | reverse complement strand
TATCCTACTAAACTATCAAACCATTTTCTTTCAATATCTCTATTTGGCACACTTGTTGATAATCCATCTGTAATAATTTGATATTGATTATGAATATTAATATTTTGATCGTCAATAGTCCAATACTGGAAACTAATTGCAATATCTTTGCCACGAATTAACGACTCACAGTTGTATAACACAAAACTATCAGGAGATACAAGCGCAGTATATCTATATCCTTGAGCTTGTGGGTCTGCAATTAATTGAGCAATATTTTTTGCACTAGTATTTCTAAATTCAACGTCTGGTATAGTCGTTTTATCTTTTACCCAAAAATAATACAAATTACTAAAGTTTTGAGCTACTTCATCATAAGTTTGTTTTTGAACATATGCACTGTCTCCATAAACACTACTACCTGTTATTCCTCTTGCTATTCCTCTATCTGTAGTAGCAAGTGTATCCCATTCTGTTGGCGGAACTGTAGATTCTACCCATTCGTATATGTCTATGCTATTGCTTTCAAAAAGCGTATTCCAATTTGCTGTGCTATAAATTATATCACTTTGATAAGGATTGTAAAATTTAGCATTATTAAGATTCCACCATATTCTACCTACCTGTTGTGGTCCCCAGCTGTTGGTTTCATTTACATTTAGATTACTAGGTCCAGTAGTATAAGTGGCTGGATCATAATAGAGTTTGTAACTTATATCTTGTTCTGCTGGCCCTGCTACTTTACCTTGAATAGGATCAATATAATCAAGATATGTTAAAAGTTCATTTGTTTGTGTATCATAAAGAATAGCACGTTTAATTTTTGAAACATCTACTGTGTCTTTTGGCACACGAAGTCTATTATACAGTGTAGCATTTTCTAACTTCCTGTAATCAACTATAGTTCCTTGATATAATGTGTTTGATGATACAGTAGGTAATCCAACATAGATATGATTATTTTTCAAATATATATTTCTACCAAAGTAGAATACATTACTGTAATCACTTTCATATGAAAGATTGTGTGCGTATACTAATCTATTGTTTATTCTTTCATAAACATAAACTGTTCCGCCATTTTCATTTACATAATTGAACTTTGTAAAGTTTTCGTCAAAAGTTGTTCTACTTGTATCAAATGATGTGCTTGTTGCAGTATCTGCATTCATCGCATTTACTGCTAAAGTTGTTCCATCAAATTGAATAACATTTCCAAATCGTTCTGCACTTTCATCAAATGGACTGTTTAGAATTTGTATTTGTGTGAAATTTCCATTTTGTTGTTCATAGACAAAAACTTTTCCTTGATCTCTTTTTTCACTATCGTCAAATGGGGCTGAAACTGCCAACAATCTTCCATCTGCACTAATACTAACACTATCACCAAATCCTATAGTGTTGCTTGGTGCTAATATACTTTGAGTTCTTAAATACTTTCCGCTTACAATTCTATACACCGCAACTAGATTTGGTTTATCATTTCCGTATTTTGCAGATACAACTAAAACTTCACCGTTGGAACTGACATCATAGGCAGTTGCGTAATCATATAAACTTCCTTGATCTAAAATTGTGCTATCACCAGGTAGTATACTGGTAGAATCAAATTCGTCTCCAACTGAATATGAACTATCTGTGACTACATTTAGGCCTGTATCATTAGGAACATAACCTACATAATCAATTAAGTCATCTGTTCCGCTCCATTGATTAGTATTGAAGGTGCCTGCACTTATATTTGTTGTAGCTGTATATAATCTATTTGCAAGGTATACTACATTGCCAGTAAAATATTTTTGAGTCTCAGAAAATTCGCCTTTGAAATTTTTGTCTTTTGCATAATCCCAATTATATAATTCACCGTTTTCTGTACCATTTTTAATAAAATAAATTTTTCCAGGATCCGCTACGGTTTCTTCAGCTGGAGCACTTACAAATCCTCTATATAGATCACCGATTTTTCTAAGTTCAACTTTTGTACCTAAGCGGTTATTATTTTTTCTTTCAGGTCCTACAAAACTGCCTAAAGAAACATATAATCCTGTGAGATTACGTTGATACACATAATATATTCCTTCTTTTGTATAAGGTCCTATTGTTCCTGTAGCACTTGTTGGAATTTTATAAACCTCTGTCCAGTCTAGATTATCTCCTGCTGGTATATTTGCAGGTCTTGCGATACCATTAACTGTTCCTACTTTGTAAAACCAAGTTTCAAAATCTGTTTTTGGAACCAAATATCGGAAATTACTCAGTACGTCGAATACAGGAGTTGCACCAAGGTTACTACTATATCTATAGTCACCAATTGGAGCGGCAATATTTCCTCCTGTTTCAAAAACTAATAATTTACCTATACCGCTAGCAGCATAACCTAAACTTTTTCTTTGAATAACACCAACCGGACGATCTACAGTGTAAATGCCTGATCTACCGTATACATCAGGATCTGGTCCACTCGGAAATGCATTTAATTTAATTGTTGCAGCTTGTCCGAATTGATCTCCATTACTGAAATTACCAGAAACATTTTTAACAAAAATTGTAACATCATTAAGATTACGCTGGTAAAATGCAACTTCTGCTGTTGCTCCTGTAGTTACATCTTCTACTTCTTGCCCTATAACAGGTTCAAAAGGTTGTCCATTTAAGAAAAATTGATTGGTATAATTAATATATCCATCCCATATATCATATACTGTTTGTTCTTTATTTGTTAAACCGTAACTTAAATTAATACTACTTGGATCATCCAAACTGCCGTCACTGTGGTTAGCCAAATTATTAATGTACATACTAACTTTGTCATTGTTAGCATCACCGGGTGCAATAATATTAATATTATCAGTGAGAGCTTTAGGTGCTCTTGCTACAAAAAGATTGCTTAGGGTAGGATCTGTGGTTCCTAATGGTCCTGGATTTCCTTGGAAACTCAAAACTTGAACATAACTGTTTACAGTATCTTCTGATTGTATAGTTGTTGTTGCATTATCTAAAGTATTATAGTAATATCTGCCTGTAGCTACACTATCGGGTATTACATCTTTAAAAATTAATCCTTCTGCCGAATCGCTTGTTACTGTACCAACATCGTATGTTGTACCTGTCCTAATAAGCCAATAACCTCCCAGAACTCCTGTAGTGTTTGATTGTTCGCCTGGACCAACCCTTACAAATTCACCAACAAAATCACCATTGTCTATAAACAAACTATTTGCAGTTGGAAACTCACCATTAACGTCTTTAACGTATATTGTAACACTTGCTTCTTCATTGTAAGTATATGCTACAGTTCCTGTAGCACCTTGTGTTGTAACTATATCACCTATTGCAGGAATATTAGTACTAGCATCTACAAACAGTACTGCATCTATTTTATCACTTATAGAATTATAACTTTCTAGATAACTTTTATCAATTAACGATATTGCACCATTAAAGGGTTGTGTTTCAACCAACACATCTTGTTCTTGATTAGCATTTGCTAAATTGTTCCAATGTAAGACAAGTCGATCCTCAATTCCTGTACCGTCATACATTTCTTTTGGTGCGCGAACAAGAAAATGATCTGTTGTTTGATTTTGAAACGGATAATTTCCTGTTAATAAGAATGGGATATCTTCTGCATCAGACGCAGTTAGGTTTAATTCATCTATTAATTGCGGTACACTATTAAAACTATCAAATTGAATATTATCTTCTGCGCCTTCAATAGGGATATCTGCTTGCCACAGACTGCCTTGTCTACGAACTATTTCTCCTGCATCGTAATCTGTAGTTTCTACATATTCGCCTTTGAAATCTGTTTTAACATTAGTTGCTTCAGGAGCACCTATTAAAATGTATTTTCCGTCACTGGACATGTCAAGACTTGTGCCAAATTTTTGACCTGCACTTGCTACTGAGCTGTCAGCATCTATTACTTGTCTTAATTGCCAATTTACACTGTTACTTGCTCTGTTGTATATAAAAACTTTTCCGTCTTCATTGTCAGGTGCACCTACCGCCATAAGTGTGTTTCTATCATCAGTGCTAATACTTTTTCCAAAATTATGATTGTTACCACTATCTGTGTTGGATAGGGCTTGTAATTCATTGAATTGATTTTTGTTTTCAAGCACCACCCAACGCCCTGTGGTATCATCGTCAATCCAGATTTTATCATTTTGTTTTGTATATGATTCTGCTATTTTGTTTGCAGATTCTAAATCGTTTGCTCTTACACTAACAAATTTTGTTAGTATACCTGAACATTTTTCTACATCAACTACTGCTGTTTCATATACAAAAGTAATTTTATTTAAGTTTACACTTTTTACTTTAAAAAATCCTTGCAAAGGTGATGTGGTTTGAGTAACCTGTTGTGTTGAATCTTCAGGATCAACTGTGGTTGTTAGTAAATCAAATATTCCTAATATGTCACCAACATTTATATTAAATGCTGTTGTATCTAATTCTACACTAAACTCTCCTGATCCAGAAGTTAATTTATTAATTCTTAAATCACTGTCAATGTGTTTGTATACATTCCAACTTTGTTTTTCATTACCTATCCAGATATATGCGTTATTTGCAACATCTTGTATATTAAGATTTAGAATAGCATCGTAATTTGCCAAAACAAAATCAACATCTTGTTGATTAACATATCCGCTATTTCTAGTATAACCTTGATTTACATATTTTGCTGGCAACGGTGCATGATTATAATTGTTAGGTTTTAAGTAAGTTTCGTAATTTTGTATGCGATATATTAAATCTGTTTCTTGCCCTGTAACATCATTTGTAAGTAAAATAGGCTGTGGTTTTAATCTAAACTTATTTTCGTCTAGTAAATATTCTACTTCTTCAAAACCTTCACTAGCACCATACTGTCCATCTTTGATTGCCCACTCTTCATAAAATTCTAAACTGTCTTTGTCAGCACTTGCAAGTGCGTCAAATAATTTTGTCAGTGCATTTTTTGTACCTTTATCTTGTATGAAACCTTGATAAAATTTATATTGACTAACGTCATCATTAATAATATTTTCAAGATATTGACGTTTTTGATATCCTATAAGATGTTGTGCTAATCTTTGTTGTTCGGTATCAAAATTATCACTATCTAAATCATAAAAATCAGCAAATTGATTTATCTTATAATCAAAATTAGTTAAAAGACCTGCTGTAGGTTCTTGATCTAACCTACTCCAATCATTTGCATTGAAAAATTCTGTACCGCTAATTTTTTTATCAGCACTATAGAAAAACTCTTTATACTTAACTAAATCACCTATTGTATAATCTGTCCATGCTTCCCAGAGTTTAGGTCTTGCATTGTCGTATATGAATCCAGGTATATTTAAACTACCGTTCCATTCATCTGTTCGATATCCAAGCACCTTAATTCGTTCCTGTCTATAACCAGGTTCTAGATCATATATTACATCACCAAACACTGTTTGGTTGTCTAATAAAACTACATGTTCTTTTTGAACTAAAGGCAATCTTACTGCGTAAATTCCATCCGCAGTGTTTACAGTATACATACTAAAAGTATTATCTGCTTCTTTGTAGATTTTTAAAAACTCATCTTTTAGTTTTTTGCCGTCTGCTTTTAGTACACTGTAACCATAAAAAGTATCAAATACATTATCAACAACAGTATAATCTGCACGGAATTTTATTTTTTCTGCTGCAGGACTAAGAGTAATTAAAGATCCTGCGTCCCAGTTTTGCGTTGTCCAGAACATAAATTGTTTAGATGTGGTACGCCAATCACTTACTGTATTAGATCCTGTTACAAATTCTTCAAAAATAAATCCTTTTGTTTCAAGCCATTTGCCATAGCCCTGAAGGAAATCTACAACATCCTGCACACTAGATAAAACAGTACCATATTGAATAACTGTTTCTTTGCTTTCAAATATTTTTCTAAATTGAGCAGTGCGGCCGCCAACAACAGGTAATTCAGGTAAAATGGCAAATTTTTCTGAATCAATTTCTGCACCACTTGTGTGTGTTTCTGTTACTCTGTAAAACCTATCATTAGTTCTTACTATTGTTCCTTTTGAATATGTTCTGCCAGATTCAAAATCAATAAATGGTTCTGATATTCCGCCAACATTTACAAAAGGATCATTTGCCTGTGCTATTGGCTTATAATATCTAAAACTAGGAGTTACATTATCATATCCCGAAACAATGTATCCCGATGCTGTTTTTTCAATCAACACACCACTGTAAGATAATAAATCAGTTGGTGAACTGGTGTTTAAAAATATTTTGTAGTTTTCATCTGGTACAAAAACATTTCCTTCATTTAACGGTGTTCTACTATCTAGTATTAAACGGAATTTGTCTTTGTCTGTGTATCCTGCTATTTTTGAACCAATTTGATTTTGTATACTCGTTAAATTAGTTTTGTATGTGCTATACTGCGCTGTGGTGTTATAGGTAAGATAATTTGTAACATAGTTTACAAGTCCGCTTGTAAATATTTGAGATGTGTCTTCTATTGTATTAGGAAACACAACATCTTGTAATCTAATTTGTTTTTGAGATGAACTATAAACAACCTGTCCAGCACTATTTCTTATTTGTCTAGCTCTATCAAATCCTGTAGAAAATATCTTATTTGGTTGATTTAGAACCCAACTTGTTATTAAAGCAAAAGGATAATCACTGCTTCTTCTCCAAGCACTTTCAATTGGTGCACCGTCGCCATAACTATATGGATTTCGAGCTTGACTAATATTAAAATTGTTAGCGTAGCCACTATCTGTAGGACTTAAAAGATTACCTTGATTGTCTACAGGTAAATGATTAAGTAAATTAGATCTAACATATTTGCTTTTGACTATAATAGGTTTATTTGGTTCGCGTACTATACCTTTTTCTAAATCCTGCCATAACAATAAGTTGTCACTTGTGTATGGTGCAGGTCCGTATTGTTGTTCCCACCAACTAGGTTTGATTGAAAATCCCAGCAATTCCCAAGGATTAGTATGAGGTCTATCAGTATCAAAGGCTTGTATATAAACTTGTCTCCACCATCCTGGCAATAACCCGCCTGTGGGATAATTCATTCCCGAATAATTAAAAGTAAAACTATTTGCTCTATCAAAATAATTGTTAGTAACATAATCTCCATCTACTAATCTATTGTATTCAAGAAAGTCAAAACTCATGCTCGAATCTATTTGTTGTTTTGTGAATCCTGTTTTTCTATTTTCGCCTCCAACAAAATCATTTATATCAACAAGTGAATTATCATAGGTGATTTTAATATTATTAAAAATTCTTTTTTCTAATTCTAAAAGCAAATTATCTCTAAAGTCATTGAATGCAACAAACTTGCTTCCATCATGACCTTCAATTACATTAGTTGGTGTTGTGTAAGTGTCATCTAGATAAATTTTAGGTTCATATGAAGGATATAATCCAAGTTTACTAGGAGTAGGCGGTACATAACTTCCGTTAGTAGTTTCATATTCATAGATTGATATGATGTCTCCTGGACTTTTAATTGCAGTAACAACTGCGAAACCTTCTGTATTAAATGTATAATCCTTACCGTGGACCAACTGGACATTATTCAAATAAACATGTACTGCTTTTCTACTTAACTCGTTCATGCTAAAAAAAGCACTTAGTGGAAAGAATGTTTCATCACTGTCTAATACTTTATGTTCAGTATTGATTGCTCCACCATAAGGTACCATATCACTAAAATAAAATGGCATAGAACTAACTTTGTCCTTGTTAAGTTCAGCAAGAATTTTATCTACATGAAGTTTTGTTTCTCCTTCAAAACCTAAAGTGTTTGCTATTTCAAGAAACTGTCTCTTAAATTTTCTATACTCTTTTTTTGCATAGCGTATAGATTGGACAATATTTGAATCTTTATCTAGTAAATGATAAAGTGCTAAATTTAATGGTGCACTGTGTTTTAAAAACTTCTTTCCTAATTGGCTTACTAATCCAACATCTCTCAAATTACTTGTCCCAGGATATACTCCCGAAAAGTTATTTAATTCTTCTACAATAGTGCTAACATGATCATTTACTTCACCCAGTGTGAATTGATTAACATTATTATTCAGCGGATTTTTTTCTAGGTTGCTAGGTATTTCATAAAAGCCGTTTGAGTTTTTATTATATTTGCTCCTAGTTTTTATTATTATTACATCATTTTCTATCAACTCTCTTGTAAATTCAATATAACTGTTACTATTTGAATCTTGAGAAATAGTATAATCAATATCTTTAAATTGTAATTTATTGTTTAAATAAACACGCAACCAAACATCATTTATAAAATCTGTTTCATTATAAACATCTATATAAAATTGTGTTGTTGTGTTATCAAATACATATTGTCTAATTACATTTTGTGTGCTATCATTTTTTGCTTTTTTCCAGCCATTAACAGATGTGTACGTTGTTCTATCACTATACTTCTGTAAAAATCCAACATCTGTGTTTACTGTGATAATATCATTTCCTACTTGATAGGTAAAACTGTTATTAAGTAAATCAAAATTATAAACAATATCCCCAACATTTTCTATACTTCTATACTGTAATGCAAATCCTAATTCTGTATCAACAGTTCCTGTTCCTTGTTGGTATGAAAATAATTTGTTTCCATAAAATTGTGAAGCATCATATTGAGTTGTATCGCTGTAACTGTTGCCGTTACTATCAAACAAATCAAAAAGCGGTGCTTGATTTCTTGAAGTTTTTTCTTGTCCTTGCTTCCAAGCACTCCCATTATAATAGAAAAATTTTCCTTGATATACATTTCCGCCTTTAACAAGAACTGTTTGGTTTTCTAAAGGCACACTATCAGATTCTTCTGTAAGGCTTATTTGATTTTTATTGTTGTGTGTAATAAAATTAACTTTATATATTCTACCTGATACAAGAACATCAGTATCTGCTGTAAATAAAACTCGCATACCTTGTGTAAGATCAACACCATCTACATTATATCCTAAACTGCCTTCAATAGTAGAAAAAACATCTTTAGTAAATGTATCTACAAGGTCAACATCAGTTTTTGATTGTGTACCAAAATTATAAAGTTTTAGTCCAGCATTAAATTCTATAATAGGACGTTTTGCTCTGGCGTTTTGGTCAATACTTGATATCTGATTGTTTAAGGTTGCAGACTGTTCAATCACGCTTTTATGGAACCATCTATTGTATCTACTCCATAAATTTCCATCTTGAGCGGCACGATTTATCACCAAATAATCTTTATTTGTAGGATATCCTAACGCTTCACTGAAAGGATAAAAATCAAAACCATTACCATCAAACGGAACGTTTATATCTTCTGTATATGAGCCACTGACTGTAAGATTGTTTTGATTAATTAATTTTATTTCATCGCCGACTCCTTCAACAAACCATTGTCCTGTTGCATATTGAACAGGAGTTACATTTCCTGCAAATTCAACTTTCATTCCATTTGAAAATGCCCATCCAGCACTAGTAGTATAATTTTTTTTACCTAGAATTTCTTTTTCAACGTCGATCTCAGTGTTTTCTATAATGTCAAAAACTTTAATAAATCCTGCTGTATTTGGATCATTTTCACTTACATAAAATAAATTGTCAGGTGCAGTGTCAGGAACAGTAAACTCTATTACTCCTTCATCTATCCAAGTGTCTGTTATAATTTGTCCTTCACTATTATATTTCGTCACACCAGTATCATAAATTAGTGCTGTGTTAGTGGATGCTTCTGTAGGTAATCTACCTGGGGTCCAACTTCTTTTGGTAGCAAATGCTATAGGAAAATTAGGAGTGTTAACTTCAAATCTATAAGTTTGTCCTCTATAAAGAGTAAGTGTTGGATTGCTAGTAGTACCATCAGGGGTAAAAAGATAAGCAATATTATCTACATTGTCCTGTAGGCTAATAGTAAATGTGCTTTGTACATCGCGACTTTGTCCTGATACTGTTAATAAGTCTGGACCGTTAGGTAACCAATAGTATTCTCTAAAATTTACAAATTTATCCCAATCAATATGTGGATCCCAAGCATAGTATTCTTGACTGTTAAGTTTGCTATGATTTGCAGTACTGCCGCCAAAGTTTTTTATTTCGTTAATATAGTCATTATAATCTTTGTAAAAATCTATATTTCCTAAATCATCTTTTATTATACTTGCTGGCTCAAATTGATAATCTTGTCTACTTTGTGTTATTGCACCAACATAGTTATCATCAGGTGTAAATGCTTTTGCAGTTTTTCTCCCAATATAACCGTTGAGTTTTTCTGCAACACCGGGTTGAATCAATTGATCTAATGTTGCTGATAAAAACTTTGAATTAAAATTAGTGCGAAAATATCTTGGTAGATGATTTTCTGTTTTTCTACGATAGTTTGGATTTCCTGCAGGTAGAGACGGTTCTCTCTGATCATTATCGTATGCCATTAGTAACTACTACCTCCGCTACTTGAATTTGAACTATTTGAAGATCCACTGTTACTGCTTGTTATACCTGTATTTGTAGTTGTAGATGTTGTTACTACATTTCCTTGAGCACTAAGTCTTGATGCTGTAACAGCATCTATTATTTCTACATCAGCCACAGTTGCACCACTAATAAAAATTTCATCAACTTCTGCTTTTACTTCATATAAGGAACCAAATACTTGAGAAACCTGTTCAGGAACAATTACAAATGTTACTACGTCTGGTGCAAGTTCTTGCATTACATATGCACTCAATTCTGAGAAGTAAAATTTTTCGCCAAAGTCCCAATTTTCTAATGCAAAAAATTGATTAACAGCTCTAATAATTCTAGATTTTATATCATTGTCATTTAAAACTAGATCTGGATTCTTGACTACTTTAAACTTGGCTTGTAAATCTAATGAGGCTTTAGTGCCAAAAAGTATTTTGTATTTTACTGGATGATAAATTATTTCATCACTTAGTGATTTAATCTGGTCTAATGTTGCACCATAATTTTGAAATAAACTATCACTACTAGGTGTTAATGGTTTAGTTGCAGTGTTTCCATCAAGATATTTTCTAAATTCTGTATCATAAGATCTAGTAAGCAGATAACTGTCAATAATATTAGATGCACTTGGATCAATACGTGTACTATCATCTGCAGCATGAATATATAAGAACCTTAGGTTATCTCTGCCTTTGTAAGCACGATAATTGTTTTCTTGAGTTAATATACTTGTTGCACTGTCTAGTTTTTCAAAAATTCCTGTATCAACATAGTAAAATAATTGTTGATCATTGTAAGAACTTAGAGGTCCTAGATTATCCTTTGATTGCAAAACAACAATGTTAAGTTCTTCATTACTTACATAGTTATAATCTTCTACACCATCAGTTGTAATGTATTTTTGTTGAAAGATATACTTTGTTAATGGGTTCACATCTTCATCTACAATTACATCAAACAATTCAGGATCGTCAACTACACCGTCATCGTCTTCATCAAAAAATGTAACTTCTACTTTTTTACTATTAACATACCCTTCTGCATCTCTATATTCTTGAGTTATTTCCCAGTCAAAATCAGTTGTAAATTTTTCAACGCTGTCTGGCTTGTTATTATTATTCAAAACGCTTATTTTATCTTTGACTATTTTTCCTGTTAAATTATTATAAATTTTATCACTGCTATCAAAATAAAATCTTATTTCTTGATCACTTTCAAAAACATATCTACTACCTCTATATTCTATTGTATACGTTTCGCCGTCTGTAGTAAATTTCAATAGCCAACTAGAATCCAATTGCTGATTAGAATTATCGCCAGTTTTGCCAATGCTAAATGCATTAGAAACATTTAAATTACTTTCAGTAATTACACGCCATTGCCCTAATGTTCTGTCAAAACGTAGTCCAAAAGTTTTATAAGCAAAAACCTGATCTACTATTTGACTTTTAACATCAATTGTGATACTTTGTGCAATACTTGGTTTTATTTCAACTAATTGAGCTGAGGTAGGAATAACGTCATTGAATGTAACCGGCCCAATCCCATTTTCATCAACTTCTGTGCCATTGCCATTTACGCTTATTACTTTCACCCATTTGTATGAACGAGAATTTAGATGATCTGCAGCGCCGTCCATTAGAGTTCCGTCAGGCATAAAATGTTTACCAGCTGGCGCAATAAATTTTAGAGCTGCTCCTGATTTAATTAATTGTAAAGTACTGGTTGTAAATGTTCCTAAAGATTGTCTTATATCATTTACATTAGTAAAATATCCTGTGCTTATATTTGTTTCTGATGTTGATTGATTCCAAGTAATATTCAAATCTGTAAGATCAATAATAGGAAATTGAGACAAATAATAATTTTTTACTTTTTTACTTGATAATATAGGTTCTATAGTATTGAGTATAATTCCTTGTACATCAGTTTGAGTAGTGAAAGTAAATCTTTCTTTGCTGTTGAATATTTCTCTGTACACAACACCATCTGTACCAAACAAATTAGTCTTACTATATTTTCCAGTTGCATCTAATAGATCAAAATATCTACTGATACCACTTGCTGTTCTATTGACACTTTTTGCTTTTATTATTTCTTGGCTTGCGGCTAATGGTCCAATCTGATAATCTTCTGCTGTTACTAATCTGTTTTGAGTGTAATATGTTGCAGGAGCATTTGCACGTATACTTGCATTTGTTTCTGATACGCTTGCATTATCTACAGTATATTGTAAACCAAATGTTAAAGTAATTGTTTCTACCTTGTTGTTTTTTGAAAGGTAGCTTATATTAACACTTACACCTCTTATGTCGTTTGGTTCAATAATTAATCTTTTATTTTTGCTAGTTCTATAATATATTCTGAATGAACCTTGCGGTAGATTACCAAAAGTTCCGTCTGAGAAAATTAAACTGATTCTGTCGTCAATTCTAGTTAATGTACTGTAAATATTTCTAATATTTTTATTAAGACTGTTATAAATTATATTGTTACCTTCAATAGAATCAACTTTAATCCATTGTTCATCTTCATTGCCGAATGTATCTAACTTGTATAACCAAACATCGCTGTTATTAATATTTGTAGCATCTACTGCAATAGTTTGATTAGTGCTAGGATTAGCAACTGTAAATGTCCCTTGATCAAGCGTGCCTTGACGGAAATGACAGAAAAATCCTGTGTTTGAACTTCCTGCACCTTTGCCATCATCTCTATATAAAAATGCAAAATTGTTTCCAGGAAATGGTGCTTCTTCAAGTATGTTGCCGTTAGCAATATCTGTAGATACAACTTCAAATCTTGTAGTTGCACCGTCAATATTTTGACTAAAACTAAAAGCAGGAACATCGGCGTTTGTTGTGTTGAATCTATACTGCTCTGTTGGTATACCGCTAACTGTTTGTGTTTTTACAGGACGGCCAAATGTACCGTTGGTTGGTAAAGCAGCGTTAAGAATTTTTGTAAATTGTTCATTCCAATCTGAATTACTAGGATCATTCCATAATATTGTTTGGTTAGCAAGGTTAATATTATTTGAATCTATGACATCTTCAGTAGTTGAAACACTTTCTATTTTTAATAGTCCATTAGCACATTGGTTTCTTTTTGGATTATATGAAAGTAATCTAGCAAGCCTAAGAACACTTTCTCTACGCTCTGCAAGTTCAAGATAGTTTTCTCTTGCATTCAGATCAACTCTAAACGCTAAATTTTGACCTAAGAAAGCAATAAGATCAATAATAGCTAAGTATTCTGAACTTTCAATATAGTCATTAAAATCTTCAGGATAATTTTCCCTTAGATACGCAATCATAGTTCTGCGAAGATTGTCAAAATCATAGCTTTTGAAATCAGCGTTTCTATAGCTTTGATAGATTCTTTTCCAATCCTCAGCAACTAATAATCTATTTTGTCTATCTGTTGATGACATAGTCAGTTTCCTTTATAAGTATATTTAGCGAAATGAATTATCTGCGTACTTAATTATGTGGCAAGAAACCCTGCATTTTCATCAAAGCGTAATTGTAAACTTTCTGAAATATTGTATGGAAGGTACACAAGACTAACTTCTATTTGAATACCACTTTCATATTGATCTACTACAATATTATTTACGCTTACTCTAGGATCATAATTAACAATTTCAGTTACATTGTCTTTGATAGCATTACGCATGTCATCAGTAAGAGGTTCAAACAATGCGTCCCAGATAATTGTTCCAAATTCTGGATCACTTAGTTTTTCGCCCTGTCTAATATGAAAATGATTAAGTAAGTCTTGCTTTATTAGTGCAAGATCATATAGCACTGTGCTAGAATTTTCAGGATTTACTGTGCTGATACCTCTATAGGCTCGGCTACCAACACCTTGACCTTCACTGCGTTTGGTACCTTTAACAGTAATTTGTTTGTATAGATTTTTTTCTAAAGTGCTCATACAGTATTTACCCTATCTACTTTTCCTAAATGTATCTGAAATAGGCACATAATCTGCTTCAAAATTATTTGCATAAACCGCGCCATTTTTATCAACAGCAATTATTGTGTTACCTGCTGATGGATCTGCATCAGTTTTATCTGGTGTAAATTCTGTTGGGTTTAAATTTTCATGTCCATACCACGGCTCGTGTTGTGGTGTACGCAATGGAGAATATGCAGGTGATGCAGTTGGTCCATTCATATGAATTGCATCTGGTGCAGTTTCTGTGTGCGTTTTAGCAGTAATATGCGTTCCTTCGCCTGCTGTAATTCTTCCATCATTTCCTGCTGTAAGACAGATATTTCTACCAGCTTTCATAATAATATCTCTATCAGCAGTTATGTTTAGATCTTTTTCCGTATGCACACTTACACTATCTTGAGCATAGATATCAATTTTACCATTGCTTGTCATTTCTATCCAAGTAGTACCTTTGGCATTA
>Ga0075475_10000814_pt1 | contig 14879 bp, 17 predicted proteins | sample DEB08_DNA_10_FD_76342 | JGI IMG/M metagenome (GOLD analysis project Ga0075475, IMG submission 76342) | Aqueous microbial communities from the Delaware River and Bay under freshwater to marine salinity gradient to study organic matter... | ecosystem: Environmental > Aquatic > Marine > Coastal ... | reverse complement strand
AAATAGTATTGAAAACGCTGAGGATGATGAATTAAAAGGATGGTGTGATTTGCAAAAACACAACATAAACAAAAGTGATTTTGTTATTGGAATAGCAGCTTCTGGCACAACTCCATATGTATTAGGTGCAATTAAAAATTGCTTTCAAAACGAAATACCTACAGGCTGCATAACATGTAACCCCGGAAGTCCTTTATCTAAAATTTGCCAATACCCTGTTGTAGTAGAAGTTGGTCCAGAAGTTATTACAGGTAGTTCAAGGATGAAAGCAGGAACCGCTCAAAAATTGGTTTTAAATATGATTTCAACTACTGCTATGATTTTAATTGGAAAAGTTGAAGGAAATAAAATGATTGACATGCAATTAACAAATCAAAAACTTTCTGAAAGAGCTGCTAATATTGTAATGAAAAAATTAAATGTGGGTAAAGAAAAAGCTAATAAATTGCTAAAAAAATATAATAGTGTCAGATTAGCCATTAAAAATGGAAACTCATGAAAAGTAATTTTTTTAAAAAAGGGATTAAAAATATCGCAGTATCATTTTTTTTAATGTTTTTAGGACCCACTCTAATGTTTCAATCTCTAAATAATGAAGATCACCCTTGGTTTTTAATTGTTTTTATTACTAGTATCTTAATATGTATTTTGGCAATTTACAAGGGATTTAGAGGTCTTTTAAATATTATGGATGCTATTTTTAAAAAAAAGTAGACTTAAGTTGTTAACTAAGACAATGATATTATCTTTGTAAGAATTAAAAAATTCAATGGTTAAAATTAAATTTCCTGATGGAGCTACAAGATCTTATGAATCTGGGCTAACACCATATGAAATTGCCTCTTCAATAAGTTCTGGTTTAGCTAGAAATATTATATCATCAGATTTCAATGGTCAAAAAATTGAAACTACGACTCAAATATTTGATGATGGAAATTTAACTTTTTACACATGGAAAGATGATGAAGGTAAAAAAGCTTTTTGGCATTCAACAGCTCACTTGCTAGCACAAGTTTTAGAAGAATTTTATGTTGGAATAAAATTAACCATTGGACCAGCCATTTCAAATGGATTTTACTATGATATAGATTTTGGTAAGCAGTCTATGTCTGAGAAAGATTTTTTGAAAATTGAAAAAAGAATGATCGAGATAGCCAGAGAAAAACACGAGTTTAAATTAAGATCGATTTCTAAAAAAGAAGCACTTGATTTTTATAAAAAAAATAAAAATCAATATAAAATTGAATTAATTGAAAATTTAACAGATGGAGAGATAACGTTTTGTGACCACGATAATTTTACTGATTTGTGCAAAGGAGGCCATATCCCCCATACAGGTTTAATAAAAGCAGTAAAACTAATGAGTGTTGCTGGAGCATATTGGCGAGCTGATCAAAATAACACACAATTAACTAGAGTTTATGGAATATCATTTCCAAAGCAAAAAGAATTAGCCGAATACTTAAATCTATTAGAAGAAGCTAAAAAAAGAGATCATAGAAAATTAGGTAAAGAATTAGAATTATTTACATTTTCTAATAAAGTTGGTCAAGGTCTTCCCTTATGGTTACCGAAAGGTACTGAATTAAGAGAAAGATTAGAATCATTTCTTAAAAAAGCTCAAAAAAAAGCAGGATATAAACAAGTAATTTCTCCACATATTGGAAATAAAGAACTCTACATGACATCGGGACACTACCAAAAATATGGTGAAAGTAGTTTCCAACCAATTTCTACACCAGCAGATGGTGAAGAATTCTTACTTAAACCAATGAATTGTCCACATCACTGTGAAATGTTTAACTCAAAACAGTGGAGCTATAAAGAACTTCCCGTTAGATATGCTGAGTTTGGAACTGTATATAGATATGAACAAAGCGGTGAATTACATGGGTTAACAAGAGTTAGAGGTTTTACTCAAGACGATGCGCATATATTTTGTACTCAAGATCAATTAAACGATGAATTCAAAAACGTAATTGATTTAGTTTTATATGTATTTGGATCTTTAGGTTTTGAAAATTTTACTGCACAGGTATCCTTAAGAGATAAAGAAAATAAAGAAAAATATATAGGTAGTGAATCTAGTTGGAAAGAAGCCGAAAGTGCTATTATTAACGCTGCTAAAGAAAAAGGATTAAATTATAATATTGAATATGGAGAAGCTGCTTTCTATGGCCCAAAATTAGATTTTATGGTCAAAGATGCGCTTGGAAGAAAATGGCAATTAGGAACTATTCAAGTTGATTACAATCTTCCTGAAAGATTTAACTTAAACTATATTGATAATAATAATGAATTTAAGAGACCTGTAATGATCCATAGAGCTCCTTTTGGGAGTATGGAAAGATTTATAGCTATTTTGATAGAACATACCGGAGGGAATTTTCCATTATGGCTTACAACAAATCAAGTTTCATTAATTCCAGTTGGTGAAAAACATAAAAAATACAGTAAAAAAGTTTTAGAATTACTAGAAAATAACGAAATTCGCGCCACTGTTGATGATAGAAACGAAACTGTTGGAAAAAAAATACGTGAATCGGAGTTAAATAAAATTCCTTTCATGCTAATAATTGGGGATGAAGAAATTGAAAGTAAAAAGTTTTCAGTTAGATCCCATGGTGGAGGCGATTTAGGGAAGATGAAATTAGAAAATTTCATAAAAATTATTATAGAAAAAACTAAAGAAACAATAAAAGAATTTTAATAATTAAAAAATACAGCTATAGCAATTAGAAGAAAAAGAAGCAGAAGACCTGCTCGAGTAATCAAAGAAAATCCTCACAAAATAAATGAGGACATCAGAGCTAATGAAATTAGATTAGTTGGTGATAATGTTGAAGTTGGTATCTATCCTCTTCAAATTGGATTAAACAAAGCTAAGGAACTTGAGCTTGACTTAGTAGAAATATCTCCAAATGCTGCACCACCTGTATGTAAAATTATAGATTATAAAAAGTTCTTGTATGAACAAAAGAAAAGAGATAAAGTACTGAAAGCTAAATCTACAAAAGTAATTGTTAAAGAAATTAGATTTGGACCAAATACAGATGAACACGATTACGAATTCAAAAAGAAACATGGAATAAAATTTTTAAAAGAAGGAGCTAAATTGAAAGCATATGTTTTTTTCAAAGGTAGATCCATCATTTTTAAAGAAAAAGGACAAATATTACTACTAAAATTAGCTCAAGAATTAGAAGAATATGGAAAAGTTGAGTCATTACCTACAATGGAAGGAAAAAAAATGATTATGTTTGTTGCCCCAAAGAAATAAATAATATTAGAATTAACTAGTTATGCCTAAAATGAAAACAAAATCCAGCGCTAAAAAAAGGTTTAAGGTAACTGGAACAGGTAAAATCAAAAGAAAACATGCTTTCAAGAGTCATATATTGACTAAAAAATCTAAAAAAAGAAAGCTTAAATTAACCCACTCAACACTTGTACATGATAGTGATAGTGATAATATAAAAAAACAACTACGTTTGAAATAAAACGGTTTATAAATTAAGTTTAACCAGGAAAAAGGTTTTAAGATCATTAAAAGACACCTAATCCAAAAAATTAAATAGAAATGCCAAGATCAGTAAACTCAGTAGCTTCAAGACAAAGAAGAAAAAAAATTATAAAACAAGCCAAAGGATACTTTGGAAGAAGAAAAAACGTTTGGACAGTTGCAAAAAATGCAGTTGAAAAAGGGTTAACATATGCATACAGAGATAGAAAAAACAAAAAAAGAACATTTCGAGCTCTCTGGATTACTAGAATCAATGCAGGTGCAAGATTACACGGTCTATCTTACTCGGAACTTATGGGTAAATTAAAATCTAATAACATTGACATAAACAGAAAGGTTTTAGCAGATTTAGCTATGAATAGCCCAGAGGCCTTTGCTGATATAGTAAATAAAGTAAAGTAAATTTTTTATTTAGAAAGGCATATCCTCGTTATCATCTCTGTAACCTCCACTTTCAAAAGCTTGATCAGGATTGATTTTAAGGTCATCCTTATTAATTTTTGACTGATATTCAAACGGTGTTTCGAAATTATCTAAGTTTTCAAACTTTCCTAAATTGGAAATAAACTTAAGTTTAATATTATTTAATCCTCCATTTCTATGCTTGGCTACAATAAATTCTGCTTGACCAGCAGAAGGAGTCCTTTCCTCATCATCCCATTCATCAATCTTATAATATTCAGGTCTATAAATGAAAGAAACTATATCGGCATCTTGTTCAATTGCTCCTGATTCTCTTAAATCTGAAAGAATCGGTCTTTTACTACCTCCTCGAGTTTCCACTGCTCTAGACAATTGAGATAAAGCTATCACAGGAACATTTAATTCTTTAGCAAGAGCTTTTAAGTTTCTAGAGATAGTAGAAATTTCTTGTTCTCTATTTCCATTTTTATTCGAACCTCCAGCTGTCATTAACTGTAAGTAATCAATGACTATAAGTTTTATATCATGTTGTGAAGATAATCTTCTTGCTTTTGCTCTTAAATCAAAAATTGATAAAGAGGGAGTATCGTCAATAAATAGAGGAGCATTTTCTAATGCTGAAACTTTAACATTTAATTGTTCCCATTCAAATTTTTCTAAATTTCCAGTTCTAAGTTTTTCAGATGACAATCCTGTCTCAGATGAAATCAACCTAGTAATCAACTGAATTGAAGACATCTCCAAAGAAAAAAACGCAATTGGAATATTTTGAGCGACAGCCATATTTCTAGCCATAGATAAAGTCAATGCAGTTTTTCCCATTCCTGGTCTTGCAGCAATAATTACCAAATCACTTGGTTGCCAGCCAGATGTCAGCTTATCTAACTCTGAAAAACCTGAGGGAATTCCACTTAAACCGTCTTTATTTGAAATTTCTTCAATTTTTCTTTTAGCTTGTATTACTAAACTTTGGGCTGTTTCAGTAGATTTTTTAATATTTCCCTGAGTAACATCATATAATTTAGATTCTGCTTTATCTAATAAATTAAAAACATCTTTAGTTTCATCATATGATTCTTCAATAATTTCTGTTGAGATTCTTATCAAACTTCTTTGTATAAATTTCTGTAAAATAATTCTAGCATGATACTCTATGTGAGCTGATGAAGAAACTTTTTGAGTAAGTTGAACCAAATAATATTCGCCTCCAGATTTTTCAAGTTTTCCGTCAGATTTTAATTTAGCTGAAACTGTTAATAAATCTATCGGTTCAGTATTCTCAAATAATTTAACTATGCTTTGAAAAATATATTGGTGTGACTCTTTATAGAATGCTTCAGGATGTAAAATATCAATAACTGCGTCTACACCTTTCTTATCAATCATCATAGCTCCTAAAACAACTTCTTCTAAGTCAATAGCTTGAGGGGGTAGCTTTCCTTTTTCAAAAGGCACAACCTGAGGAGAATTAAAAGATCTTTCAAAAGATGGTTTGATTTTTTCCATTTAACTAAGCTAAAGAAAACATTAAATTATATTACTATGTTTTATGATCTTTAAACAAACAGCTGTTTGTTAATAAGTAAAAAAAAATGTTAATATCTAAGACATTAACCCTCAAATACTCCCATTGAAGTAAATTTATTAATTCTCTCAGAAATTAATTGATCAATATTTTTTTCTGATAATAAGGAATATGAATTAAGAATTGCTTTTTTTACTGATTTAAAAACTTTATCTCTGTCGTGATGGGCACCGCCAATAGGTTCGTTAATAATTTTATCAATTAAATTATTTCTTTTCATATCATTGGGAGTCAATTTTAAAGATTCTGCTGCTTTTTCTTTGTAATCCCAACTTCTCCATAAAATTGAAGAACATGATTCAGGTGAAATAACTGAATACCATGTGTTTTCTAACATCATTACGTGATCTCCAATTGCAATACCTAAAGCACCTCCAGAAGCGCCTTCACCAATTACTATTGAAATTATTTGAGTTTTTAAATTAAACATTTCAAAAATATTTCTTGCTATAGCCTCACCTTGACCCCTTTCTTCTGCTTCTAATCCAGGGAATGCGCCTGGTGTATCAATTAAAGTTACTATTGGAATATTAAACTTCTCTGCTGACTTCATCAATCTTAAGGCTTTGCGGTAACCTTCAGGGTTTGCCATTCCAAAGTTTCTATATTGCCTAGTTTTAGTATTATATCCTTTTTGTTGTCCAATAAACAAAAAAGATTGATCATTAATTTTTCCAAAGCCTCCAATCATAGCTTTATCATCACTAATATTTCGATCACCATGAAGTTCCAAGAAAGAACCATTTGTCAATGCTTGAATATAATCTAAAGTATAAGGTCGTGAAGGGTGTCTAGATAACTGAACTCTTTGCCAAGGAGTAATATTTTTATAGATATCTTTTTTGGTGGATTCTATTTTTTTTAAAAGCTTTTCACAAGTTTCAGAAACATCAACTTCACTCTTATCTCCAATTAACTTGCACTCTGCTAACTGTTCCTCAAGTTCTTTTAAGGGAGCTTCAAAATCTAAGTATTCCATATTAAAAATTGTATTCAAATATATAAATAATTAACAAAGATTATATTTTCTTTTTTTTATTTAATTTGATAATTCCGTTCAATATTACAGAGATGAAAATTAATAAAAATCCTAAGTAAAACTCAATAGATAATTCATTGTTTTCACCTAAAATTAAGATAGCTAAAACTATACCGTAAACTGGTTCCATATTTATTGAAATCATAGTAGAATATGGGGTTAAATGTTTTAATACATCCACAGAAACAACATATGCATAAGCTGTACAAATGATACCCAGAATTAAAAGCCATAACATATCTGAATCATTAATTTTAAAAAAATTTTCACTGAAACCATCTATCATAAAGAGAACTAGTGAAATTAATATTACACCTCCAAGTAACTCATAAATTGATATAATTAAAGCCGATGATTCTGAAATTAATTTTCCATTTAATAAAGCAAAAACAACACTTAAAAAAACAGAAATTAGTGCATAAATTATTCCTTCTAGGTAATATAATTGAGAACTGAAAATTAATGACATTCCTATTACTACAATAACACCAAGAATAACCTCATACTTAATAATTTTTCTTTTATAAAAAAATGGTTCTAAAAATGATGTAAAAAATGCACCTAAAGAAAGTACTGATAATGTAATAGAGACGTTTGAAACTTTAATTGCTTTGAAAAAAGTAATCCAATGTAGAGCAATTAAAACTCCAGCAAATAACATTTTTAAAAGAAGTAGTTTTGATACAAAAATATTTATCCTCAGAAAAATAGATAAAATTAAAAGCACTACAAAAGCAATTGACATTCTATACCATACCAACGATAATGAATCAATCGATATTAAAGAGCCTAAAATTGCAGTAAATCCAAAAATGAATACTATAAAATGAAAGTGGATTAAGCTTTTTAACTTATTTTTTTGCATTCTTTAGAAAATATAGAGCAAGAATTAAAAAAACAAAATTAGGAATCCAGGCTCCTAGCATTGGAGATAAATTTGATTTATTAACCATAACAGCAAAAAACTTATCAAAAAAAACAAAAGTAAAAGCTGTAATAATTCCAAATGCAAGGTTTATCCCCATTCCCTCTCTTCTTTTAAATGATGATACTGAAACTGCTAAAAGAGTTAAAACAAATGTCGAAAAAGGAATACTCCATCTCTTGTGTCTAACTAGTAAATGATTATTAATTAAAGGTGATCCGCTTTTAATTTCTTGATTGATAAATTTATTTAATTCAAAAAAGTTTTGGGTTTCTGCCATATAATTTAGCGTTGAAAGCTCATCAATTCTAAATGAAAAAATTGTGTCTTTCAATCTCTTTTTTTCTATAAACTGCTTATTACCTAAAAAACTTCTTTTGAAATAATCTGTCATTCTATAAACACTATCCTGATCAACCCATCTAATATTTCGTGCTGTAATTTTATATCTTAAAGAATTATTTTCAAAATTTTCATAGGAAAAATCATATGCTAATTGTCTAGTTGGATTATAACTGCTTACATATATAAAATCGTTTTCGTTTACCTGTTTATATATTTTGGATGTTTCTCTAGACTTTTTATTTTTCTTAAGATACTTATATTGAAATTCATTATAATTCTTATTCTTTTCAGGAACTATAAACATACCCGAAAAAAGTGCAAATACTGCAATTATTAAAGAGGAAATCATGAAAGGTTTGAGATATCTATTAAATGATATTCCAGAGCTAAGAATGGCTATTATTTCAGAATCATTAGCAATTTTTGATGTAAACCAAATAACAGCCAAGAAAACAAAAATTGGATAAAGAGTATTTCCAAAATACCAAACAAAATTTAAATAATAATCTACAATTTCGTTTAAAGGAACATCAAATTCATTTAATTTATCTATTTTCTCTGAAAGATCAACTAGAATACCAATGGGTATAAATAGTAATAACATTGTAGCAAATGTTATCAAGTATTTTTTGATTATATAAAAATCTAGGATTTTCAAACTTATAATTTATTGCTCATTTGTCTAACCATTAAGCTTTTCCATTCAAGAAAATCACCTTCAATAATATGAGTTCGTGCTTCTCTTACTAACCACATATAAAATGCTAAGTTATGAATTGTAGCGATTTGTCTGCCTACAGACTCTTTTACAGTAAATAAATGTCTCAAATATGCTTTTGAATAATAACTGTCAACATAAGAATGATTACCATCATCAATATTACTAAAGTCATTTTTCCATTTTTCATTTTTAATATTTATTGTTCCATGTGCTGTAAACAACATCCCGTTTCTGGCATTTCTAGTTGGCATAACACAATCAAACATATCAACTCCTAAAGAAATATTTTCAAGTAAATTTATAGGAGTCCCTACACCCATTAAATATCTTGGTTTATTTACTGGCAACACATTACATACAACTTCTGTCATTGAATACATTTCCTCTGCGGGTTCTCCAACAGATAAACCACCAATTGCATTTCCTAAAGCATTTGTTTCAGCAATGTATTCAGCAGACTGAATTCTAAGATCTTTATAAACACTTCCTTGAACAATAGGAAACAGGGTTTGAGAATAACCATGAATAGGATCATTACTATTAAATTCATTGAAACATCTTTTTAACCACCTGTGAGTCATATGCATAGATTTTTTTGCATAATTATAATCGCATGGATAAGGGGTGCATTCATCAAATGCCATGATTATATCTGCACCAATTGATTGTTGAATGCTAATAGCTCTTTCAGGTGTAAAAAAATGATAAGAACCATCAATATGAGATTTAAATTTAACTCCCTCTTCTTTTATTTTTCTATTTGCAGAAAGTGAATAAACTTGATAGCCTCCACTATCAGTCAATATAGGTGATTTCCAATTCATAAACTTATGAATACCCCCAGCATTTGATATAACTTCTGGACCTGGTCGTAAGTATAAATGATAGTTGTTAGCTAAAATTATATCAGGGTTAATCTCGTTTTTTAAAACCTTTTGATCAATACCTTTAACAGTAGCAGCTGTACCAACAGGCATAAAAATCGGAGTATTAATTGTCCCATGATCAGTTTTAATTTTACAAGCCCTAGCTTTTGTCCTTGGGTCAGTGTGTTCTAGTGAGAATTTCATATTATGATTTCAAAGATAACGATATCGAGTTATTAAAATAATCTTTTATTAATTGTTAATTAAAAATGTATTTATTTATTAAATTTTGTTTGTATTAGTTTAGTATATATCTAAATTTATTTCATAAAATTTCACAATGAATTATACATTAGATGAGTTAACTACTCAAGTAAGAAGAGACATTCTAAGAATGGTTCACAAGGTAAATTCTGGTCACCCTGGTGGTTCCCTTGGATGCACAGAATTTTTGGTGGCTTTGTACTGTAAAATCATGAACAGAAAAGACAATTTTGAAATGAATGGAAAAGATGAAGATATTTTCTTTTTATCCAATGGACATATTTCTCCAGTCTTATATAGTGTACTGGCAAGAACTGGATATTTTCCGGTAGATGAATTAAATACTTTTAGATTATTAAACTCAAGGTTGCAAGGCCACCCAACAACTCACGAAGGGCTTCCGGGTATTAGAATTGCATCAGGATCCTTGGGACAGGGACTCTCCGTTGCAATTGGAGCTGCTGAAGCTAAAAAACTCAACAAGGATAAAAATTTAATATATTCTCTTCACGGAGACGGTGAACTACAGGAGGGTCAAAATTGGGAAGCAATAATGTATGCATCTGCAAAAAAAATTGATAATTTAATTTCCACTGTAGATTTAAATGGAAAACAAATAGATGGATCAACTGATGATGTTTTACCTATGGGTAGTATTAAGACAAAATTTGAAGCATTTGATTGGCAAGTTGTTGAAATTGAAAATGGTAACAATATTGGCGATGTTTTAAAGGGAATGGAAAAAGCAAAATCACTGACAGGAAAAGGTAAACCAATTTGTGTTTTGTTAAAAACTATGATGGGTAATGGAGTGGATTTTATGATGCATACCCATGCTTGGCATGGTAAAGCACCTAATGACGAGCAATTAAAATCTGCTCTTTCACAAAATAAAGAAACAATTGGTGACTATTAAATCTTTAATTAAATGAAAAACTATACATACACAGAAAAAAAAGATACCAGAAGTGGATTTGGAGCTGGATTAGCTGAGTTAGGACGCACAAACCCCAACGTCGTTGCACTTTGTGCAGACCTTATAGGATCTTTAAAAATGAATAAATTTATTGAAGAAAATCCCGAAAGGTTTTTCCAGGTGGGTATAGCTGAAGCTAATATGATGGGTATTGCAGCTGGACTTACCATTGGAGGAAAAATTCCATTTACAGGTACTTTTGCAAATTTTTCAACTGGAAGAGTTTATGATCAAATTCGTCAATCAATCGCTTATTCTGGAAAAAATGTTAAAATTTGTGCGTCTCATGCCGGAGTTACATTAGGAGAAGATGGAGCAACTCATCAAATTCTTGAAGATATTGGGCTTATGAAAATGCTTCCTGGAATGGTGGTAATCAATCCATGTGATTACAATCAAACAAAAGCGGCTACGATAGCTATTGCAGACTACTATGGACCTGTTTATTTAAGATTTGGAAGACCCGCTGTTCCGGTTTTTACGGATGAAAAACAAAAATTTGAAATTGGAAAAGCAGTTCATTTAACTGAAGGAAGTGATGTTACTATAGCCGCAACAGGTCATTTAGTTTGGGAAGCGTTAGAAGCTTCTAAAGTTTTATTAGAAAAGGGAATTACAGCAGAAGTTATCAATATTCATACAATTAAACCATTAGATAATAATGCAATACTAAAATCTGTTAATAAAACTAGATGTATAGTATCTGCTGAAGAACACAATTATTTAGGTGGATTAGGTGAAAGTATTTCTAGAGTTTTAGTTGAAAATGATCCAGTTCCTCAAGAATTTGTAGCAACAAATGATACATTTGGAGAATCAGGGACACCAAAACAGTTGATGGAAAAATATGGAATCGATTCAAATGCGATCGTAACTTCTTGTTTAAAAGTAATAAAAAGAAAATAAATGAAGTTTTATTATTTATTAATAATACTGATTTCTAGTAATATATTTTCACAATTTGAATATGGAATCAAAGGTGGAATAAATTTTAACAGTAATATAAATCTTAATGCTGAAATTGAATCCATTAATAATGCTATAAATATTTTTGAGTCTAGAAATGGTGCTCATATTGGAGGTTTCTTTAAACTTTCTATTGGAAGTTTTTTCATCAGACCGGAATTTACTTACTCTAAAATAAAAAACTCATATAACATTCCTTATGTTCTTGTAAAAACAGAAAATATAATAACGGAATTTTCCCAAAATAAAATAGATATTCCAGTAATGTTAGGATATAAATTTTATAATCTAATAAATATTTTTGCAGGCCCAAGATTTGAATATATTGGAAAAGTTGAATTCGAAAATTTAAACCTAGATGAATTAAAAAATAAATTTAAAACGGGGCTTCAATACGGAATAGGAGTTAAGTTTGGAAAAATTGAGGTAGACTTAAGAGCAGAAAGAGGTTTCTCAAAAAATGAAATAAAATTTATGGAAAATCAAATTGGAGAAAAAAATCAATATATTTCTACTAAAGGAAAATTATATTTATTGGGAGTTTCTTATTACTTTTAAATTAATTATCATTATCTAAATAATCTGGAATTCCATCAGCATCTGAATCATCAATTACACCATCGTCATTGGCATCATACTCATCTTTAGTTAAAATTCCATCTCCATCATCGTCTGAGTCTCTGTAATTAGGAATACCGTCCGAATCAGTATCATCATTTATAAAAATATTATCACCATTAAGATCTTCATCAATTGTATTAATTCCATCAGAATCATGATCAGTTGTATTAAGAGTATGAAGATTAATCTGAAAAATTAAAGGAGAATATGCAGCTAGAGAAACTGTACTATTTTCGTAATATCCCAAAGCTGATGGCATAATAACAAACCCAATACCAAAATTATTAAAATCGTAAGTTCCATTTGGATTAGTTGAAATATCTCCTCTTTTAAGTAATGAACTAAATTCACCAAATCCACGTACAGTAGATGTATTATCTAACCATACAGGGTTTTTTCTATTATCAAAACTTGTATTACCCAAAGTGAGACCTTTATATGAAACAAAAACAGAATCGGCTACTGAGGGATTGGCCCCACTACCTTCACGATTGATAATGTAATACATGTTGTGAGGTACTACTTCATCATTTTCATCAATCAAATTAATAGACAAGGTAGTTACTTGGTTAAAAATTGGAGTTTTATTTAAATTATCTCCTGCAATAGTATCAATAACTAGTTCAATAGAAGAATTTGAGGATAATGAAGTAAAATCTTCGTAATTATAAAAGTGAGTTTTCATAAACTCAATAATAGAATCGTTTTCTTTTGTATACTGATCTAATAAAGGCTCAGCTGGAATAATTGATATTTCATCATCATCTCCAGAACAAGAATAAAATAAGATTATAATGGAAAAAATATATGCTATGTTTCTTAATAGATTATTCATTTAAAATAAATATGCCGCAAGATACAATTTTCTTATATTTCTTCTATATTATAAATATTTATTTTGTAAAATGAGAATAGATTTATTTTTATGGTATTCCAGGATATATAAATCAAGGACTATCGCCAGTAATTCATGTAAAAAAGGACATGTAAAAGTAAATAATAAATCAATTAAACCCTCTTTTGATGTATATAGTGGAAGTGTTTTTTCAGTAAAAAAAAATCAAATTCTAAACAAATTTGAAATTTTAGATTTACCTGTAGCCAGAGTTGGAGCAAAAATTTTAGATTTATATTTAAAAGAAATTACTCCTAAAACTGAAAAAGAAAAAAAAGAAGTACTGTCTAAAATTAAAAACAATTTCAAATTTAAAGGAAAACCAAGTAAAAAAGAAAGACGAGATATCAATAACTTTCTAAATGAATAATTATATTTAACAAAAATATTATTTTGAAAAATAAAATTTTAGATCAAGATAAAATCAACAAAATTGTAAAGCGACTTGCTTATCAAATACTTGAAAGTAATTTAAATTCCTCTGAAATAATTTTAATAGGCATTTATGAAAATGGATACAACTTAGCTAATGTTATTTTTAAAGAATTAAAATTAATTACTAAGATCAATACAGAATTATATTTTGCTAAAGTAAATAAAAAATCTCCACTTGATAATATTGTTTTCGAATGTGAAAAAGAATATTTAAGAAACAAATCAATAGTTTTAATTGATGATGTATTAAATACTGGCAAAACACTAATTTATTGTGTAAAAAGTTTACTAGATAATGAACTAAGTAGCTTTAAAACTGTTGTTTTAATTGACAGAAATCATAAAAAATTTCCAATAAAAGTTGATTATAAGGGCATATCAATTTCTACATCAATAGCTGATCATATTGAGCTAGTTTTTGAAAAGAACAATACTCATGCCTTAATTAAATAAGTTTTTTTAATATAAGATTACAAATTTTGTCCACACTGTAATCATCATCCTTAATAGTATGATTTGACTTATTGTAAAAAATAATTCTTTCAAAAAGGTGTTTAGAAATAAATTCTTTTAATTGATTGGTGTTATTAATAGATTTTATAATCGGACGAGACTCTTTTTCATTAAACAAACGATTCACCAATACATTTATGGATGTATTTATAAAAAAAACATTTTCTGAGAAATTTAAAATTAATTTCATGTTATCATAATAACATGGAGTTCCTCCTCCTAATGAAAAAATAGTTTTTTCTTTTTGATTTAATAACTTTTCTAATGTATTTTTTTCAATATTTCTAAATTTAATTTCACCCATGGAATGAAAAATTTCAGAGATGGTCATACCATATTCTTTCTCAATATATTTATCAAGATCAATAAATGGAATGTCAATTATTGAACTTAATTTACTTGCAATTGTAGATTTCCCACAACCCATGTAACCAAGCAAAATAACATGTGAATTAATCATTTTTATTTAAATTAAATTGAACAATCAACTTTCACAAATTTATAAGAAATTCTCTTTGATTAATAAATTTATTGAACCTATATTTGCAGCCTCTAATTATATAAGACTTGGTAGCTCAGCTGGTAGAGCATCTCCCTTTTAAGGAGAGGGTCCTGGGTTCGAACCCCAGCCAAGTCACTTAAGACCTGGTAGCTCAGCTGGTAGAGCATCTCCCTTTTAAGGAGAGGGTCCTGGGTTCGAGCCCCAGCCAGGTCACTTCTCAATTTTTGCGCACGTGGCGGAATTGGTAGACGCGCTAGGTTGAGGGCCTAGTGGGAGTTAA
>Ga0075475_10000802_pt1 | contig 14938 bp, 13 predicted proteins | sample DEB08_DNA_10_FD_76342 | JGI IMG/M metagenome (GOLD analysis project Ga0075475, IMG submission 76342) | Aqueous microbial communities from the Delaware River and Bay under freshwater to marine salinity gradient to study organic matter... | ecosystem: Environmental > Aquatic > Marine > Coastal ... | reverse complement strand
TCCGACCCGACGCGACCGCCCCCGGCGTCCTCGGATCTCCGTCACACCATGCCGCATCCCACCTCGATCCACTCGCACCGCTCCGTCCGCCTGGCCCTGTCGCTTGCCGCGGTCCTTGCCGGCGCGAGCGCCACGCCCGCCGACGCGACGGTGCTCATCCAGAACACCGCGGCGGCGTACAAGACCGGCGGCTCGACCTTCGGCGGGAACGATGTGAAGGCGTATCTCTTCACGACCGGCTCGACCGCCTTCGACTTCGGCGCGATCGAGATCCTGCTGACGAACACCACTCCCGGCACGTCGGTCGACGTGGCGGCACAGTTCGAGATCCGCGCGGTCTCGAGTGGACTGCCTGGGAGCCTGCTCGCCTCGTCGGCGGTGATCAACACCTCCGTCACGCAGCAGTACACGTGGCAGACCTTCACGCTCACCTCGGCCTTCACCCTCGCGGCCAACACCTCCTACTCGCTGGTGATGACCGGCCCAAGCCTCAACTCGATCGTCAAGTGGGGCAACACCGATCCCTTTTCGACGCCGACCGGCTCCTTCGGCTATGCCGTCAGCGGTTCCGTCGGCAGTTCCGATGGCGGCAGCACCTGGTCCTCCGTGAACGGCTACAACGCCTTCATCCTCAACGCCTTGCCAAGCGCCGTGCCGGGCGGCGGCGGAGTGGCACTGCTCGCCACGCTGATCTTCCCCACTCGTCGTCGTCGGCGGTGAGACGCCGCGAGCGCGATGCGCTCGCTTGACGCGATCGGCACCTCGAACTCACTCCGGCTTCGCGACCGGGTTCGCGCCGCCGGAGGCCGTGGGCGTGGTCGCCGACATCGTCGGATCCCACGCACATCGGAACCCTTGATGCTCGGTCGAGGTGTCGGGCGTGTTGCCGCGCCGCGCGCTCGGCCGGTAGCTCGAGCAGTAGCTCGGATGGCAAAGGAACGAGCCGCCGCGGATGACACGTTCCGGCGCTCCCGGACTGTTGGGGTTCCACGACCCCGAGGCGTCGGCGGGCCCCTTCGGGTTCTCGACCGGCTTGCCGCCCGCTTCGCGGATCGCCTTCTCGTAGGCGTCCGCCCGGTACCAGTCGCTGCACCACTCCCAGACGTTGCCGGCCATGTCGTACAGCCCGTATCCGTTGGCGGGAAAGCTCCTGACCGGCGCGCTCCGCTCGAAGCGATCGGTCGCGAGGTTCTTCGTGGGGAAGAGCCCCTGCCAGGAGTTGCACTGCGGCGTCGTCTCGCTGTACGTCGCCGCCCCCCAGACGAACTCGGCTCCGGAGAGCCCGCCGCGGGCCGCGAACTCCCACTCGGCCTCCGTCGGCAGGCGCTTGCCCGCCCATGACGCATACGCCGCCGCGTCCTCCCACGAGACGTGCACGACCGGATGATCGTCCTTGCCCTCGATCGAACTGCCCGGGCCTTGCGGATGCCGCCAACTCGCACCGGGCGTCCAGGTCCACCACTGGTCGATCCCTCGCGCCGCTTCGACCTCGCTCGGCGGCGTGAAGACGAGGCTTCCTGCGACCAGCATTTCGTCGGGCGGCTTCGGGGTGCCCGGCGGAACCTGCTTCTTCAACTCTTCCCAGTCGGGCTTGCGCTCGGCCGTGGTGACGTGGCCGGTCGCCTCGACGAAGGCGCGGAACTGCGCGTTGGTCACCTCGGTCTCGTCGATCCAGAACGGGGGGATCCTCACCAGATGGGCCGGCCGTTCGGCGGGCCACGCCTCCCGGGAATCCGACCCCATCATGAAGACCCCGCCGGGAAGGGCCACCATGCCTGTGATGGACGGCCCCGGGAGCGACGGCGCGGTGTTCGACGGAGACTCCTGCGCCGCCGTCGTCGAAGCGGCGAGCAGTCCCAACGCGATCGCGCGGAATCCGTGAAGCGTCCGTGCCTTCGACATGACGAGACTATACGCAGCAGCAGCCGCTGATCGTGGAGCGGACTCGGTCGATCGCCGATCGACGCCAAGCCGCCTGGGGCGTTGTCCCCAGAGTCGTCGACGATCTCGATTTGATGCGGACTTCGGGGCCGGACGCCTCCAAGACCGAACGGATGGCAGGTACTCTTCACCGATTCGGTCCGCGCTCTGGGGTCCCGCCGAATCGACGATCCGATCGACCGAGGGCCAGACCGAATCCATGCGCATCCACTTCTCAGGAGAGTCCATGTCGATCCATCCTCGATCTCCGTTCGCCGCGGCATGCGCCGCACTGACCTGTCTTGCAGGCACGATCGCCTCCGCGTCGGCCCAATCCTCGGCGAGCGATTCGGAGCGACCGCCGAACATCCTCGTCCTCTGGGGCGACGACGTCGGCCTGACCAACATCAGCGCGAACAGCCACGGCATGATGGGCTACCGGACGCCCAACATCGACCGCGTGGCCCGCGAGGGCATGCGCTTCACCGACTACTACGCCGAGCAGTCCTGCACCGCGGGCCGCGCGTCGTTCATCCTCGGACAGAGCGTGTTCCGCAGCGGATTGAGCAAGGTCGGACTGCCCGGGGCGCCTCTCGGCTCCAACCCGGACGATCCGACCATGGCCCGGGTGCTCAAGGACATGGGCTACGCGACCGCGCAATTCGGCAAGAACCACCTCGGCGACCAGGACCAGCACCTTCCCACCGCCCATGGCTTCGACGAGTTCCTCGGCAACCTCTACCACCTGAACGCCGAGGAGGAGCCCGAGAACGAGGACTATCCCGGCGACCTCGTGCTGCCGAGCGGCAAGACCTTCGGCGAACGTTGGGGCCCCCGCGGCGTCATCCATTCCTGGGCCCTGCCCGACGGCACCCAGCGGATCGAGGACACCGGCCCGCTCACGAAGAAGCGCATGGAGACCATCGACGACGAGACCTCCCAGGCCGCGATGGAGTGGATCCGCAAGGAGACCGCCGCGGGGCGTCCGTGGTTCTGCTGGTGGAACGGTACCCGGATGCACTTCCGCACCCACGTCAAGGACGAGCTGCGCGGCATCAGCGGCCAGGACGAGTACTCCGACGCGATGGTCGAGCACGACATGCACATCGGGCAGTTCCTCGACCTGCTCGACGAGCTCGGCATCGCCGACGACACCATCGTCATGTACTCGACCGACAACGGCCCCCACATGAACACGTGGCCGGATGCCGCGATGACGCCTTTTCGGGGCGAGAAGAACACCAACTGGGAGGGCGGCTGGCGGGTCCCCTGCTTCGTCCGCTGGCCCGGCGTGATCGAGCCCGGCTCGACCACCAACGAGATCGTGCACCACATGGACTGGCTGCCGACCTTCGCGGCGGCCGCCGGCAATCCCGACGTCAAGCAGGAACTGCTCGAGGGCTACCGGTCGAACTCCGCGGACCGCGAGTACCGAGTCCACCTCGACGGCTACGACATCCTTCCGCTGCTGTCGGGCGAGACCGACGAGAGTCCCCGCAAGGAGATCTTCTACTTCTCCGACGACGGCGACCTCACGGCGCTTCGATACGGCGACTGGAAGGTGATCTTCCTCGAGCAGCGCGCCGAGGAGACGTTCCAGTCGTGGCGCGAACCCTTCGTGCAGCTGCGGGTGCCGCTGCTCTTCAACCTGCGACGGGACCCCTACGAGCGGGCCCACAAGACCTCCAACACCTACGACGACTGGTTCCTCGACCGGGCCTACATGCTGATTCCGGCTCAGGCGTATGTGGCGAACTTCTTCGAGACCTTCAAGGAGTATCCGCCCCGCATGAAGGCCGCGAGCTTCGGAATCGACCAGGTGATGGAGAAGTTGAAGGAGAACCTCGCAGGGTCGAACTGAAACCCTGCGCCGGCCGATCCACACCTCACTCGATGCCCTCGGCCGCCCCCGCGTGCCGGGGGCATCGGTTCCTCCGGAAGGTGCTCCCTCCGCCATGATGCTCCGCTCCACTTCACGCTCGCGGCCGGTGGTCGCCCTCGGCATCGCCATGATCCTGCTCGGCGGCTGCGCTTCGCTCGGTCCCACCGAGCATCAGCACGCGCACGCCCGCGAACTCCCCTCATGGCGGGACGGCGAGACCCGCACGGCGATCCTCGACTTCGTCCAGCGGGTCACCGACGTCTCGAGCCCCGACTACGTGGCACCGCCCGAGCGGATCGCGGTCTTCGACAACGACGGCACGCTCTGGAGCGAGCGGCCGATGTACGTCCAACTCGCGTTCGCCCTCGATCGCATCGCCGCCGCCGCGGACGAGCATCCCGAGTGGCGAACCACCGAACCGTTCTCATTCGTGTTGGAGGGCGACCTGGGGGGCCTCGCCTCGGCCGGCGAGCATGGCATCGTCGAGATCGTGCTGGCGACCCACGCGGGCACCGACACCGAGAAGTTCCGATCGACCGTTGCCGACTGGCTCGAGACCGCACGGCACCCCGATACCGGCCGCCCCTACACGGAGATGGTCTACCAGCCGATGCTCGAACTGCTCGAGTTCCTCCGCGCCAACGACTTCGAGACCTGGATCGTCTCGGGCGGCGGCGTCGACTTCATGCGGGTCTTCGCCGAAGAGGTCTACGGCATCCCGACGGAGCAGGTGATCGGCTCGCTGGGCGACCTGAACTACGAGGTCGGCCCGGACGGACCACGTCTCCTGCGACTTCCCGGCATCGCCTTCATCGACGACAAGGCGGGCAAGCCGATCGCCATCCACCGCTCGATCGGCCGACGCCCGATTGCGGCGTTCGGCAACTCCGACGGGGACTTCGAGATGCTGGAGTGGACGACGGCGGGCGACGGGCCGCGGCTCGGCGTCTACATCCACCACACCGATGCCGAGCGAGAGGTGGCCTACGACCGCACGTCCTCCATCGGGAGACTCGACCGAGGGCTCGACGAGGCCGGCGACCGTGGCTGGATCGTCGTCGACATGGCCGAGGACTGGACGCAGGTCTTCAAGGCGTCGCCCGTCGAGCAGCTCGACGGCGACTGATCGCCCCCCGATCCCGGATAACGATCGTCGGATCTCGAGTAGGGATCGCGAGTGCGATTCTGGCGCCGCGGGCTCCGAGGCGGCGCACGAACGTCGCGACTCGATGCCCTCCTGCTCGGGCGGAGTGCAACGACCGCGGCGCCATGGCACCGAGACGAGGCGATCCGAGCCGTCGGCGGGGATCGTCGCACCACACTCTCGCACCACGAGGGCTCCTCGGGCGGGCTTCTCCCCATCCACGGCCCGCCCGAGGATGGGGTTCAGCCCTCGTTCAGGGCCTTGTCGGGATAGAACTTCATGCCCGTCAAGACTGCGCTCAGGTCGAGACCGGCGTCGACGAACTGGTAGACCTCGAGACCTTCGAGCTGACCGGTGGAGCCTTGGGCGTCCACGGCGCCGCCCGTCTCGTCGTCGGCCTTGGCGGCGGCGTTGGCCTTGCCGCCGAACTCGAAGCCCTCGCTGGTGAAGGTGTCGAGAGCCGTTCGCGTGTTGAACACGAACACCGCTCGGAACTTCTTCGCGCCCAGACCGAGTCCGGCGCCCACCTCCATCATCTTCATGTAGGTGTCTTCACCCGACTTGTTGTCGTGCACCATGCCGTAGCCGTTGCCGCTGGCGATGAAGATGATCTTCATGCCGAAGTTCGTGAAGACGCCGTACCCGGCGGCCTTCGCGATCTTGGACTTGAGTTCGGGCATCCGCTTGTAGGCGTCGGCGAGGACTTCCTCGGTCGTGGACTGCACGCTCGATCGCTTCTCGGCAGGAGAGGCACCGTCGGGTGCCATGCATCCAGCGAAGGCGAGACACGCCGCAGCGGCGAAGGCGGGAATGAAACGACGAAGATGAAGGGGCATCGCGTTGCTCATGAAGGAGATCTCCGGGATAATTGACACGGAGTCAGATTATGGTCTGATGGAGGCTCGTCAAGCCATCGGGTCGCGGTCTCCCGCGGCCGCCGCCGGAGGTTCCCATGCTCCACCCCGTCGACCCCCGAGGTCCGGCCCAAGGCTGCGTCGTGATCCTGGCCTTGGCCGGCTGCCTCTTCCTTGGCGGATGCCGTTCCGACCAGCAGGCGGTCGAGCCGCCCTCGGATGCCGATCGCCTCGTCGAGGAGATCCGGCGAGTCGTGCCGGCGTCCGATCGGGCGGACGACCTCGTGGCGATCGTGGTCCGCATCGAGACGTTGCAAGCTCGGCAGCTCGACGCAGAGGCTGAGTACACCCGTCGCTGGCTCGTGCTGAACGCGGACTACGACGCGACCGCATCCGACTTCGAGTCTCTTCGGGAGGCGCGAACGACCCGACGCAAGACCTATTTCGACACCCTCACGAATCTCCGTGTCGAGGCTGCGGCCCTACTGACGACCGAGGAGTGGCGCCGGCTCGAATCGGCGCGAGGCCGGGTCCGGGATTCGATTCTCGGCTCCTGAACTGGACACACCGCCATGCTCATCGCCATTGTTGCCGCCATTCTGATCGCCCTCGGCCTTCAGTCCGGCGAAGTCGTCGGCACGATCGACCGAGCCATCGAGGTCGTCGAGGAGAAGGTCCCCGACCGAGATCGTCGTGAGGCGGCCGTGGAACTGCTCGCGCGGATGCAGGAGACCGTCGAGCAGATGGCCGCACCGCCCCGTCCGATGATTCGGAAGTTCGTCGATCTGCTTCGTCGCCATCGCGCGAGCGCCCCGGACCTGCGGCGTGCCCTCGAACCGCTCGAGCAACGGCAGGTCCAGCTCGAGGAGCGAATCGTGGCGATGCGGATGCTGCTTCGCACGTACCTCACGGCCGAAGAGTGGGCCGAGGCGTTTCCGCCGCCGGCGGGATGACGAGCGAGTCGACTTCGGCGAGACTGGTGGGTTCCACGACCCTGCCCATGTGCCCCGATCCGAGAAGTCCCCAGCCCATGCACCGAACGCCTCTCCTCAGACTCGTGCTCCTCGCCACCGCCGTCACGCTCGCCGGTTGCGCCTCGCCGAACGTCCAGGTCGGGGTCAACACGAGATCCGAGACCTACGACCCCACGCTCGACGTGCCCGAGATCCTGTCGGCCGAGCCCGCCCGCCTGGCGATCCTGCCGGCGACGGTCTCGGGCACCAGCATCGGCTTCGCACCCTTCGTGAACATCTCGATCGATCGTCTCGTCCGGCAGGCTCGTGGGGGTGAGATCGGCACGTTCCTTCCCTTCCTGCCCGGTTTGGGCACCAGGTCGGACGAGGCCCCGCCTCTCTCGATCTACTCGGTCTCGGAGGTGGTCAACGGTCTCAACGCCTACGGCCTCGGCAGCGAACTGACGGCCCTCCTCGACGACACCTCCAAGGACAGCATCGCCGATCGCGACAAGCTGCAGCCGATCGCCCAGGCCCTCGGCGTCGAGTACCTGATGATCCCGTGGTTGGCCGGCGTCCACACCGACAACGCGAATCGGTTCACCTTCGCCGGTCTTTCCTTCATCCGAACCGGCTGGATCAGCATCGAGATCACCTTGCAACTCTGGCACGCCCCGACGGGCCATCTCGTCTGGCAGTCGGTGGGCAGCGGGAACATCGTCGGCGAAGGCGTCGTGGGCACTTCGCCGGCACTGGCGGACTCGATCGAGCAGATTCTTCGCCCGATGCTTCAGACCTTCATCAGCGGCGAGTCCGACGTGGTGCTGGCGACGGAGTTGAAGGGACCGACGCCTGCGACCGCTCCCGAGGAGGTGTCCACGGAGGACCCGAATCAGGGCGAGGCGACACCGAGCGCCTCCGAGGACGGCTCGTCGTCCGACCCGGAGGCGGCCGATTCGACGTCCGGAGCGCCGAAGGACTCCGATTCGTCCGACGGCGCCGTGTGACCTCCGCGATCCTCCAACTCGCCAGTCGCCTCAGCAGTCGCCCCAGTCGCCGAGCAGGATCGCGAGATCGGCGCCGTTCACCTCGCCGTCTCCGTTGAGATCCGCCGGCGAGGCCTTGGACGGTCCCCACGCGGCAAGCATGATCGACAGGTCCGCGCCGCCCACCTCGCCGTCGCCGTTGAGATCCGCCGGACACGGCGAGGAGATGAGAATCCGATATCCGCGGTAGCGCCCGAGGGTGGTGTCCAAGGCGACGCCGACCATGGTGCTGCCGTCGTCTGAGATCGCCGTCACGTCGAGAAGCAGGAGATCCGCCGGCACCGAGACGCCGTTGTCCGCGAGATAGTCCTCGATGCTCCGCATCCCGTCCTGCTCGGTCCAGACGAAGCCGGTCTCGTTGCCGATGCCGAAGCGGTTGTAGCCGACGATCGTCGAGCCGTCCGCGGTGATCGAACGCGCGGTCGCCAGACCGAACGGCTGAAAAGTACCCGGGAGCGTCCCGAGCACCGTCGGGGTCCAGACCTTCCCGTCGAAGTCCCAGCGATAGGCGTCGCCGACCGTGAAGGAGCCCGGTGCCTTGCCGCAGCCCACGACGGTCAGGCCGTCCCCACGCACGCCGTCGACGGAGCAGAACACATCGAAGTCGCCGAGCTGCGTCAGCTCGCCGTCGACCCATACGATCGGCTGCCAGAGCCCGTCCGGGCGCTCGGACCAGCCACCGACCACCAGACCGTCGTCGCTGGCGGCGTTGGCCCGGGACGATCGATTGCTGCCGAGGCTCCCGAGGTCCTTCAGGGCCTCGATCGGTCCGGCGGTCGCGTGCGCCGACCCGCCGCCAACGACTCCGCCCCGCCAGTACAGACCAACCACGGTCTCGCCATCGCCGGAGAGGCCCCACGCCGATCCGATCGAGTTGTCCAGTGGGGCGCAGTCCTCTGGATAGTTCTCGGGAATCTCCGCCGTCGTCCAGCCTTGCCCCTCGGTCCAGACCCCGATGGTGGCGAACTCGCTGGTCGCGTTCAGCACGGTTGCACTGATCCGGCTGCCGTCGTTGGAGATGTCGGGCGTACCGGCACCGACCCCCAGCACCGGAGCCGTCGCCCCGCCGAGCAGTTCGACCCCCCCGGCCTCGGTCCATCGGAAGGTCTCGTAGTTGAAGGCGAACAGCGAGTTCCCCGCGATCACCGATCCGTCCGCGGACACCGCCAGCGGGGCCAGATCGTCCGGCGCATCGGGAGTGAGGAGTTCGAAGGTCACCGACTGGGCGGAGACGATCGGCGTTGCCCCGGCGGCGAGCAGGCCGACGACGAGACGCGTGGGGAGGGATCGGATCATGGGGGCTCGCTGTTGAAGGTGGAGTTGGTAGAGAGACTTGGACACTCGTGTCCGCTCGGTGAATGGGGGGGCGAAGACGATACGAGGCGCCGACCGGCGTGGTCTCACGCCGATCGACGCCTCGCGTCGGTTCCTTTGCACACCCCTTGCCGAGGTGAGGATCGACTCAGTCCCGACGTCGCCGACCGGCGAGACCGGCGAGACCGAGCAGGGCGATGGCGCCGGGCGCCGGCACCGGCGTCCAGGAGAGGTTGTCGGTGAAGGTGCTGGGATCGAATCCGAGGCCGACGAAGCGGACCTCGTCGAACGCCGTGCCGCCGTCACCGACGATGTCGAGCCACGAACCGACATCGGTGCCCCATGCGGGCTCGATCACGGTGCTGGTCACCTCGACGCCGTCATTCCAGACCGCGACGATGAGACCGCCGCCGATCGGGCTCGGCGGGCCCGAGGGATCCCAGACCTGCGCCGAGAAGGCGGTGACGTCGTTGTCGAAGGTGATGAACACGCCGAAGTTGCCGAAGAACGAGTTCCCGTCGCCGAGCCAGGGACCGAAGATGCCGCCCCAGGCGTCGACCACGGGATTGCCGTCGCCGGAATCGATGACGATGCCGTAGTCGGCCTGCCAGTAGGTCGAGGGCACCGGTCCGGTGGCCTGCCCGGGCTCGTCGAAGTTGAGGGTCGTGGCGTAGGTCGGGGCCGAATCGCCCTGACTGATGACGACGTCGGCCGACGCCGCCGAAGCGATACCGCTTGCGGCCATCGCCGCGATGAACACACGCTTGCTGGACATGTCTTTCTCCAGTCGATGGGCCGCACGCGGACGTGCCGACGCCCCACTCGAACATCCCGACACCGGGACCACCCGATGCCGTTCCTCGCCCAAGGGGGCGAGAAACTCCTCCGCTACGGAAGGTAGAGCCAATACCGACCCGGTCAAGTTTCCAACTGGAAATCCGCTTGGATTGGCGATTCCCTCCCCCCACGGTCCAAACCGGGCGCATCCTTGAAGGCCGAGTGAAGGCGGAGCGGAGGCCGAATGAAGGTCGAATCGCCGGGACTCGATCGCTGGATCTCATTCCGCGACCTCCGCCGACGGCCTGGACCGATGAACCTGGAGCGTCCGAACCGCGCCCGATGACGACTCTTCCCGCGATCTCCGATCCCGGCTCGCCGTTCGAGGCCCAGTGCCGCGAGGCGGTGTCCGAACTGCAGGCGTCGCTGATCCAGCTCTACGACAGCTGCGGCGTGGACCCCGGGACACCCCAGGACGTCGCCCGTCGTTTCGGTCTCAACAAGACCCTGACCTGGACGCTCGCCCGACTCGTCAACGCCGAAGACCCGCTCGCCGCAGCCTCGCTGGTGCCCGGTCGCGGCTCGATCGCCCGGGTGGTGACGGCGGCGGAGCGACTCGGCGCAAGCGGCGTGGCGGCGGCGCGGGTTCGCGAAGCGGCCGAACGGTTCGAGACGATGGCCAACCACCACGTCGGCGACCGGTCGGAACTCGAACTGGCCCTCGACAGCATGGGCGTCGGCGCCAGCGAGGCGCTCGAGCTGAGCCGCCGCCTCGCCTTCCGCGGCAACAGCGGCATTCACGGGGTGCAGGCTCGAACCCGCCTGTTGTGCGCCGTCGTGATGCCTGGAGATCGAGAGGACCGGATCGACCTGGCGATGATCTCCGGCTACGTCGGCTTCCGACGTCTGAGGCGCGATTCGCTGTGGCCGCTGTTCAAGGTTCGCAGCTGGGGCGATCCGAAGGAGCCGGTCTCCACCACCCATTGGCAGCCGGTCGACGGCGCCGATCCGAACGGCATCCTTCCGGAGTTTCGGCGCGGCTATGCGGCGGACCTCGTCGAGACCGCGCTCCCCGGCGGTCACGAGTACGTGCTGCAGCCCGGCCCCGTCGGCAACGAAGGGGCATTCGACCTGTTTCGCGGCGAGGTGCTTCGCAACGGCGCGAACCGCTACGCCAGCGCCGGCGCCGACGAACGCACCGGAGAACTCGGCGCGAACATCACGACGCCGGTGGAACACCTGCTCTTCGACCTCGTGGTCCACGAGTCCGTGGCCTTCGCCCTCGAGGCCGAGGCCCTGGTCTTCTCCCGAATCTTCGATCAGGGACACGCCACCGGCAGCGGCATCGCCGAGCGGCTCCCCATCAACCAGCGGCCGGCCATGCTCTCCGGCCGTCCGCCGGCGCTGGCGACCCCGCTGGTGCCCGGATACTCGGAGATGTTCCAGTCGGTCGCATCGCGGCTCGAACTCGATCCGACCGAATGCCGCGCCGTCCGCGTCGAGATGCGCTATCCGCCGCTCGGATCGACCGTGAGCATGCGGTTCGAACTGCCGACCCGACCCTGAACTCGCCGACCGCCGCCGCTACGCTCCGGCGATGCCGACGATTGCGCTGCTGACCCCGACCCGCCCCGGATTCCACGAGGCGCCGACCGCGGACGAGACCGCGTCGATTGCGGCCCACTTCGCCTACCTGGCGCGCCTTGCCGCCGAAGGTCGGGTGCTGACCGCGGGCCCCTGCGAGGACGGGTCGCTTGGGATCGTCGTGTTTCCGAAGGCGGACGAGGCGACCGCCCTCGAGTTGATGCAGGCGGATCCCGCGGTCGTCGCGGGCGTGTTCCGACTCGAGGTCAAGCCCTGGCGAATGAGCCTGCTCGGCCACGGCACCGGCCGCGACTGGACGGGATTCGTCCAGGCGGTGCATGTACGCACGACGCCCGCCGAAGCTTGGGCGATGTTCGCTTCGCCGGCGGGGATCGTGCGCTGGTTCACCTCCGGCGCAGCCACCACGCGAGGCGGTCGACCCATCGACGACGACCGGACGTTCGAGATCGGCGACCGGATCCGCTTCGTCTGGGTCGTACCCGCTCCCGAGTCCCAGCGGACCGCCGCCACGCCGACCGTCGAGATGCCCGAAGTGGACGAAGTGCTGGCGTTCGAGCCTGGGCGACGACTGCGTCACGGCTGGTACGAAGGCAAGGGCTGGATGGAGTACCGCGTGCTTCCCAGCGGCGAGCAGGACCGCGTCACCATCGAGTTCGAGCAGCGGATGGATCCAGCCAACGAATTCCCGCTGCTCGAGAGCGCCTACATCGGGTGCCGCGAAGGCTGGGCGTTCTACATCACCAACCTCAAGGCGGTCCTCGAGCACGGCGTCGATCTGCGAGAGAAGCGTCCGGATCGAGGTTCGCTGGTCAACGTGTAGGCCGCGGGGATGCGAGTGCCCCCTCGTCTGGCGGCCCCGGCGATCCCGCTCTACCCTTGCTGCGATGACGACTGCAATCTTTCGGATGCACCTCCTTCCATTCGTCGCGGCCGCGGTCCTCGCCGGATGCGCCAGCGCCCCGATCGAGGTCAGCGTCCAGACCAGAGCCGAGACCTACCGGCAAATCGGCGACCCCCACGCGGTCCTGTTCTCCGAACCTCCTCAGTGCGCCGCCCTGCCGGCCATCGCCGGAGACGTTCCCGGCTTCGGCATCTTCATGAACACCGCTCTGGAGAGAGTCGCGGCCGACGCCGGCGCCGGCCACTCGATGATCGGCCCCTCGGAGGCGGGAAACCTGCTCAGCGAGAAGGGGCTGCGGACGGAACTCGACACCCTCATGAACTCGTGGCGTCCCACGAGCATCCTCGCTCCCAAGTCGCTGGCGAGGATCGGCGAGGCGCTCGACGTGCCGTACCTGCTCGTGCCGTACCTCGTCTCCTACGACATCGAGAAGGACAGCCGCTTCGTCGCCTTCGGCCTCACGGTGTTTCGAAGCGGCTGGACGACGATGCAACTCGCCCTGCAACTCTGGCATGCGCCGACCGGGACCCTGGTCTGGCAGGGCCACGGCATCTCGACCCTCGCAGGCGAGGGCGTCATCGGCGCACCGGTCGCGGTCGCCCCCACGCTCGAACAGGGACTTCGTCCGATGTTGAACGACTTCCTGACCGGCCGCTCCGAGACGATCGTCCAGAAGAGTCTCCGGCGACCCGAGCCGTCGGAACCCCAGACCGGCGACGACTCGCTGGAGGGCGATTCCTCGGAGAATGGTTCCTTGGCGGGCGATTCACTCACCGACGACGAATCGCCGCCGAGCGACAGCTCCGGCTGACATCCAAACGCCTCGCGGCACGCGCTCGAGCGGGGTGGGCGCCGACCGCACTCTCCCGTCGCGGCGGCCGTCGCCGAACAAGGTTGCGGTGTACCGTCGGCGGGACGACGGTCTCGATCCGGTGATGCCGGTCGGCCGGGTCAGGCGAGATCCGGGAAGGTGGTCCGCACGATGCCGACGAGGTCCTTCACGTGCGAGATCGACTCGTCCATCAGGGTCTTCTCGTCGCCGTCGAGCTCGATCTCGACCACCCGCTCCATGCCGTTCCTGCCGAGCACGCACGGCACCCCGACGAAGTAGCCCTCGCCCTTCTTGCCCGGTGCGACGCCGAACTCGTCCTCGCAGTAGGCCGCGCATGGCAGGATCCGCTTCTTGTCCTTGATGATCGCCTCGGCCATCTGCACCGAACCGCTCGCGGGGGCGTAGTAGGCGCTGGTGCCCATCAGCTTCACGATCTCGCCGCCGCCGACCTTCGCCCGATCGACGCAGGCGTCGATCCTCTCCTTGGAGAGGAGTTGCGACACCGGGATGCCGTGGACCGAGGTGTACCGCGGCAGCGGCACCATGTCGTCGCCGTGACCGCCGAGGAGCAGCGCCTGGATGTCCTCTATCGAGACGCCGAGTTCCATGGCGATGAACGCGCGGAAGCGGGCGACGTCGAGGCAGCCCGCCTGCCCGAGGATCCGATGGGTCGGGAAGCCCGAGGCCTTCCAGGCGGTGTAGACCATCGCGTCGAGCGGATTGCTGACGACGATCAGGATCGCGTTGGGGCTGTGCTTGGCGACCTGCTCGGAGACCGAACGGACGATCTTCACGTTGGTCGCGATGAGGTCGTCGCGGCTCATGCCCGGCTTGCGGGGCAGGCCCGCGGTCAGGATCACCACGTCGCTGTCGGCGGTGTCGGCGTAGTCGCTGGTGCCGATCACGTTGGCGTCGAACCGCTCCATCGGCGCCGCGCAGAGAAGGTCGAGGGCCTTGCCCTTGGCGACGCCTTCCTTGTCGGGGATGTCCAGAAGCACGACGTCGGCGAGTTCCTTGGCGGCGGCCCAGTGGGCACAGGTCGCTCCGACGTTTCCGGCTCCGATGACGCTCAGCTTCGCACGACGCATGGGCAGCGATCTCCTGGCGGCCCGCGGCGATCTCGAGCGATCCGCGGGCGGCCCAGTTCAGACGAGAGGTGAATGAAAAGCCCCGCGGGCGGCGACCCGCGGGGCGGAGATGATAGCGGAGGCTTCGGCTCGGGCGACGCCCCTGCACGAGAAGTCGTCGCGACTCCTCCGCGCCCGACCGAAGTCCCGTCGGAATGGTCCGTTCTAGAAGGCCAGCACCCCCCAATTGCCGAGGATCGCCGCGAGGTCGGCGCCATCGACCATGCCGTCGCCGGTGAGATCGCCGACCGGCGGGTTCACCGCCCCCCAGATGCCAAGCACATAGGCGAGGTCGGATCCGCCCACTTGTCCATCGAGATCGAAGTCGCCCGCGGCGTAGTTGCAGGCGTCGAGCACGCCGTCGCCGTTCTTGTCGAGCATCGCGTCCGCGGCGATCTGGCAGGCATCCGGCTCGCCATTGCCGTCGCAGTCGAGAAGTCCCTCGCACGCATCGGGCACACCGCTGCCATCGCAGTCGGTCGCGGAGCCGTCGGCGATCTCGCAGAGGTCGTCGAGTCCGTTGCCGTTGCAGTCTGGAATCGCCCCCGCGTACTGGAGCGAGATCTGGGCGAAGGAACTCGGG
>Ga0075475_10000791_pt1 | contig 15054 bp, 13 predicted proteins | sample DEB08_DNA_10_FD_76342 | JGI IMG/M metagenome (GOLD analysis project Ga0075475, IMG submission 76342) | Aqueous microbial communities from the Delaware River and Bay under freshwater to marine salinity gradient to study organic matter... | ecosystem: Environmental > Aquatic > Marine > Coastal ... | reverse complement strand
TGTCGGGGGCAAGGTCGGCGAGAACCTGCGGGAATCTCTCTCGTTTCTGCCCATGTCCTATGATCTCGCCACCATCAGGACGGATGTCGAGCTGCCGCAGAAAGTTGAAGAGCTGGCAATGTCCCCCGCCGACACAAGCGGCCTGCTCGAGGTGTTCACGGAGTACGAGTTTAAGACCTGGGTGACGGAGCTGGGCGGCGAGGAAGGCGATGCACCGGTGGCCGATGATATCGCTACTGAATACGACATCGTTCTCACGCTGGAAGCACTGGATAACTGGATTGAAACCCTGAAGGCGGCGGATGCTTTTGCCTTCGATACTGAAACCACCAGCATCGATTATATGGAAGCCCGCCTCGTTGGCGTCTCGTTCTGCTGTGAAGCCGGCAAAGCCGCCTACGTGCCTATTGCCCATGACTACATCGGGGCGCCGGCGCAGCTGTCGCAGGAGGTTGTCATGGAGCGTCTGGCACCCCTGCTGCAGGATCCCGCCAAAACCGTGATTGGCCAGAACCTGAAGTACGATATCAGTGTGATGGCTAACCACGGCGTAGAGCTGACGGCGCCGATTGAAGACACCATGCTGGAATCATACGTGCTCAATTCCGTTGCCTCGCGGCACAACATGGATGATCTTGCGCTGAAGTATCTCGGCAAGTCGACCGTGCATTTCGAGGATATCGCAGGCAAGGGTGCCAAGCAGCTGACGTTTAACCAGATAGAGATCGACAAGGCCGGTCATTATGCGGCAGAAGATGCGGACATCACCTGGCGTCTGCACGAAGTACTGTCAGCGAGACTGGCGGAGGAAGGCTCGCTCGTATCCGTCTACCGGGATATCGACCTGCCGCTGGTGCCGATACTGTCGAAAGTGGAGAGGCAGGGTGTACTGCTCGACGAGGTCCAGCTGCATGAACAGAGCAAGGAGCTGGAGAAGCGAATGTCCGAACTCCAGCAGGAAGCTTTTGGGCTGGCCGGCGAGGAGTTCAACCTCGGTTCACCGAAACAGCTGCAGGAGATCTTTTTTGAGAAGCTGGGTCTGCCAGTCATCAAGAAAACACCGAAAGGACAACCTTCGACCGCAGAACCCGTGTTGCAGGAACTCGCCCTCGACTATCCGCTGCCGAAAGTGATCATGGAGTATCGCGGCCTGTCCAAGCTCAAGTCCACCTACACGGATCAGCTGCCGAAACAGATCACGCCGCAGACGGGCCGGGTCCACACGTCCTATCACCAGGCGGTCGCGGCCACCGGGCGGCTGTCGAGTACGGATCCCAACCTGCAGAATATACCGATCCGGACCACTGAGGGACGTCGCGTGCGCAAGGCTTTTGTGGCGCCCGAGGGTTTCAAGGTCATGGCGGCCGACTATTCACAGATAGAGCTGCGGATCATGGCTCACCTCTCGCAGGACGAGGGGCTCATCAATGCGTTCAATGAAGGCCTGGACATTCACCGTGCGACCGCCGCCGAGGTCTTCGGTGCGCCGCTCGATGCCGTCGCCGACGAACAGCGGCGCAGTGCCAAGGCCATTAACTTCGGCCTGATCTACGGCATGTCGGCGTTTGGCCTGTCGCGGCAGCTGAACATCTCCCGCGGGGATGCCCAGGCGTACATTGATCTCTATTTCGATCGTTATCCCGGCGTCAAAGCCTACATGGATCAGACCCGGGCGCTGGCGGCGGAGCAGGGCTACGTTGAAACGATCTTCGGCCGGCGACTGTACCTGCCAGAGATCAAATCCAGTAACTTCCAGCGCCGCCAGGCGGCGGAACGCACGGCGATCAATGCGCCGATGCAGGGCAGCGCTGCAGACATTATCAAGCGCGCCATGATTGCGGTTGACGCCTGGCTGAGTGAAACGGCCACCAGGGCCCGCATGACCATGCAGGTGCATGATGAACTGGTGCTTGAAGTGCCAGAGAAGGAAGTTGATGAGATTACCGAGGGTGTTGTCGACCGGATGGCGGCAGCGGCGGAGCTGTCGATCCCGCTCGTGGTCGAAGCAGGGCTCGGCGATAACTGGGATGAGGCTCACTAGAGCAATAGTGAAGAAACGTCCACTATTTGCGCTGAACTTTCTGTTGCCGCCCAAGTCTTAGATATCGTGCGGCGTAATTTGAACGTGGCGACCCTCTCCCCGAGGTGGTCACGATCTTAAGCAGCAACTTCGGTGATTTTTCCCCCAAAAAACCGAAGCTTGGGTCCTGACCATACCCTCCCCAACGACTGGTCAGGACCCTTCTTTTTTCCGGCCCGAGAAATTATTCTTCCACATCCTCCAGCCAGTATTGGATTTTTGCCCCCAGTTCATCCAGCCCGACCTGTTTTGGCGCTGAAAACGCCTGCACCGTAACGAAATCAGGGACGGCCCGGCGCACGGCGAGGACACTGCTCTTCTGCGGACCCTTCTTCAGCTTGTCGGCCTTGGTCAGCAGGATATGCAGGGGCAGTTCAGCCTCGGCGCACCACTCCAGCATCATGACATCGAATTCCTTGAGCGGGTGGCGGATGTCCATCAGCAGAATCATGCCGCGCAGCGCCTGCCGGTTTCGAAGGTATTCATCGAGATGCTTGTGCCAGTGGTCTTTGACGGCCATTGGTACTTTTGCATAGCCGTAGCCCGGCAGATCAACCAGCTTGCGGTGCTCATCCAGGGCAAAAAAGTTGATCAGCTGGGTCCGGCCGGGTGTCTTGCTGGTGCGGGCCAGGCTCTTCTGTCGGCACAGGGCGTTGATCGCGCTGGACTTGCCGGCGTTGGAACGTCCGCAGAACGCGACTTCAGCACCCGTATCGGCGGGACACTGGCTCAGTTTCGCCGCACTGATGAGAAATCTGGCTTGATTAAAGGTAATCGACATTTTTAGCAGCAGGGGCCCACAGCGTGATACTTTGTTATATAATGCGCCCCGCATTTTAGCACCCCGAACATCCGGGGCGCAGACCCACGCATAAAGAAGTAGTCAGTATGAAAAAGATTATTCAACTCATTTCCATGACCCTGCTGGCAATGACCGCCGGCCAGCCCGCATTTGCGGGTGACGCGGAGCGGGGTAAAGCCATTGCGACGACCTGTCTTGCCTGTCACGGTGAAACCGGTAACAGCATGGCAGGGGCGTTCCCGAATATTGCCGGCCAGACTGAGCAGTACCTGCTGAAGCAGCTGATCGATGTCAGGGATGGCATGCGCGAGATTCCGACCATGATTGGTCAGCTCGACAATTTTTCTGATGAGGATCTCGCGGATATCGCGGCCTATTACGCGAGCCAGGAACGTTCCTACGGCGCTGCGAAAGCAGATCTGGTAGAGATGGGTGAGACGATCTACCGCTTCGGTGTTGCCCGCAAGAACGTTGCTGCCTGTACCGCCTGCCATGCGCCGAATGGCATGGGCAACGGTCCGGCCGGTTTCCCGGCTCTGGCAGGCCAGTGGCCGGAATACACGGTATCGCAGCTCAAGGCATTCCAGTCTGGTGCCCGTCATAATGACGGAGACGGCAAGATGATGCGCAGCACGGCGCTGGACATGAATGAACAGGAGATGAACGCGGTCGCGTCTTACATCTCCGGTTTAAAGTAAACCAGCGGTTATACTCATAAGGGCGGCAACAACCGCCCTTTGTTGTTTATGGAGGTCTACTTTGCGGCTTTACCCGTAAAGGTTAGCAGGTCCCATTAAGCATGAGCCAAGTAACGCTGAGGGCTCCGCCCAGAAGATAGATTGGAGTTTTAGAGTATGTTTCGCAGTTTAGTCAGCCTGGTATTGGCGGCGACATTTTCATTGTCGGTTCTGGCGGAAGGCTTCCAGTATGAGGAAGGCACGCATTATGTGAAGCTGGAAGTGCCGGTTAAAACCCGGAATCCGGATCTGATCGAAGTGACCGAGTATTTCTCTTATGGTTGCCCGCACTGCTACCGCTTTGATCCCCTGATCCACGAGTGGGAGCAGAATCTCCCCGAAGATGTGGACTTCAATCGCACGCCGGCGATCTGGAGTGTGACGGGCTATGAGCTTTATGCCAGGACTTACTACACCGCTGAAGCCCTGGGTGTGCTCGACAAGATTCATACTCCGTTGTTTCGTGCCATTCATGCAGAGCGGCGGCGTCTGCTCGACCTCGATTCCATGGCCCGGTTTGTTGCCCAGCACGGCGTTGACGCTGAGCAGTTTGTGAAAACCTTTAACGATTCATTTGGTGTGAAAGCCATGTACCAGCAGGCTATTGCGCGCCAGCGGGTTTATCGCTCGGGGGGTGTCCCGGCGCTTATCGTTAACGGCAAGTATCGGATCGAGGCCAGCATGGTCGACAATTCAAATGCCACCATGCTCAAAGTGGCTGACTTCCTGGTCGCTAAAGAGCGCCGCGCGCTGCAGAACTAAGCATCCTGACAGGGCGCTAGAGATCGCGGGCACTGTCCTGGTAGCCCGCATAAGCGCCGGAGAGACTGGTTCTACGCTGCTCTTCCGTTTCTCTCGAGGCGTCAACCCGTCGGCGCAGTTCCTTGCCGGGCTTGAAGTGTGGCACGAACTTACCTGGCTTGTGGATACCCACTTCCCCTGTTTTCGGGTTGCGCACTTTCCGTGGTTTCCTGAAGTGATTGGAAAACGTTCCGAAGCCCCTGATCTCAATGCGGCCGCCGGTCGCCAGGCTTTCTGACATGATCTCGAGCAGGGTGTGAACCGCCAGATCAACGTCTCGACTGGACAACTGGTCCAGCCTGTCTGACATCTTTTTAATCAGCTCTGATTTGTTCATCAGCCGGCTCGAAGACAGTGCGTGAAATATCATACTAAAATAGTCATGCTTTTCAACATGTTATGAAGAATAACTAAAGTATTTAATTAATTTTTATCATCTGTTAGCATGTTGGCTCGCCAGCCGGAGGTATGCATGCCACCAGATCGCAGCGAGAATCATCCACAGCGCCCTTTCGGGCAGCACGGCGCCGTCAGCGCCGAAGCCCGGTCAATTGCCGAACGTACCCGTCTGCAGCAACAGTTGAGCGGCCCGAGGCCGGTCCCCACCAGGTAAATACACACTCTGAATTGAATCGGCGAGGGCGATCCATTAGAATTCGCCATGGCGCGCTCATATGCTCTAAACCTGAGACATACAGTAAGTAACTGCTTACTTCTCCTCGGCGCCTGCCCCACGATTTCCAAGTTTTTTATCGACCGACCCGCCACAGCCGCATCCCGTCTGGCTGTTCGCACACCTGTTACCCGGAGGAATTTATGGCAACTATACTAGAAGGCGTTTCTCGCACGTTTGCAGAATATCTACTGATCCCAAGGCTGACCCGCAAGGACCAGCGACCGGATCTTGTTGATCTCAGCACACCCCTGTCTGCTGTCGAACCGAATCAGTTGCCACGTCTCAAGATCAATGTACCGATTGTTTCCGCCGCTATGCAGGCTGTCTCGGGGCCCAGGCTTGCGATTTCGCTGGCGCGGCAGGGTGGTCTCGCCTTCATTTTCTGCTCCCAGGACATTGAAAGCCAGGCTGAGATGGTGCACCAGGTCAAAGCACACAAGGCCGGCTTCGTTTCCAGTGACACCAACACGACGGCTGACTGCTCGCTGCGCGATGTGATTGCCCTGATGAACAAGACGGGACACTCGACGGTGCCGGTAACCGAAGATGGCACAGGTACAGGCAGGCTGGTCGGGGTGATTACTGACCAGGACTTCTGGGAGTATGAAGATGATCTCAGCAATCCGGTCAGTCAGCACATGACTCCATTACAAGACGTAATTTATGGCGAAGAAGGCATCTCGCTGCGTGAAGCGAACCAGCTGCTGCACAAGCACAAGAAGAACTGCCTGCCTGTTCTCGACAAGTCGGGTCACCTGCAGTCGCTGGTGTTCAAGAAAGACTACGAAGACCATATGCGGCACCCGCTGGAACTGCTCGATGAGTCCAAGCGCCTTTGTGTCGGCGCTGCGATCAATACCCACGACTACAAGACACGTGTGCCGGCGCTGATCGAGGCGGGCGCTGATGCGCTCTGCTTTGATTCGTCCGACGGTTTCACCGAGTTCCAGAAGGAAGCTATCGACTGGGTCAGGCAGGAATGCGGCAACGACATCGTCATTGGTGGCGGAAACGTGGTTTCCGCCGAAGGCTTTGATTACCTGGTTGAATCCGGTGGCGTTGATTTCATCAAGGTCGGCATGGGTGGTGGCTCAATCTGCATCACCCGGGAGCAGAAAGGTGTGGGCCGAGGGCAGGCGTCTGCCCTGCTGGATGTGGCGAAGCGACGCGATGAATACTTTGCCGAAACTGGTCGCTACATTCCAATCTGTTCCGATGGCGGACTCTCCAACGACACGCAGATTGTGGTCGCTCTCGCCATGGGGGCCGATTTTGTCATGATGGGACGCTATTTTGCGATGACGGAGGAGAGTCCGACGCCGCGCACCTCAATCAATGGCCAGATGTACAAGCCTTACTGGGGCGAAGGTACACGGCGTGCCCAGAACTGGCAGCGCTATGCTGACGACATGTCGACCCGGGACCTCGTCTTCGAGGAAGGTGTTGATGCCTACGTCCCGCTGGTGGGCGGACTGCCGGATGTGCTGAGCACAACGCTCTATAAGTTGCGTTCCACCATGGTGAATATCGGTTCTGATTCACTGGCTGAATTCAGGGATCAGGCGCAGCTGACCCTGGTGTCGGAACAGTCGGTGGTAGAAGCCGGCACATCAACGGTTTTCCAGTTCACGACCAACCGTGAAATCGAAGAAGGCAGCTGGGGCGACAAGGGCTAAAACCGGGGTTTCCGGCTAGTTATTGCCTGTTGCTTCGGTATAATGGCGCCGGTTTTTTACTGAGTTGAAGATAGTGAGCAAGTACAGAATTCTGGCAATCCTGATTGGGCTCTGCATGTCCGGATCTGTCTGGGCCAGCAGTGATGATATCGCCCAGCGCATCAAGAAAATCGGTGAAGTATGTGTCGAAGGCGAAGACTGCGGTCACGGTTCCGCAGCGGCTGCAGTCGCTGTCAGCAGTGGCGGCGCCAGCGTTGAAGACAACTACAACAAAAGCTGCAGCACCTGCCACGTGGCTGGTGTTGCCGGCGCTCCCAAAACCGGTGACGTCGCCGCCTGGGAATCACGCATTGCCAAGGGCATGGACACACTTTACGGCAGTGTCATCAACGGTCTGCCGCCTGCTATGCCAGCTAAGGGCATGTGTTTCAGCTGTAGCGACGACGATTTGAAAGCCCTCGTCGACTACATGGTCAGCCTTTCCCAATAACCGAGCGATAGCTCAGCGCCTCCAGTAGTTCACTGGCGCTAATCTTTGCCTGGTTGTCCAGGTCTGCAATCGTGCGAGCTACTCTCAACACCCTGAAGTAGCCTCGCACCGACAGCCCCAGCCGACTGACCGCATTCTCCAGCAGCGCCTCATCCTCTGCCTGGAGTTGACAGTGCTGCTCCAGCTGCTTACCGGCAAGATCACTGTTGCGGTTGCCCTGGCGAGTAAGCGCCCGGCTGCGGGCCCGCTCAACTTTCAGTCGTGCATCCTGATCGCGAGATGGCCTGGCGCCACCGCGAAGCGTCCCCTCAGCTGGTCTCGGAACCTGAACCTGCAGGTCAATTCGGTCCAGCAGCGGGCCTGACAGCCGTGTGCGGTAGCGCTCCACCTGGTCTGGTGGACACTCGCACTGCTTGGGCATATCGCCATAGTGCCCGCAGGGACACGGGTTCATAGCCGCAATCAGCTGAAACCTGGCGGGAAACCGCACCTGGCGCCCTGCCCTGCTGATCCAGATCTCGCCGGATTCCAGCGGTTCTCTTAACACTTCAAGCACCCGTCGCGGAAACTCAGGCAGTTCATCCAGGAACAGCACGCCGTGATGCGCCAGTGAGATCTCCCCGGGCTTTGGCGGTCTGGATCCACCGACGAGTGCCACGGCACTGGTGGTATGGTGGGGTGCACGAAAAGGCCGCTGACGCCACCGTGCGGTATCCATGGCGTGACCGGAAACCGATACGATTGACGCGACCTCGAGTGCCTCTGCCTGCGAGAGGGCTGGCAGGAGCGCTGGCAGCCGATTCGCCAACATGGTCTTGCCGGTTCCGGGTGGTCCCACCATCAGCAGATTGTGACCGCCGGCTGCTGCAATCATGAGGGCCCGCTTGGCTGCCTCCTGGCCCCTGACATCGTCGAAGCCAGGGCCGGACAGGACCGGCGCCTCGGTCTTGGCCCGTGTTGCCGCTGGCAAGCTCGCACCATCGTTAAGGTAGCTGATCACCCCGGTCAGATCCTCGCTGGTGAATACGTGGGCGTCTGGGCTGAGGGCAGCTTCATCGGCATTGGCGAGGGGAACGATCAGGCGACGGGACCTGCCACCTGGCCTGACTGCAGCGGGCAGAACACCACTGACGCCGCGCAGTTCTCCCGTCAGGGATAGCTCGCCAAGAAACTCATGACGAGCGAGCTGCCGCCCCTCAATTTCGCCGTTGGCTGCGAGTATGGCGATAGCGATGGCGAGGTCATAGCGACCACCCGCCTTGGGCAGATCCGCTGGTGCCAGGTTGACCGTGATCCGTTTATCCGGAAACTTAAGGCCACAGCTTCGATAAGCAGCGCGAATTCGATCCTTGCTTTCCCGTACTGCCGTTTCTGCCATGCCGACGATCAGTACCTGCGGCAGACCTGGTGAGACGTCGACTTCAACGGTCACTAGCGGTGCATCGATACCAACTTCTGCACTGGAATAGGTAATGGCAACAGGCATGAACGCACTTTATCGACAGTGCCTGGTGCGGGCTGGCAGCAACGGTTGCGAATATTGACAGACACTGGCCTGCGTGCTCGCACGAATATGGTGCGATTGCAGGTGCGTAATTGGGACGACACGCACCGATAGGGTGCAGCTGACTAGCGAGACCGCCAGTCAGGTAACTTAACCCTTTGTTTTATAGTTATTTTTTGAAGTTGGCATAGAGAGTGCTCTAAAGGGGTACATGGTACTATCTTCACAACTTTAAATTCGTTACATTGCCATGGTTGTGGCGATGCAGTTAGGAGAAATTAAATGAAACTAGTTTCTGCGATTATCAAACCGTTCAAGCTGGATGATGTTCGTGAAGCTCTCTCTGAGATCTCTGTCCAAGGAATGACGGTGACTGAGGTGAAGGGTTTCGGACGACAGAAAGGCCATACTGAGCTTTATCGTGGCGCCGAATACGTCGTGGATTTCCTGCCCAAGGTGAAAATTGAAGTCGCAATCGCGGACGAAAACCTGGATCCGGTTATCGAAGCGATCTCCAGCGCGGCGAATACCGGCAAGGTAGGTGACGGCAAGATCTTTGTCAGCAGCCTTGATGATGTTGTCAGGATCCGTACGGGTGAAACAGGCGCTGAAGCGGTCTGATCTCTCGTAAATCCGGCGAGAGCGGGGCAACGAATTTCTCTATAATGCCCAACTTTTGCATGGGGCCCCTGGCCCCGGTTCATTGTCCCAGCTGGAGCCGGTATGCGGTACGTAAGCACTCGGGGAGGGGTCGCTGACCTCTCTTTCTGTGATGCGGTAATGATGGGGCTCGCCTCTGATGGCGGGCTCCTCGTCCCTGAATCTATTCCTGATTTTCGAGATGAACTCGATGATCTCTCGAGCCTTGGCTACACAGCGATTGCCGAGCGGGTCATGCGCAGGTTTATCGACGATATTCCTTCGGATGCACTCGCTGACCTGATCAAACGCAGCTATGCCACGTTTGATGATCCCCGGGTCACACCGCTGGTTCAGCCTTCGGCTGACTACCATGTCCTCGAGCTCTTTCATGGTCCGACCCTGGCTTTCAAGGATGTTGCCCTGCAGTTTCTCGGCAACATCTTCGAGTATGTGCTGGCGCGAGATGGCGGCCACCTGAACATTCTCGGTGCAACCAGCGGTGACACCGGCAGCGCAGCGATTGCCGGCGTGCGCGGGAAATCGGGGATCAACATTTTCATCATGTTTCCTGAAGGTAAGACCAGTGCCCTGCAGGAAAAGCAGATGACATCCGTACTGGATGAGAACGTACAGAACCTCGCCATTGAGGGCAGTTTCGACGACTGCCAGTCGATTCTGAAAGCTGTTTTCAACGATCTGCCTTTCAAGGATCGTCACCAGATGGGTGCGGTGAATTCGGTCAACTGGGCCAGAGTGCTGGCACAGGTCGTCTACTACTTCGTCGCCTGGGTACAGCTGGGTTCGCCAGCCGCTTTCCAGGTCGCCGTCCCCACCGGTAACTTCGGGAACATCTTCGCCGGCTACATCGCCAGGAAGATGGGTCTGCCGATCAGTACGCTGATCCTCGCGACCAACCAGAATGACATTCTTGATCGCTTTTTCCGAACGGGTCGGTACGAGCGGGGTGAAGTTCACTTCACGCACAGCCCAGCTATGGATATCCAGGTCGCCAGTAATTTCGAACGCTATCTCTACTACGAAATGGGCCAGGACCCGGCCAAGGTATCTGCCTTCATGCAGGATTTCCAGACTACCGGCTCCGCTGGCATCAATTTCAACACGTTGAATTTCGACGCTGCGTTCCGCTCGGGTTCCGCCTCGGATGCGGAGATCCTCGCAACCATCAGCGAGACCTACGCTGCAGACGATTACCTGCTCGATCCGCACACCGCGGTGGGCGTCAAAGTCGGCATGGAGCTGAAGCGCGAGGATGGACCGCTGGTCTGCATGGCGACGGCACATCCAGCCAAGTTTGATGACGTCATGGCGAAAGCACTGCCCGAGGTTGAGGTAACCCATCCGACGCTGGCTGCGCTGGCGGATGCCGAAACGCGTAAGACCGTCCTGCCGGCCGAGGTAGAAACGGTCCAGGCGTTTATCGAGCAGTTTAACGCGCGATAAGTGCTGCCATTACCTGGGGCAACTGCCTGATGTCTTCGATCACCGCATCCGGTGATGTCTCGCCAGGACCGGGTCGGAGCGTATTCTGCAGCCAGATGCTGTGTATGCCGACTGCATTTGACGCATCGACATCTTTGACGGGATCGTCACCGACATAAACCATCTCTTCCGGTTTACAGCCGATGTGATCCAGTGCCGCGTGAAACAGGTCGGGGGCGGGTTTCGGTGAACCGACATCCTCTGCGGAGAAGGCGAAACTGAAATGCCCGGCGAGACCCAGGCGATGGATGTCAGCATTGCCGTTGCTCAGGGCACCCAGGGTAAAGTCCTCAGCCAGCGTGGCGATAGTTTCGAGCACACCCTCAAAGAACTCGATCTCATTGCGTGCGGTTAAAAAGACTTCGATGGCCTCGTCCAGAATCTCAGCCCTGGGTGATACGGCAACGCCATGAGCCGCCAGCGCCCGATCGAGTACCGCGCGCCTGAAATCGGTCATGCGGCCGACGAGTTCAGGCTGCTCTTCAACCACCGCATGTCGATAGCCACCAATCTGCTGGCGGTCGTAAACGAAGCCGCTAACACGATCCTCGAGCCAGGCTTTAAGAACGCCTTCAGCCCGACGAATCACCGGGTCGACATGCCAGAGCGTGTCATCAAGATCAAAGGCGATGACACGGATCATCGATCAGTTTCCTCCTCGTTCCGGCTTCGCTGTGCCCGTGGGTGGGCCCGGTCATACACCTCGGCCAGGTGCTGGAAATCGAGATGGGTATAGATCTGTGTGGTCGATATGTCCGCGTGACCCAGCAGTTCCTGAACTGCACGCAGGTCCTGGCTCGATTCAAGCAGGTGGCTGGCGAACGAGTGGCGCAGCGTATGCGGATGAACCCGGGTACTGATACCCAGGCGCAGGCACCACTGCTTGACCCGCTCCTGTACATTGCGTGCGCTGATGCGGCGACCGCGTTCACTCAGGAACAGGGCCGCTTCATCCTGGACTTCACCGCGAGGCGTATCTGCCCGGATGGCCAGCCACGCCCGAATTGCGGCGATGGCTTTTGAGCCGATCGGCAGCATGCGTTCCTTTGACCCTTTGCCTCTTACTTTAATGGTGGCATCGTTCAGGCTGATGTCAGCGAGATCAGTCCCAACAAGTTCAGAAAGGCGCAGACCGGATGAGTAAAACAATTCAAGCATGGCCCGATCACGCAGGCTGTGCCAGTCCCTGCCCTCAATAGACAGCAGCCTGCTGACCTGGTCGGTATCCATGGTGACCGGCAGACCGCTGCGCGACTTGGGTGCCGAGAAGGCATTGGCCGGATTAGTCGTGCAGATGCCCTCCTTCGCGAGGAAATTGAAAAAGGTGCGACATGCTGACAGACGACGCTGCAGTGAGCGGCCTGATGTGCCCTGGCGGTGACCCTCAGCGATAAATCGCCTGAGGTGATGGGCGCTCACGCCTTGCCAGTCTTTGATCGACTCCGCTTCGAGAAAGGTGAGCAGGGCGCTAAGATCGCGGCGATAGCCGTCGACCGTGTGCGGTGACAGCTGCCGTTCATCTGACAGGTGAATCAGGAAGCCGGTGACAAGTTCTGCCAGTGCCTGTGCCATCTAATTCGGCAGATGCCTCGGCAGCAGCTTGGCCAGCGCATCGGCAACGAACCCCATAAACAGCGTGTCGAGATTGGGAGAAAAGTAGTGCGGGTCCTCGCTGCCAATCGCCAGCAGGGCGATGCGTTTGTTGCGCTCACGCACGGCCAGCACCGCGGCGGATTTGACTTTCTCACTCTGGTGGCGGAACAGAAAATCCTGTTCACTGTCTCGGAGGACGCCCAGCGTCGGCTGTCGCGCTTTCATCAGGGCACCGACATACTCGCGGGCAGAGTCTGCAGGAATCCTTGAGGTGAAATGATTAATCTGGCGCGGCTTGCCAAACACCAGCAGTGAGTAGGCCTTGCACTTGAAGTCCCGTTTCAGGCCGCGCTCAAGCGCGTCAAAAAAAGCACTGCTCTTATTGGCCGCGATCAGGTCGAGTACCAGTCTGCTCGACTTATCGAAGATATCCTTATTCTGCTCCGCGGCATCGACGAAGGACTTGAGCTGCTGTCGCGACTTGCGCTGCCGTTCGCGCAGGACGTCAATCTGTTTCTCAACCAGGGAAACCGTGCCCTTGCGAGAATCAGGCAGCGTGAGCCTGGTCAGGAGGTCTTCGTGTTCGGAGAAGAAGTCGGGGTTTTCTGCCAGGAAAGCCGCTACGTCAGCAGCACTCAGTGCTTTGGTCATATTTGCAGTCGACCCTCGTAAACGCGACAGGCAGGTCCGGTCATCTTAATCGATGCATCGTCTCCCGCCCAGCTGAGACGGAGATTTCCACCCGTGAGTTCAACCTCGACATCCTCGTCCAGCAGGCCCTGCAGTCGGCCGGCAACCATGGCGGCACAGGCACCGGAGCCGCAGGCATTGGTTTCGCCCACACCCCGTTCGAACACCCGCAGGCGAACACTGGTCGGTGATACCACCTGCAGGAAGCCGACATTGACGCGCTCGGGAAAGCGCTCGTGCCGCTCAATCAGGGCCCCGATTTCATCCACCCTGGCAGTGTCGACATCATCCACCAGCAGCACGGCATGGGGATTGCCGACATTGATGGCGGCGAGCTCAACGTTCTCATTGAGATCGGGTGCCAGTGACAGCGGGTAAACGATCTTCGCTGCATCTGCCTTGAAAGGGATCCTGGCAGGCTGCAGCACCGGCTTGCCCATGTCGACGGTGACATTGCCATCTTTCTCGAGGCTGCAGACGATGGACCCCGTATTGGTCTGCAGGCGGATAGTTGATTTCGTGGTCAGGCCTTCGTCGCGCACAAACCGCAGGAAACAGCGTGCACCATTGCCGCACTGCTCCGCCTCTGAGCCATCCGCATTGTAGATGCGATAGCGGAAATCAGCTTCAGGATCGTCTGGTGGTGATACCGTCAGCAGCTGATCGAAGCCGATACCGGTCTTGCGGTCTGATAGTTCCTGGATCAGTTCGGGGCGCAGGTGCGCACGCTGCGAGATCAGGTCGACCATCATGAAGTCGTTGCCCAACCCGTGCATTTTTGTGAAGCGAAGCAGCATCTTAACCGTCCACCAGTGACTCGAGCGCGAGCAGGTCGTCGATGGTTTCGCGCCGCCTGATGCAGAAGTGTTCGGTATCCCTCACAAGGACTTCCGGGGCTCTGCCGCGGGTGTTGTAGTTTGATGCCATCACGAAACCATAGGCACCGGATGACAGCACGGCAAGCAGGTCATCTTCCTGTAGCGCGAGGTCCCGATCCTTGGCGAGAAAATCACCGGTCTCGCACACGGGACCGACGATGTCCCAGCTTGCGCTGTCGCCGGCTGGTTCGCTCACCGGCACCACCTCCTGCCAGGCCTGGTACAGGGCGGGCCGGATCAGGTCGTTCATGGCAGCGTCGACCACGGCGAAATTTTTACCCTCATTGCTCTTGAGGGTGTTGACCCGGGTCAACAGCACACCAGCACTGGCGACGATACTGCGGCCGGGTTCAAACAGCAGGGTCTGGGGCCGACCGCTCATGGTCTGGGCAATGGCAGCGGCAAAGTCATTCAGGTCGATCGGGTTTTCATCCTGGTAGCAGACGCCGATACCGCCACCAAGGTCCAGGTGTTCCACTTCGATGCCGCGATCATTCAAGGCATCGCAGACTGACAGCAGCTTAACCAGGGCATCCAGGAACGGTGACAGTTCAGTAATCTGCGAGCCAATGTGGCAGTCGATGCCCCTGATCTTAAGCGCGGGGCTGTCGGCGGCGCGCTGGTAAAGTTCGAGCGCCTCTTCAGTCGAAACACCGAACTTGTTCTCCTTCAGACCGGTTGCGATATAGGGGTGGGTCTTCGGGTCAACATCGGGATTCACCCGGATGGAAACCGGTGCAACGTGCTGGCCTGCAGCGGCAATACGATTGATGCGATCCAGCTCTGACGCGGACTCGACATTAAAGCAGCCGATGCCTGACTCGAGGGCGAGACTGATCTCCCAGTCCTGCTTGCCGACGCCAGAGAAGACCACTCGGCCGGGATCACCACCGGCCGCGATGACGCGCTGCAGTTCGCCGCCGGAGACGATGTCAAAGCCGGCCCCCAGCTTTGCCAGCAGCGCCAGCACTGCAATATTGGAATT
>Ga0075475_10000790_pt1 | contig 15056 bp, 14 predicted proteins | sample DEB08_DNA_10_FD_76342 | JGI IMG/M metagenome (GOLD analysis project Ga0075475, IMG submission 76342) | Aqueous microbial communities from the Delaware River and Bay under freshwater to marine salinity gradient to study organic matter... | ecosystem: Environmental > Aquatic > Marine > Coastal ... | reverse complement strand
TTTGCAGGAGGCGGTAGTGGAGCAGTATATATGTTTAGTTCACTAAGTCGAAAGTTTATTGGTGAAATAGGACCTCCTATGACTTTATTGGACACTGTACAGGGGTTTGGTAATTGGGTCGAAGGAGATGGTACACATCTTTTTGTTGGGACATCAAACGATACTAATAAAAAAATATTTACATATGATACAGTAAGTGGAATATACATAAGTTATATAGAGCCTCCAAATACAACATCCACATATGATGGGTTTGGAAGATATAGATCAATGGGCAGAATTAATAATAACCACATAATTGCATATAACCAACATGCACATAATATCATGGATGATTTTTCAATCTCAGGTGGTGCTAATCATGGTACTAGAACTCATTATGTTGCTCAAAATTGTACTTCCAGAGAATTTAATATAATAGGATATTCACTAAACAGTACTGGAGCAGAATATTTACAGATAAGAGCAGGTACAAAGCCAATGAGACCAAGAGATATAATTAGTAAATCACATCGCTGGAGAAAATACAATTCAACCATTGATATTGCTGGCGTAACAGGCTTAAGTTGGCAATCACCACAGGTATATAGCGGATAGGATAATAAAATATGGGATTTAAAACACCATCAGGCGCCGGTTATGGAGGCAACAAACACATTGGGAATGCAGGAGAGATACTGACAACCATAGATAATGTACAGTTGTCAAGTGGATATCCAGAATCCATCGGTGACCTGCCGACTCTAAGTAATTACACCGCAGGTGATATTCAAGCATCTTGTATTACTGTTCAACCGCCTACACCAGAACCTTATTTTGGCGCAGGTGGTACTGCAATAGGCGAAAGCAGAATATTTGTAGGTAACCATACATACAATAGTGGTGTGGGCTGTGTTCATATGTTTAGTTTTGACGGAGATTATCTTGGAAGAATAGATGCTCCTGAAACTAGTACCTCGGGTGATACTGGATTTGGTTGGGGTATTTACTGTGTTGACGGTTTACTTATAGTAAATTCAAATGATTATGATAATGATCCTAATGCATACGATAATGGCGGCGACCTTGATGTCGGTAGAACATATGTCTACGATCAAATGGGCAATTTATTGCGCACACTTCCTATTCCATCTACTTTATATACATCTTCAGATTCTTTTGGTATGGCCGCAGCGGCAGGTTGTGGAAGAATAGTAGTCGGTAGACAAAGAGCTAGTGGAAACTACAGATTTACGCCGCCTGACGGAGACCCTGGATATCCAGGTGACCCCGGAACAGGCTCATTCCAAGGAAATGCTACTATATACGATTATAACGGAAATATAATATGTCCTAATCTTCTCTGGAAGAATGAGATGGAATATTATAGCACTACTTCATCAAATCAATATGGAAATCCAGATCCGATGGTTTATGATTACGATAGACCATATTACAGCGCAAGTTTTGGCGGCCGGACATACGGTGGAACAAATACTGCCCAGCAAGCGATTGGATACGGAAAAATACTTGTTTCGGCACTGGACACATCTGCCCAATATTCCCCCAATCAGGCCGCATCGCAAGCAAATATGGGTCTGGTTTTTATGTTTGATCTCAACGGAAATTTTGAAAAGATACTTTATCACCCATGGCAGACAAATTTTTCAACTTCTTTGCAGACAAGTTTAAAAATCGGAGAAGATATAAAGATAGGATCTGGTAGAATAATGATATCAGCCAGGAATGTCGACAACCCCTCGTCGCGCTCGATTGGTGCAAGATATATTTATGATATGGATGGTAATTATCAATTTTCTATTTTGGGATGCCAAGATTCTCCAACAGATAGTACTTTTAGCCAACCGTATCAAGAGTACGGATGTGGCATATACGGCGGCATAATTGCAAGCCGCGCGTTTTATCCTGCTGGGACAGTTTCTTCAGCACCTAATTCCATTGACAACTTTGCCCCAACGGAACTTTATGATATTAACGGTAGATTTATTGATGTAGTATATGCAGAAGATATGTTAGGCAACACAAACGCAACGGACGACACAGCGGGGACCTCTTTTTCGACCGGCTTCGGCTATGCGAGCGCAAAAATATCTCTTGGCTATGGTATCTTAGTACTTTCTAACAACTGGAATACAACAGGGGCGTGTATAAATATATTTAAAATACCAACAACCTATGATGGGCTTATTGAACGGTCCACAGGTGTAACACAAAATTAGAGGAATTATAATATGTCTTATCGTATTGCTAAGATCAATCCAGATACAAATGAGATAGCAGAGTTTCCTATTCTGGATCATTTTCAACACCCAGAACTATTGGCCGCAATTAAACAAAACCCAGAACTAGAAAATCTAAGATCAAATCTCCCATCAGATTATGTGATAGTAGAACAAGGAGACGTACCTTCTTTAAATTGGGATCAGGCGGTTCGTACAGTTGGTGTTTCACTAGTTGATGGTGTCTGGACAACACAACTTGAGGCATTTGATAGATTTACATCTGATGAAGAAAAAATTGCTGCGGCGAAGACTTATAAAATAGCAAAAAAATCCGAGGCAGAAGGGTCATTTACTCAATTAGTTATGGCAGCAAATAATAATGGCTATTCTGAGGCTGAAAGATCAACATTTGCACAGCAAAGAGTAGAAGCCTTAGCATATATAGCTGACAATTCAGTATCAACTCCACTACTGACCGCAATTGCAGATGCAAGAGAAACCACAGTTGCAATTCTTGCTCCTAAAGTCATAGCAAAGGCAGAGGAAAATGATCGGGTTATTGGAAATCTTATAGGCAGAAAAAGGAAGGTAGCTGATAGATTAGAAGCTATTGATTTGAATGATGTATCGACATTTTCAAACTTCAACAACATTTCCTTTTAAGGTATTATAAATGGCATTTAGATCATACCAAGGAGCTACATCCAACCCAGGTATTTTTATGGGTAAGATGGGAAGTCTCGGCGCAGCAGGTTCTTTTGTAGGAGGTGATTCCGCAAATGACTTAGGATTTTCCACCAGTGGCGGAGTACAAGGATCTGGTGGGCTTTTTGCATTCGGATCTACTACAACAACTGGTGCTTGGGGCCAGGAACTGTCAAAAGATAATGCATTTGGCCACCTAATAGCTAAATATAATGACGGTATTTTCAGATCACCACCTCCAAGTTTTGAATCTACACTAACTTCTGGTTCACCAGGATATCCTGGTCTAAATTTTATCAATGCTTATAGCAGCCAACCATCTAACGGTGCAGCTGCAGCTAACGTATTGTTCGCCCCAGGCGTACCCTCGCCAGGTAGCTCTACTGGAGGAGTAGATTTAGCTAATAATTTGTCTACCGATAGCTTTAAACGCGGCACAAATGGTATGATTTGGACCAGCTCTGGCTTTGGGACGCTAGGGTCGGCACAATTACTTGATTATTTTGGAAATGTACATGCCGAAATTACAGATGATGAGATTTCAGACAGAATTACTGGAAGTACTTCAATTCTGACTATATGGGGTCTTTCGCAGGAATATTCTGGATATGCACATGGATTAGTTTCCATGAGAGCTAGTGCCAGCAATAATGGAGTTACTGGTGGTGGCTACCACAAATACAATACGGTATTACTTAATGAGCATGCTCAAATAGCAGGTGTATTGTATGACCCAGATCTTACACCAGGGGTCGCACCACCTACTGACTATGTAGGATACGGTGATTGTTCTGAAATTGGGTGTGGTAGAATTGTAGTTGCAAATCCATACTGGTCAGATACATCTGTAAATGCCAATGCTTGGACTGATGGAAATACGGGACGCCACCGTGGCAAAGTATATGTCTATGATTTAAATGGCCAACTCATAAACACTATTGAAGAAATTACTGCAAATAAAGCAGATAATAATAAATTTGGTTATAGAGTTCGAATAGCGTATGATAGAATTTTTATTAGTGCTCCAGGCTATGCCGGTAGTACTGCTAATAATGATAATGATACAACTACACAAGGTAATGTTTACATATACGATTTAAATGGTAAATGGCTTAAAACACTAGATTTTAGTTCCTTTACTGCCGGGACAGCAGAGGCATTTGGTGCATTACTTGAAGTAGAAGATGCACGAATTTTTGTAGGATCAGTTGATGCAAAAAGCAATTCAAATGGAGTGCTTTGTTTCTTTAATATTGATGGTACATCACAAGGTCAATACTTTTCATCTTCATCTGTGTCATGGAATACACAGATCTTTATAGGATCTGGACTCTTTTCGTATAACCACCGGCTTGCTCTTGGAACTTATGGCGGTCAGCCTCTTGCATGGGTATCTATTAGAGATACTTATGGATGGCCAGACTCTACACAATTGCTTGGTAGTGGAGGAGGATTCTTGGATTATGAAAGAAATGTATATAATCGAATAAGAGAACCCGAGGATATGGTTCAGATAAAGAATAGAAATGTTGGTGTTTATCCAAACGCACAGATTCTTTCCAATATTAATATAAGTGATACTGATAATACATCCGCAAACCCAGGTATTGAATTTAATCAAGATGGTAAAATATACGGGCTTGGGAATCAATACCCCGGTGGAAAATACTATATTGGAGAATGGAACGGTGGTAGACCGCCTGCCCCAGCTAGCACAAGATCTCAATATCAAATTTACATGCAACTGTCATCCGGTGGTGCACCAAATGGATCTGGAAGTGATTCATTAAATACATACTTGGATTTGCCGGCAGGAGATGGTGTGGTAACTGATCGCAAATGGTTTTGGCAAAAAACTGATTCCACATCAGGGACTGCATGGTTGAGATTTTTCATGAGACAAAAAACAACAGACACACCGGTAACTCATTATAATCTCGGCACAGGCGGTAGATATAGCTTTACGTGGGATAACACTGGTAATGTTCCTACTGAGACTGTTAGCCTTAGTGGTACTTCATCATTCCCAGTATATGCATTTGGACTAACACCTGGGGTTCCCATCATCATCGGCTGGGAGTTTAGGTCAGACGGAACAATTTGGAGAATTGGTGATAGTGCAGGTAACGCACAACAAGGTTCTTGGGTTAACGCAGGTCCTTCACAGACATATTATATTAGATTTACAGCAAATGCTGGTGATAGTCCAACGCCAGCAAATTCAGATACACTAGGTACTTGGCATGCATTGTCATCTACAAGAAATGCTAAATGGGGAGTTCCGGCATGGACCTTTGCTGGTGGCTCTGTTAAAGTTGAAATTGCTAGTGACTCTGGGGGCTCAAATATTCTTGCGACTGGTTACTACGGGCATCAAACTGAATCCGGCCAGTAATATAAATAAAAATAAAACTATAGTAAGGTACCAAAATGGCACAACCTGATACAAGACAAGAATTTGCAGAATATATTCTTAGAAAGATCGGTGCTCCTGTAATTCAGATCAATGTATCTGAGGATCAAGTAGAGGATCGTATTGATGAGGCTGTATCCTTTTGGCGTGACTATCATTATAATGGAAGCCAATTAGTTTATTTAAAACATGAACTTACTGAGGCTGATGTTGAGAATGGCTATATTGAAATGCCTAAAAACATTCTAGGTATTTCAAGAGTTTTTGATTTATCGTCCTCAATCTCTACGGGTTCTGGCATTTTTAATGTAAACTATCAGTTCGTATTAACTAACATTCAAGATATTACAAGTTATAATCTTCAGCATTATTATATGACAATGCAGAATCTTGAATTCATGCAAGAGATTTTGGTTGGTCGTCCTTTAATCAGATATAATCGTCATGTCAATAGATTACACGTTGATACTGATAAGGCAAATCTGATTGCCGGTGAATATATTGTTGTAGAGGCATACGATGTAATTGATCCTAGTACATATTCAGATGTTTGGTCGGATCGTTGGTTGCAAAATTATGCAGCTGTTTTGATTCGAGAGCAATGGGGTCTAAATCTTACAAAATTTAGCAACATGCAACTTGTGGGTGGTGTTTCATTTAACGGAGAGCAAATACTTCAGGAGGCTAGAGAGGAACGGCAACGGATGGAAGAGGACGCAATTGGTAATCTTCAACCTCTCACATACAACTTTATTGGATAAATCATGGCCACAAATGTTTATTTTCAGAATTATGACAACTTTAATGAACAGAATTTAATTGACGATTTAGTTATCGAGTCAATTCAAATTTATGGTGTGGATCTTATCTACATCACTCGTTCAAGCGGAGCTGTTGATGAAATTCTGAATGAGGATGATCTGCCCATCTACGATGAAACATTTGAATTTGAAGGTTATGTTAAGAATGTGGATGGATTTGAAGGCGAAGGTGATTTCCTTTCCAAATTCGGCTTACAGATTAGAGACCAAGTCACATTCAGCGTGGCGTTTAGAACATTTGAACGGTTTGTAACAAAGGATCGTCCAACTAGAAATAGACCATTCGAGGGCGATTATTTCTACTTCCCATTAAACGGTAAACTATTTAAGATTATGCATGTAGAGCATGAGAGTGTATTCTATCAGATGGGCGCACTGCAGATATATGATCTTAAATGTGAATTAGCAGAATGGTCTGGCGAAAGATTCCAAACTGGTCGTGAAAATATTGACACATATTTTGCTGATAGAGATCTTACCGCAAATACCGTTAATACATTGGCTGCAGTAGAGGCTACCGATCCTCTTGCTGATAACTGGCAGTTTGAAATTGAAGCTGATAAGATTATTGACTTTACAGAAATGGATCCATTTAGTGAAACCATCGAAGTTGAACCATTAGATATTAGGGATTCATAACATGGCTATTGCGAATCATTTTTATAACCAACTGACAAGAAAATACGTTGCACTATTTGGTACATATTTTAACCAAATTAAAATCAAGCGGAAGGACAATGCTGGTAATATAGTCCAGGAAATGATTGTTCCTATTTCATATGCACCACATCAAAAAATTCTTGCTCGTCTAAATCAAGATCCAAATTTTGAAGCACAGGCAATTACTCTGCCTCGTATGTCGTTTGAAATTAATGCTATGTTTTACGATGGCGAAAGAAAATTGGCACCGACCAGAAAATTAATACGAAATGTGGTAAATGACGATTCTGGTGCTAGGGATTATCTGTGGGTACCAGCACCATATAATATCCAATTCTCTTTAAATATTATGGCCTCATACGCCGAGGATGCGGTTAAGGTTGTTGAGCAAATTTTACCATTTTTTAATCCAGAATTTACTTCTACTGTAAAGCTTATTCCTGATTTAGAACCTTTGGATATTCCATTGGTCTTAAATGACATTCAAAACGAAGAGATTTATGAGGGTGATTTTCTAACAAGAAGAGCCATTATGTGGACTCTAAACTTTACTATGAAGGCTTGGTACTTTGGGCCTGCCAAGGAAAGACAGGTTATTAAATTTATTCAAACAAATATTTCACCTGATCTTCCAGCAGGTGATGCAAATAATACATTTAATTCAGCAGTAGTTTTACAGCCTGGAATGACAGCTAATAATGAACCAACAACAGATCCAGAAGTTACAATCAGTTTCAGTGATATTGATTTTGACGATAACTGGGCCACAATAGAATATGTAACAGATCCAGATACTATAACATAAAGGTTGACTTTTTATAGAAATTGTTATATAATGAAGGTGTCTAAATATATTTGTAATTTGTAACTGAATGAGGTTAAAATGAAAATTGGATTTACAGCAAGCACTTTTGATTTATTACATGCAGGTCACGTGCAGATGCTAAGAGAAGCAAAAGAACAGTGTGATTATTTGATCTGTGGTTTACAGTTTGATCCAAGTGTGGATCGCCCTGAAAAGAATCCCCCAGTACAGACAGTCGTAGAGCGTTACACTCAACTTAAGGCCGTCAGCTATATTGATGAAATTATTCCTTATGGTTCTGAAAAGGATCTTGAGGATATTCTGAGTATGTACCAGATTGATGTTAAAATCATGGGAGAGGAATACAGAGAACAGGATTTTACAGGCAAGGATATTTGCAAGAAGCGGGGTATCCAGCTATACTTTAATAAACGCGACCACCGCTTCTCGTCCAGCGACCTTCGTAAGAGAGTTGCCGAAAGGGAGAAAAGTAAAAAATGAATACAAAATTTGGAATAGGTGTCGTAGTAGCAATCGTAATGCAAGTGAGTGCATTTGTTTGGTGGACCGCACAACAGGCTCAAACTATAGAAACTTTAAAGGCTGAGGTTGACGGTCTCACATCACAAATGGCGGTCGAGCGCCAAATTAATAAGGAACGTGATGTAAAAGATCTCAGACAGGATTTAAATTTTCTTACAAAAGCATTAAATAAGCACATTGAAAATAATGATACCAGAATTAAGCACAATAATTCGTTAGTTCAGGAAGACTTTGAAAAAATATATGATTGGCTTTATGAGATTGATAATGATATTGAAATGCTAATTGAGTTTGCCAGATTTACAGAAAATAAATGGGCAGACTCCTATGGTACAGACGATACATATGAAAGAAAATGGGGAACAAAACAACCATCGGAGGAATAATATATGGCTGAATTTGAACGTGATGTAATCAGAGCAAAGGATACATATCCTGCGGATTATAAACTTGCATGGGAACCAGAGGAAGCATTGATTTATGAAAGCCCTGATAAAGGCAAAACAGTTTTTGCCAGACCGTTAGGTGGTTGTCCTACTAGTAGGAAATTAATTAAAGGATCAGATAATGAGTGACGATAAAATTGCTCAGGCTCTAGGTATTACACCTATTGCAGAAATCAAGGAGGACGAAGAGATCAAAGATGTCGTCCAAGTTGAAGAAGAGCAAGTGGTTAATATTGAAAAATTTGAAGAGCATCTTCCTGCTGTACAAGACACCAACGAGGAAAATATTAACGATATTGAGTTGGCAAGACAAAACGTACAGAATATTATTGAGATGGGCGATGATGCTGTCCGTGAAATGGTAGAGATTGCTAAACAGTCGGAATCACCTAGAGCATTTGAAGTCGTATCAACTCTTATGAAAACACTCCTTGACGCAAACAAGGATTTTGTAGATTTATCAACCAAGAAGAAATATGCAGTTGACGATACTGGTCCGAAGGCTGAAACACAGGTGACAAATAATAATCTTATTGTATCGACAGCTGACCTTCTAAAGATGATCAAAGGCGAGGCTGAATGAGTTTATCTCCTGGATATCTGGGTAATGCTAATCTTAAAAAGATTGGAGAGGAAATTGAATTTACTCCTGATCTGATTAAGGAGTATATGAAGTGTGCTCAGGACCCAGTTTATTTTGCCAAAAACTATATTAAAATTGTACATGTGGACAGGGGCTTGGTCCCTTTTAATATGTACGATTATCAAGAAGAAATTACAAAGAAAATTACTAATAACAGACGTGTCGCTGTATTGACGGCCAGACAGTCTGGTAAAACAACTACAGCCGTAGCTGTTATCCTTCATTATATCCTATTTAATGAATATAAAACCGTAGCCATTCTGGCCAATAAAGGCGACTCTGCTAGAGAGGTTCTCAGTAGAGTTCAGTTAGCCTACGAAGCACTTCCTAAATGGATCCAGCAAGGTGTTGAAGAATGGAACAAAGGTAATATAACTTTAGAAAATGGTTGTAAGATTTACGCAGGGACAACTTCCTCAAGTGCCATTCGTGGTAAATCCATTGCATTTCTGTATCTTGATGAGGTTGCATTTATTGAAGGCTACGATGATTTCTTTGCATCGGTTTATCCGACAATTTCATCTGGTGAAACTACCAAATTGTTGATGACATCAACACCCAACGGTTTGAATCATTTTTATAAAACTTGTAAAGGTGCTGAAGAGCAAACAAACGGCTATGAATTTGTCAAGGTAATGTGGAACGATGTTCCTGGACGAGACGACAAATGGAAGGATGAAACACTAGCTGCATTGGATTATGATGACCAGAAGTTCCGACAAGAATATTGCTGTGAATTTTTAGGCAGCTCTGGTACTCTAATCGACGGCTCAAAACTAAAGGAACTGGTGTATTCCCGTCCCTTATTGGAAAAGGACAATATTTGTCAATATGAAAAACCAATAGACGATCACGTGTACGTTATGACGGTTGATGTTTCTCGTGGTAAGGGTTTAGATTATTCGACATTTAATGTAATTGATATAACACAAATGCCCTATAAACAGGTGTGTACTTTTAGAGATAACTTTGTCACGCCGGTTGATTTTGCTAGTGTTATATATAGAATAGGAAATTTCTATAACGAGGCAGCAGTATTGGTGGAAATCAATGATATTGGCGAACAAGTTGCTGATGTCTTGTTAATGGACTATGGTTACGAAAATATTCTTTATACAGAAAACGCAGGGCGTAGTGGAAAGAGAATATCTAGTGGCTTTGGAAAGGCAGTTGATAACGGAATCAGGACAACCAAAAGTGTAAAATCCATAGGTTGTTCCATATTAAAAATGTTGGTAGAGCAAAACCAACTTATATTATGTGATTTTAACACGATTCAGGAATTGTCTCGCTTTTCAAAAAAAGGTGCCTCATATGAGGCTGAATCCGGTTCACATGATGATCTGGTTATGAATTTGGTTATTTTCTCGTGGCTTACTGATCAGGGATATTTTAAAGATATGACTGATATAAATACGATGATGGCACTAAGAGAAAAAACTGAAGAACAAATAGAAGAAGATCTCCTACCTTTCGGGTTTATTGATATAGGCGATGATCACGGCGACGACGAAGGCTTTGTAGCGGTTGAAAGGGACTGGACTTATTAAAACAATATTTTTATAAATAAACATAGTGACATGAACTTAAAAAAACCGTTTCTAAAATAATTTATAAAGGAGAAAGATATGGCTTTTACCGTAAGTCCTTCCGTTATTGTTCGAGAGGTGGACGCATCGGCAACAGTACCAGCCATCGCGACACCACCCGGCGCAATAGCTGGGGTTTTCAGATGGGGTCCAGTTAACGAACCTATTCTTATTACGTCAGAAGATAACCTTGTGAGTAGATTTGGTATGCCTGATGACAGTAATTTCGAAACGTTCTTTACTGCAGCTGATTTTCTAGCATATGCAAACCCACTTTTTGTAACACGCGCTGATAATGGTGCCACTGCCGCAGACGCCACGACCGAAGTATATTTTGATGCTAATACGGCATATGCAAATACTGCGGCCCCAGGTTATGTTGAAGGTACTACTCCAGGCTCAATCGGTGCCTTGGATGCAGCAAATACTACATTTGGTGCCTTTGAGGCAAAATATGCTGGTACGATGGGTAACGCAATCGAGGTTGCATATGCAAAAGGTAGTGATTTTGAATCACAAATTATTGCAACAGGCGAAGCTCTAGCAGTAGATTTAGGCGATATTACCCAAGCACAACCAGAATTGGCATTTAATTCATCTGTATTGACAATTCAAGTTTTGGCAGCAAATGCAATTGAAACCGGCGCCGTTAGTGTTGGAGATGTAATTGTAATTGGTTCAGATAGTGCTGGATACCAAGAATTGCAAGTTTCTGCATTTAACAGTACACTGTTGAACGGCTCGGGTGACCCTCTGGTTGATCAAGCAAACACTTCAGCTGCAGCTGCATATGAATATGAATTCACATTTACAGGCAGATATACAATTGCTGAACAACTACCTGCAAGAGTTAACATGACCAGAAAATGGAAATATGGTAACTTGTTCGGTAAATCAGCAGATACTGATAAGTACCACATTGCGGTTGTTGATGCAACTGGTGCAATTTCAGGATCTACTGGTACAGTACTGGAGGTTTATAATAACTTATCGGCAACCCCAGGTGCTCAATTAGGTGACGGAACTGATAATTACTATCATACAGTAATTGAAAATAGTTCATCCTGGGTTAAGGTTGCAAATACTGCTCATTTTGAATCCAAAACATCCGAATATGAAACATTGGCTGGTGCTTCTGATGGCCTATCTGAAAGTAATGTAACACTTGCAGCAATGGGTGCTGCATGGGATACATTTAAGAATGCTAATGAATTAGATGTTTCATTTGTCCTTCAAGGTAAGGGCGACAACGCAGGTAATTTCGCAAATTACATTATTGCAAATATTGCAGATTATCGTAAGGATTGTGTGGCATATGTTTCACCATCCAGAGAGGCAGCCGTTGATAGTACAACCATCGGATCAAAATTGACTAATGTAATGGCATACCGTGATAAGCTACAATCCTCATCATACTGGTTTATGGATTCTGGTTATAAGTATCGCTACGATAAATATAACGACGTATACCGTTGGGTTCCATTGAACGGTGATATGGCTGGACTTGCTTCACGTGTTGAATCTTGGGAATCACCTGCTGGCTTCAGAAAAGGTGTTATTAAAAATGTAGTAAAACTTGCATTCAATCCAGATAAGGCTCAACGCGATCAACTTTATGCAAAGGACATTAACCCTGTAATTTCACAAGTTGGACAAGGTATTGTTCTATTTGGCGATAAAACAGGTCTTGGAACAAATAGCGCATTTGATAGAATTAATGTACGCAGATTGTTTATTGCGGTTGAAAAGGCTATCGCAACTGCGGCACAATCGTATCTATTTGAACTAAATGATGAGTTTACTCAAACCCAGTTTAAAAATGCGGTTGATCCTTTCCTCCGTGATATTCAGGGTCGTAGAGGTATTATTGATTTCAGAATTGTTTCTGATGATTCAATTAATACTGCTACAGTAATTGATCAAAACAAGTTCAGGGCTAATATCTTTATCAAACCTGCTAGATCCATCAACGTCATTGAATTGACATTCGTTGCCACAAGAAGTGGTGTAGAATTTGATGAGATTGTCGGTCAGTTGACATAAATAAAAGAAACCAAGGAGATAAGATATGAGTTTTAATATAAACGAGTTTAAATCACAACTAGTAGGTGGTGGTGCTCGTCCAACGCTCTTTCAATGTCAAATTTTGAATCCTGTTGCTCCTGAGGCCGACTTTAAGGTTCCTTTCATGGTACGTGCCGCTGGTATCCCAAGCTCTAGCTTGGGTGCCTATACGGTTCCATACTTCGGTAGGAATGTTAAATACGCAGGTGATAGGGTATTTGAAGATTGGACAGTAACCGTCATTAATGATGAAGATTTTGCAATCAGAAATGCTATGGAGGCTTGGACCAACGCGATCAACTCGCATGATTCAAACACCAGAGCACTTCCTCAAGATTATAAATCGAATGGCATTATTACACAATTTAGTAAGGATGGTAATGCGCTACGTTCATATGTATTTGAAGGAATGTTCCCTGTATCTGTTGAAGGTATTCCAATGGATTGGAGTGCTACGGATACAATCGAGGAATTTACAGTGACCTTCCAATACGATCTTTGGAGAGTAGAGGGCGTTACTGGTATTCCTACTACCTAATTTATTATATTATTAAAGGAACGTTAATGTGAAGTTATTTGGCTTTGAAATAAAGAGGGAAGTGGACGAGGCACAAAATGCCCCGGTATCTTTCGCTGAGCCCTTAAATGATGATGGTGCCATTACAGTTGGTAATGCTTTAGGTGGCTTTTATGGCACTCTTCTTGATATGGAGGGTGCTGCTAAAAGTGAGTCTGAGCTTGTCACAAAATATCGTGGTATGGCAAATCAACCAGAAATTGCGCAGGCCATTGATGAGATTGTAAACGAAGCAATTTCGATTGATGTCAATGACGAAGTTGTTGAAATTGTACTAGAAGATACGGATCTGCCGGATAAGGTAAAGGAAAAGGTAACAGAAGAATTTCAAAATATTTTAAGATTACTTGATTTTACTAATAACGGTTATGATACATTCAGTAAGTTCTATGTCGACGGAAGGCTAAATTATCATATTATTATTGACAATGATGATTTAAAGCGAGGCATTATCGAATTACGTTATATTGACCCACGAAAAATTAAACTTGTAAAAGAGGTTGATAAGCGTAAAAAAGATCCACATTCTGGTGTGCCGACCAAAAAACTAAAAAATGAATATTATCTATATTCTGAGAGTGGATTTACTAATACAAATTCTGGTGCCAGTGGTGGTAATACTCAAGGCTATAGAATCTCAAAGGATTCTATAGCTCGAGTAACATCTGGTATTATGAACGAAAATAACTCAATGGTTTTAGGAAATTTGCACCCAGCAATAAAACCATTAAACCAATTAAGGATGCTTGAGGATGCTACAGTCATTTATACTCTTACACGAGCTCCTGAAAGACGAATTTTCTATATTGATGTTGGGAACCTACCTAAATCGAAGGCTGAACAATATCTACGAGATATGATGATTCGCCATAAAAATAAGCTTCAGTATAACTCATCTACTGGTGAGATTTCTGATTCTCGTAAGATGATGACTATGACAGAAGACTTTTGGTTCCCACGCAGAGGTGGTGAGCGTTCAACAGAGGTTGATGTTATGGCTGGTGGTAATGCAGCTGGTTTGACAGATGATACAAACCTACAGTATTTCCAACGGAAGTTATATAAGTCATTGAAGGTTCCTCTATCAAGACTTGAGCCGGAAACAATGTATTCATTCGGTCGTGTTTCTGAGATCAGTCGTGATGAGGTTAAATTTGGTAAGTTTGTAAAACGACTTCGTGCTAGATTCTCGTGGTTGTTTAGTATAATTCTTGAAAAGCAGCTTATTCTTAAAGGTATTATGGGACCAGAGGATTTTGCTGAAATTAGAAATAATATTCGCTATGACTTTATTCAAGAAAATTACTTTGATGAACTCAAGGATGCTGAAATTCTTAGAGAACGTATGTCAACCTTACGAGAGGTAGAAGATCACGTTGGTACATATTATTCTAGAGAATGGGTTGTCAAAAATGTTCTTCAGCTCACAGAAGATGAATGGAAAGAAGAACAGGAAAAAATGAATGCAGAGAAGGAATCTGAACCAGATCCAGATGCTGACATTGATACTGATAATTCACAAGAACCTGAACTTTAATAAATAAAATAAAAATTAAACAACTTATAGG
>Ga0075475_10000787_pt1 | contig 15106 bp, 8 predicted proteins | sample DEB08_DNA_10_FD_76342 | JGI IMG/M metagenome (GOLD analysis project Ga0075475, IMG submission 76342) | Aqueous microbial communities from the Delaware River and Bay under freshwater to marine salinity gradient to study organic matter... | ecosystem: Environmental > Aquatic > Marine > Coastal ... | reverse complement strand
ATTCTATGCCGGGTCTTTCGTTGCCATCTTCCTCGAGCATCATGAAAGAATCTGAAAGTTCAGTTGCATATTTTAATTCAGCATCATCAAAATTAGATTTATCTCCCTTAATTTTCATTAGGGATTTTATTAATTTCTGATTGAAATTTTGCCTTACTTGTTCAAACGCACCTGTAAAACTTCTTGCATCATAATCAGTAGCATCTAGGCCAAATTTAAATGAAAGAACTTCCCCCTCACTAAGTCTGCCCATTTTGCTTTCGTCAAAAAGCATACCCATCAATTCTCCGTCTTCCTTGTAGAGTGGATGGTCTTTGTATTTACCTTTCAGGGTTGGTTCAATACCTGCCTGCCTCAAGGTGTACATCATACTATCAACCATGTCAGGTTTAACTAACATTTGATAGTTTATATCAAACCCTCTAGGCCGATCATACTTACCCCCTCCATTAAAGTAAGTAAGCATCTCCACGCTTCTAGTTTCATTATAACTGCCCGGAGTCTGCAATGAATCGTGATTGGCATATTTACCTTCAGTTCCATCTGTAGTCTCATAAGAAAACAATAATTTTTTGTTTTCTATCTCCTTAAATATCTGATCTCTACTCAGCATCATTTCTTTGCCTTCAGGAGTTTTGCTTGGTAATTCATGGTATTCTAAACCAAGTTCACTCATGTATGCTTTTGCTCCCGGAACTTTTGACAAAGCACTATTCCATTGAGATACGCTAAATTTTTCCTGCCCCAAGTTTTCAAGTGCAGTATGAGCATTATCCCTAAGTCCATCTAACCTTGGCAACCTGTACCCTGACCTGCGAAAGAATTGCCTGTACAATGCCTCCTCTAGGTCTGATGGCATGACATCATGTTCCTCTGCATATTTTAATGCTATGCCCTCGAGCATCTTTGCATCATCCGTTGATATAGAAACTCTATCTAGAATTTTCTTTGCCAACTCATTAACATAAGCACGATCCCGGTTAAGGCCCTCTGTCGGATCGTCAACCCTTGTGATATTAGGGTTTTGATCCAACAACAACTCCATCTGTTTAGGGTGTAATTTCAAGTTAGGCATGTGATTATATTTGATCTTATAATAATCGACATGACCTCCCCTTGCGGTTGTCTCCATTGATCCGATCCGATCTAACCTACGAGACTTTACTGCATTCTCAGGTCTGAAACCCAAGTTGGCCAAATATGGATTGGACTCAACTTGGGCCTGCACATTCTCGCCCATTAGTGCGTTTAGAATGTTCTTTTGTTTCTTATCAATACCAAACGATCCATCATCATTTGATCTGCCTTTATGATGGTTGTCTAAATATTGTTTGAGGGCCTTACGAATATTTTTCCTTACCTCGATCTGAGAGTTGCCTCCGAAGGCATCATATAAATCCTTAGAATACTTTTTGGTTTTCAGCATTCTGCTTAGGTTGTTTTCCATAGCAGTTAAACTGAGAGTCTGAAAATAAATATTGTTGGCCTTACTTACCTTGATCCCCCAAAGCAACATTGACCTGTATCCACCTCTTAGTGATTTATATTTTCCACCCTTCATTGCAGGGTAGTAAAACATCAATACTTCGTTGCCCGTAAAATCATCTGATGCCATCTTTCGCCCAATAGCAGATGCTTGCCTTAGGAAGTTAATTTGACTTGCAGAATAATTTCCTGACTTGGCCAATTCATTTATGATTGAGTCATCAATGAATAGGCCCTCACCATTCATCTCACCATCTGCGGTTTCCTTCATGGTGACATGACCATTAGGTTTCTCTCCTGACTTTTCAATAAGGTCACTCAGATCAGATGACATCTGCTTTTGTCTCTTGTTGACCTGAGCATTTGTCATCAATTTTGGTAAACCTGTTATCGTCAACTCAGGGTTGCCATTAGCATCTAAGACAATCTGATTGTTGAACAATTTCATCAGGGTCGGGTTTGCTTTCAGTTTGGCCGGAGTGATGTTTGCAATGTCATCACTAAAACCTTCCTCGAGCATGTCACCCATTTCTCCCTCTGACCTCCGGGAACTAAGTTTCTCAAAGTCATCAATTAATTTTGAGAGTTCCTTGTTTTCCTTTATGGGTAACAACCCATTTCCAAATTCATTAGTAGCAAGGCCGAGACCTACCCCTGAGTCCCGGATGAAACCCTTGCCACTAATTGCACTAAACAGACTTTTTGCCAATTGACCAATGTCAGTATTAAGGATACCCGGATCACTTTGCTCGTTGATCATCTTGTGGGCAACATGTTCTGCTACCACTTCTTCCAAGATGTCAGTAGGGTTTGTTGAGTAACCCATGCGTGTATCCTCATCTATGCCCGGGGTATTTTCTAAACGCTCAACATAGGCATTACGAACCTCCTCAAACTCATCGTTCAATTTGTAATAAGGAACACCATTATCATATTCTATGATGGGTTTACCTTCGTCATCTAATGCGGTAAACACTCCGGGTTTCTCACTTGCTACTGAACCGAAAAATATTTCATGCACCAATGGTGACATGCCATGCCTGAGAATATGGTGACCAACCTCATGGGCCAAGATGTTTGTGAGTGGGGCATCACCCATCACATTTACATATGCTACAGGACTTCCATTGCGGTAATGATAAGCACCATTTCCACCTTCAGGATCATTGATAAGTTTTATTTCTAAATCAGGATATTTCTGAGAAATAGATGCTATGCCTGCTTGGTTTACAGGAGTCAGCATTTTGTAAAGATTGCTCTGAGATTCTGAAAGATTTTTTGAGTAGTTGGCAATGTCACCTCTTTGCTTAATTGCCAAATCGTTCAGAGACTTGGCCCGGACATATTCACCTGCAATAGTACCTGAACCTACAAACCAAAGGTTAGGGCCAATGGCCTCCGCCATGCCCTTTTCTCCACCAATAGCATAACCCATTGCCCCGGGGATTGCAGTACCTGTACCTGCAGAAACTGCAGTCCTGCCAATAAAGTCACCAACCTTGTCCATCCCGGTTGCAGTTGCCCCTCGAGCAAAGTTTCTAGTTGTTTCCCCAATGCCTCCTGCTTTAGTTGCTCCTTCAAAAATTTTCTTTGAAGACTTGAGGGTATGAACCATTCCAACATCCGTAGAACGATCAACCAATGCATCCGACAATGATGGTGCTACATTTAGTTGCTGAAAGTATTGAGCAAGGTTTTTACTGCCCTGAGCATCCATCCAATATTTACCTGTATGCTTTAGGGTTTGTCCACCTGACCTCGCAACCTTTGGGCCAAGCATTACTGATAATGCAGTCAATGCATCCCAATAGTCAGGTTGCCAATTTTCATTATTGATTTGAAGTGCTCCTATTCCAATACCTGTAGCACCTCCTAGCGTAAGAAGTAATTGCTCTGCTCCTTGTGGAGTTAGGTTTTTATTTGCCTTCATAAGCAAATCAACACCTAACTCTTTTGGAACTCCCCTTAACCATTGTGCAGTCCTGCCAAGCACCTCGAGGCCAACTCCTGATGCATAACTAAATCCACCAAGACCTTTTCTGAGCATTGGTGATTTATTAAAATTATTTATCTGATCGTAAAACTTGGGAGTCAGTTCATCTAAGATTTTCTTAGAATCTTTAAGTTGTGATTCTAGTGCAGATTCAATTCCTTTAAATGTTTCAGGATCAAGAATAGTTTTTGGTGAAACTACATTATCCGGGCCAACCTTGTTTAGGTTTACTTGGTTCTGATTTACCTGCCTTCCGTTTCGTAAATTCTGCAGTCCTGCTTTTGCCTCATCGAAAGATTTTTTCGCAACTAATATTTCATTGTTTAGTCTATTAAGTTGACCAACTGCCATCTTTCTCACCCCTGCTTGAGTTGCCATTGTTGCACCCGGAGTGACTATATTTTCAGGAGAAGCAACAATTTCTAATACCAATGCTTGCTCATCACTTGGTTTAATTAAACCTTGCCTGAGAGCATCTTCAGTCATTTTGGTGAACTTATCATCAAAACCAAAATTCTGAATAACCTGAGCACCTGTAATAGCACCCTTTTGCATTACGCTTGCAATCTCATATTGATTCTTGAGGTGCTTTATTTCCTCAAGAACATCATTATCAGATTGGGTACTAGAGAACCAATCTGATTGATGTAGTTCTCTTTTCATCAAACTTCCTAGCATGGCATATCCACCTGCATAGTTTGTAATAGTTTGATATAGGGTTGCTCTGTTTTTTAACTTAAACAATTCATTTGCCCTCCTCGAGACTTCTGCCCGGAGGTCTTCGTCATTCATGTCTAAATCCTCATTGGCCAATGCAAGCGACAAAGTGTTTTGAGCATCTTTATCCTCCCATGACATGGACATTCGGAGAGAATCTTCCAAGACTCTTACCGAGGCCCTATCGATCTTTTTTCTTAGTAGGTTATCAATCTCACCCGGATATTGCTTATCTACTAATTGAAAGGCAGTTGGCATGGCAGGAGATGAGTAACTCATTGGAATGCTACCTTGTGTAGTCAATCCACCTGAGTTCTTTGCTAGGTTTCTCAATCGAGACTTAGCAACATTATTGTCTACCAATATCTCACCAAGACCCTGACCGAAATCTTTAAACCCATCACCTATAATACCTAAAACATCTACATCTTCTTCAGGTTGCTCAAAGTAACCTGAGCGATATGCATCGACTACAAATGCTTTGTCCTCATCTGACCCTTCGACTAGGTCAAATATTTGCTTTTGGTCTACTTGAGTTTTAATGACATCATAGATGTCTTGCTTTGTTGGTTCGTTTTCAAAGTCTAACTCAAGCGACAACCCTAATGGTTCGTTGCTGAAGGAGTAAGTTGGCATTTTATTTCTGTTTTAATACTGATCCGGGGATATTTATATTAACACGATTGCCTGAACTTGTAGTTTGATTGTAAGTTTTTTGAGTATTATTAGCGTCCTGCAAAGCAGGTGGTCTATACCCGTGAAATGTGTTTATTCCATACCTGCCTTGCGGAGTATAGTAATGCTCGTACTTGGCAGTTTGTTCATCAATCCCTCCTTGAATATCACTAAGCAATTTTTTTAATCTTTCGATATTTGCAGGGTCATTTAAGTTTGGATTAAATCCTCTTGATAAAAACATTTCACCTTCTCTTTGTGCAAACTGAGCACCCAAGGTTTCTCGAAGGTTCATTTGAATTACTGACTCAACATCCTGTTGTAATGCCATACCCTCTTCATCGACAATGTTTCTGAGGAAGTCAGGAAGGAATGATACCGCAGTTCCTGTAATTGGTTTTCCACTCCTGACTGCAGTCTCAAGTTTGTTGATAGATTCTTGTATTTTCCTTTTATTAGACTGAGCGACAACAGGATTAAAGTCCACAAGGGTCTTCATCATCATTTTATCATAATCAGTCGAGGCAGGGTTCATCCTATCATATGGATTGACATCATTCTTTGCCATACCTGCACGATGTTGCTCCAACAATCTCTTGTCAGACAATCTACTCATGCCTGAACCCAATCCTGTTTTTTCTATAAAGTTTGCAGATTGTCTTCTCGTTTCAGGGTTTTCAGAAACTAACCCTCGTTCTGCCTTACTGATCCTGTCTCTTACAATATTTGCGTCCTTTTTAGTCTGCAATGTATCTAGTTGTTGCTGAAGGAATTTATTTCTTTGAGCATTAGCATTTGCCTCTGCAAACTTCAGTTGGGATTGTGCCATCTGACGATTGATATCGGTCTGTTGCAGTTGGTTTTGAAACTTTGCAAGGTTAAGTATCTGCTCCTGTTGTGCTTTCTTTTGAGCAATTTGCATTGCTTGGGTTTCGACAAACCCGGACAACTCTCCACGAGACATTGCATCTGCCTCACCTTTTTCTAGACCATAACCTTGGGCCAAAAGCGACAAACGCTTTTGATCTTCTGCCAATGTCTTTGCCCGTTCTTTCCTTTCCTGCTCTTGCTTCTGCAAGTTATTTATAAAGTTACGAGTCTGCCTAGCATCCGGCATGTTGGCAGGAGCATTACTGAATCTTGCTTGGAAGTAACTCATGAGTTTAGATATTTATTGTTAACGAAAGTATCGACATCTCCGGCAAAGTTTTGGAACTTTGACGAAAATGATGGGGTTGCCATATTCGCTTGAGCAATGCTTGCGTTTGCCCCTGATAAAGAACTAAAATATTGAGAGGTTGGATCGTAATTTAGACCTTGTGTTGGATTGGTTGAGTAAATCTGATTTGCTAATTGAGTGTTGCTTCCCTGCAGGCCGAATGCGGATACAGGGTCAATTGTGTTCGATGCGACTACATTGTTTGCAGTTGTGATATCTGCTCTCTCCTGACCCATCAAACTTGCATAAGATGCCTCGTCCTGAATTAAGCGGTTTCTCTTTGCTCCGGCATTATTAAGCAATGCCCTCGCAAGTCCTCCTGACCTAAAGAATTGTTGGTTCTGTAGGGATGGATCAACGCTAGTCAAAGCACTACCCGTAATGTCTCGTATTTCGTCCGTAGACAACTCTCCCTGACTCCTTACTCGTCTGCCAATGCTATCCCTCAGTAATTGTGTATCAGGGTTATTTACGAGTCCCATTGCCCGGTTTACAATTTGCTTCTGTTCACCTGACCTGAACGAGTCAGGAGTGAAACCCATACCTCCTTCATCAATTGGTTTGTAAAAGTTTCTAGCATGGTCAAATCCTCTTAGTTTTAACCCGGTATCAATATTATACAGATCGCTACTTGATTGAGCGATCTGATTCATGCGAGACAACTTTTGCTGAATGAAACCTGACAACGGATGCATTGGATTGTTCTCCGCAAATTCTGCGATGAACTGATCCCGGTTCATTTGTATATTAGGATTGTCCTCTAAATGCTTTTGATATGCAGATTCTAATGCTGAACCAACCGCAGGGTCTCTAAAAAGTTCCCCGGACAATGAACCAAATTGGTTTCTATAACTTGCTACATTTTCAAGATCGGTAATTCTTGGTTGGTCACGATATCCTGCGGAAATAAGTTTGTCTGCAACAACAGGATCGGTTGATGCTTCCGTTGCCTTCCTAACCTCTTCTTGAATGTCAATGGGTTGAATTTCATCATCATCTAGGAGACTCATTAAGGAGTCTCCTACTGCAATCCCTGCACCTAACAAGGTAACGACATTGGCAAGTTCTTTAAGACCCCACTTGTCCTTTTCCTTCCCATCATCATCGACAACTTTTTCTTTTGCTTGGTCTCTAAGAATTTGCGTAAACACCAAGTTTTGCATCAAAGCATTATTAGCAGACATTGCCTGAAGGTAGGAATTTTGCCCCTCAGATGTGCTAGTATCTGCAGAATTAATTATCTCTTGTAATTTTTCCTGCTCTGCTTGAATGGTTGTAATCTGACTATCAAGTAGTGCAATCTGCTCATCCCTTTCCGCATCGCTACTCGCCTGCTCTTCTTCAGTTAAAACATTTGCCTCTGCATCTGCTTGTGATTGTGCTTGTGCTTCTGCTTGCTGATCCTTGTAAGTCCCGTAAGCACTCGTAAGTTTTTCTGCCCCGGACGCAATACTGCTCGTCAAGGAATTATAGTCATAACTAGGTAAACCAAAATCTCCGTAACTCATAACAACTCCTTAGAAACTGAAACCCCTGAGGAAACCTCCACCCCGGTAATTCGGCCTTCCAAAACTTCGATAATTCCCAACACCACGGAATGGCCTCCTAGATGAAAAAATGTCCAACCTTTTTAATTGCTCTTGTTGTCTTTGTTGCAACTTCGCTCTATTCAACTGATCCATTTGTTTTTGTGAAAGTTGACCCATCCGATTTCTTTTTCCGTTACGGAATCTATTACTTGTGATCCTTGTGGGTTGAGGTGCAGGTTGAGGTGCAGGTTGAGACATTGGTCTAGTTTTTTGAACCAATTGATTCGCCCTTGATTGTGCCATCTGCTTTGCCCTTTGTTGTGCCTCTTGGATTTGTTGCTGAAATGCAGGCGTAATTTGCCTGCCTCCAAACATGTCTCTAGGTTTCTGAGGCATTGGGGGTGCAAATGTTCTAAGACTACCCGTGACTCCCGGCATTGGCATACCAAAATTGAATCCATATCCTGCAAACATAACTACTCTCCTATTTTTGAATCCATAAAGATTCTTATTTTACTTTTTAAATTAGGTTTATTTGAAATGTATTCTGCCAATGATGCTCCATGCTCAAGGTAAGACTCCCTGACATTGTTTGGTGCATCATTAATCATCCAATCCCTAAATTGTAACCACTTAGGATTGTCTGCCCCATATACTTCTCTTGCTACCCAACAAATTAAATAACCCCCTGAGAGCATGGTATTTCCACTACCACCTCGATAAGTTGATACATTACCAAAAGTTTGGTTTTGTTGAATGCGATTAAGGGTATCGTTTACCGCCCGTGATGCGTTGTTTGCAGATATTTCTGCAAGTCTTTGTGCTTCTTTTGCTTTCTGAGCATCTATTGCCTCTTGTGCTTTTTTTGCATCTTGTGCCTTCTTTGCCTCTTGTGCTTTATTTGCCTTAATCTCTTCTGCCTGCTTTAAGATTTCGGCATTTGATAATGTGCCAACTTGGGGTTGCCCACTAGCGTTCCCAAGTGTACTTGCATTCCTTAAATCAATCCCTGATGAAACGGGAGTGTTGGTTGTAAGATCGTAATCAATGCTATACTGATCCGTACTAGGGTTATAGGTGCTAATATAATCGTTTACCACTATCTTGGGAGGTCTATAACTCTGAATCTGTTCCGGGGTCATTCTGTCCATCTTTGAGATGATATCTGTAGCACTTATAGTTTTGCTGATAGTGTCTAAGTCTACCTGATCAAATTGATCTTTATTATTCGCTATAAACTCATTATTGCGAATAATAGTACCATCAGCAGTTACAGGGTCACGCCTATGAATGTATGCAAAATCGCTTTTTGCATTTTTAATTTCTGTATCAAATTTATCTAACAAAGAATCCCTGACTGCAAGTGTGTCAGTAGTTGTTTCATCGTAAAGATTGTCTACAAAATTACCTACATTTGCGTAAACCTCTGCATCAATTTTGAGTTGCTCTATCTCTGCAGTTAATTGGTCTGCCCTTGCTCTTTGATCTTCTGTATAATATCTTTTGGTCGCTCCTAATCCTTTCCATTGTTTAGTTGGATTGGCACGGATTGATTGTAGTTCCTCTGTTAAGTTACTTAACTTGGTCTCGTACTGAGATTTATATGCATTGGCAAACTTAGTGTTTGCCTGATCGATTTGTGACCTGATGTTCGATTTATATTCGTTTATTTTAGATTGATATTGTTCTACAAATTCAGGGTTGTTGTTTTGTGTTAACCCATTAAATAGGGCATTGTCTTCAAGTCCTCTTATATGTGCAAGATGTTGGGTTGCAGTATCAATGTCCTGATCTGTAATTTCGTCCTTACTAAAAATTTTATCAATTTTCCCTGCCCAATACTTCATTTGTGTATTGAGATTGTTCAGACCCCCAATTGATTCCAAATAATCAGTTTGATCAAATTGGTTACGAGAATCAATTTCCATCTGCTCAAGTTCATTTAAGTGCTCCTTATATTGCCCCTCATCAAATGCATATTGACCTGCAATGCTAAGTTTTTCTTGCTCTGTTAGATCAAGTAAACCTTCAGGAGTTTCGTAACCCATGAGGTCTGCAAACTTCTGCATTTCCTCGATGCTATAGTCACTATACATGTCGTTTTCAAGCATGTCTAAAACTTCAGGACTTAGAGCGTTAAGGTCGAGCAAGTCATCTTCGGTGAGTGGTTCGTCAGGAGTAGTATCGATAACAACATCTGCCAAATCACCTGCTTGTTCTTCTAGGTTTGCTAATCCCTGATCAATGATTGCCTGATCCTCCGGGGAGGTTGGTGGAACATAAGGTTCATCAATGTCATAATCTTCATTAAGGAACGGATTTTGTGCAGGGTCTGCCATTGCTTGTTGCATCAATCCTGAATAATATTCGATCTCTTCAGGAGTGTAATCGATTTCAGCATATCTTATTGCATCAGCAGGGTCTGCGTACCCTTCCCCGGATGTGGCAATTCGTTGTTGCTCTGCATTCATGATGGCAACCGCATCTTCCATAGGAATGCCTTTCTCGACATACCTATCGATGATTGCACGATTTGCATCATCAAAACCTTCGTACTCTAATGTCGAGAGATTCTTAAATGAATCTCCGATATCAGTAACTGCATCAACGAGACCTTCTGCAGGGTTTTCCTCAAATGGATTATTGTACTCCATTGATTCTTCGTCAGTAATGTCGCTACCACCGGGCAATACATTGTTGAAAACATTACGATCAATTGCCTGATAACCCTCCCTAATTAACCCCCCAAGTCCTGATAGAACATTACCCCCGGTATTAATTACTTCTCCCGGTATACTTGCAATGTTTCCAACTCCCCGGAAAAACCCGTTGTCCATTCCGTAAAGTCTCCCAATGGAATTGTCATATATTTGACCCCCCATTTTGCCCATATACTGCCCAAATGGACTTTGGTTCATTCCTGTTACTACCCTGTCAAGTCCCTGATTGAACTCCCTGATTACGGGTATCGCCCCATAGGGATTTTTTTCATTAGATGTCAATCCCCCAAGACCTCTTGCCATTGTCAAATATGGATTAATTTGATTTACGGCCATATTTGTTGCTAATCCAAATTGCGTTCCGGGACGCATGACTTGATCAAAATACAGACCTCCATTCCTCCCTAAAAACTCTGTCGCGGTTAAATAATTATCTACACCCCCTAACGCACGAGAGTAGTCAATATACGCATTAGCAGTATCAATCCAAGGTTCAGCATACTGCAAATTGTTCATGACGACAGGCAATGTCGCTTGCAGTCCTATCCCGGTGTATCCACCTGCTTTATTGAGAAACCGCATATCATCATAATAAGATGGTCTATCAGCAGGGTTGCGTTGAACTTGAACCCTCCCTGCACCGGGAAGACTCATTAAATACTCTTGGAATGAAAATGCCACTTACTTGGGTAGGGTTGGGGAATCAGGAGTGGGGGGAATTACTTCGCAATCGCAATCCTTCTCAGTAATAAAGTTTCCATTCTCGTCCGTGCTCGAGCAATTTTTATAGCAATCGTCATTTCTTTCTCCGATCACCATCCAATCAACCTCATCGGTGCAGTCAGGATTTTCGCAATCTATATAAAGAAGATTGCCTTCAACCCTGCCTTTGACCCTATCCCAACCTTGATTGTTTTGTACAAAAACTTGTACATCTTTAACTAGTTTTACAAATGTACCTTCTGCGATATTAGAGTTGGTATCAAGGTTTACAGGGTCACCCCCAAGGGTAAACTTACCCCGGTAAATTAAATCTGCTTGCGGTGCTTCAACTGATGTGTGGAGCAAGTCTTTACCCTCAAGTACAGGATGCTCAATTTTAAAGTTTTTAGTGCCACTAACATTTAAAGTCTGACTTGCTAGTTCAGTTGCATTTAAAAGTCCAAACACCCACAAATCAACATTACTTGAGGAAGAACCAAGGAACATTTTGTTTTCTTCATTTGTTTGTTGCCTTGAGCATGTGAAACTCAACCAATTAGTGTTACTAGAATCTGTACCATATGCAGTTATATACCAAGGGATTTGACTATCATCTGCATTCAACGAAACTAAACTAATATTTGAATTTCTCTTTTGTTGTTGAAGTTTCGGAAGTATATTAAGTCGATCCCCCTCTATGCTGAAAATTGTACTTTTGCTTTGTATATCAGCAAGTGGAGTATCAACTGACATTACCTGATACAAACCCATGTAATTAGGATGGTCAGATGCGTAACATTGCAAGACGGGCAAATTTGATCCACTCCCTAAATTTAAAAGGTCAGCATCTGCCTGACTTTGAGTCAGTTTTCTCCATTCAAACCCATGTTGTGCTCCTTCAGGCCCAAGTAAATATCTTATGCTACCCCATTGTAACATTCTATGCTTTACCCAAAAAGTATCTTCAGCAGTTAAGAAACCCTGAGAAACAAGGTCACTTGCAGTTACTGAACCATTTACTGACAATGCGTCAGTTAACTCAAACTTTCTGTTACTAGTGTCTCCCGTATGCGAAAGGGAGGCAGGGGTGGTATCATTGGTAACATGGAAAAATAAATGATTGTTATTAGATGCAACAGAAGCATCATTTCCTACAAAAACCTTACCTCCATTTGCAAATAGACTTTGGTCAACATTTAGGTCTCCTGCGACTGATCCTTGTACATTTAAATCTGTATTAATGGTCAAATTATCGAGGGTAACATCTCTGTCTAAATCAAATGCACTTTTGGCAACCTTTTTAATTTCACTTGCAGATGTATCGTAAACTAAAATCCAATCGGCATCGTTTAGATCAGAATCCGGCAAAGTTGAGTGACCTGTAATTGCACCACTTATTGAGTCGCTAGATAACTTTACTGCATTGATTGCACCATCGTTAATAATAGCGTCATCAACAATTTTATTTAGGTTAGTGTGGGTCACTAATTGACCTTGAGAAAAAACAAATCCGGGTGAAATATCTGTCATAATTACGATGAGTTTCGAGTGTTTCTTAAACCTTCTCTAGATTCTAACATGACTCGCTTAATTTTAGTTCTAGAAGTGTCAGTTCTAAACTCCCACTTAAAAGATTCACCTTCCATTCGCTCCTTATAACGATACAAAAATGAACCTGTTGTTGTGCCTAATGTGTTAAATAATGTAGATGTTCTTTCAGGGTTCTCTGAACTTACATTAAATATGTTAGGGTTGGCATTAAATAACTCGCTTGTTCCTGAAACCTGAACTCTATTCAATATTTTGTTATTGAATGAGTTCATTCGATAACCTCTTGAAACTGCTCTAGTTCTTAAACCATATTGTGGTATCCTTGTGTATGAATCTTCTTCTGTTTCAAATTGTTCCAATGCACTCAACCCCTTGTTGTGTTGCAAAATGATCAACTTGCTTTGTCCGTTTTCCCCGGAGTGTTGCATTATCCTAAAAAACTCAGGTGCGTAGTAATCTAACGATTCCCATTTTGCGAGTAAAGTGTTGTAGATTAAACAAGCAGTAAATGTCTCGTTGTAAGTTTCGTCATGATAGTTGTCGCAAAACATATACAACCTACCCTTGTGAAATATTATTTGGGTAGTATCAAAGTCCCAACCTCCATCATATATAAGGTTTTGAACATCGTTTGAAAGTGGCATATCCGTTATCCTGAGTGCTTGGGCAGGCAAACCAATACCTCCATCACCCCTTGCGTTTAAACTGATGCCATAGACCCCTTGGTTGCTCACAAATATGAGTTCTTGCCCTATGACTTGCTTTGCCCGGTTATGAATGCAACCAACCTGATCGGTTACCCTTATGATTGATAAGTTGCCCCCCTCATCGAAAGTTTTTAATGAAAATATCGATGTGACCAAATGGATTGAGTTGTTTTTGAAAACAATTAAGGAGTCATCAATTAATGGTTCAAGTGCGGTAATAACACCTCCATCTTCAGCACCAATTGTTAGAGTGTTGGTTATCGGAAAATCAGTTGTGCTCAAGGGGGATGAGATGGCAATGTCATGCGTACCTGTAGGCACTATTAACCTGTTTCCTGCCCAAGTTGCTAAACTCCCGGAAGGGCATTCGTCATCAATAGAATAAAGGGTCTGTCCTGTTAAAGGAATTGGATTTGCATTAACCTGACCATCCCAATTATCGAAGTATGGATATGCAGGTCTCATGTACACTTCAAAACCATCTACCTTTGTGACCTTGTATAATCTATCTGTATTCTGAGGCAGTTTCCAATTTACTAATTCACCACTCACAAATGTTGGTTTATCTTGGCATACAACAATCCTGTCTTCTCCAACTATAAGTTTTCTCAGTACAGGTTTTACCTCTTTGTGCCTTTTCCAAGAGTAAGTGGTCTGAATAAAATTACCATCCCCGTCATATTCATCCCTGTTTTCTAACCTCATTACCTGCTGACCTAATTGCGTACCTTCGGTAAATGGAAGTGTAGGACTTGGTTTCCCAAACAATAAAGTAGTGATATTTGTATCTAACAAAAACCCTTCTGTAGGTTTTTGATCAAGAGGATAATCTATTTCAATATTTGCATCTAATGCAGTCCCTGAATGCAAAAAAGATAACTTATCAGTTGCGGTTAAAATTTCATCATGACTCTTACCACGATTTATTTTTATGGCATCCAAAAGAGTATTTTGTATACCCATTGCCGAATTAGAATAATCCTGCAATGCCTCTATAGTCTTTCTTGGCGAAATAACCCCATCGTCCAATCTTACATTGGACGCAAATGACAACATGCCCGGTTCAAGGTTATCAGCATCAATCCGGGTATTAAAACCTCTAAATAGTTGGTCACCATCAACAAGAGGTTTGTCATCTATTTGACCATACTCACTATACCTCATCTTTTTTTTTCCACATCCTGTACAATTTCCAAATCATAAAAATGCAGGTTAACACACCTGCCATTGTCCCAAAAAAAGAATTAGCAAAGGCCCAACTAGTTCCTGTACCGATAGCACCTATAATAAATGTATTATCACTCATTGTTTATCTTTTTGACTTTGTGCCTCGTGTAAATAATTGGAATCAAAAGGTACAATGCAAATCCAATGGCAGAATACAGGAGGATCGATTTCAATCCATCCAATGCCTTCGAGAACCAACTCTTGTGCTCCTGCATCTGAATGCTTACCAACTTCTCTACATCGCCCTGGGTTAAGGCAGAAATAGTTTGTTGTGCCTCCTTGTTCCGATCCAACTCGTGAACCAATTGACCTGCACCTGCTCCCAAAGAACCCCCTACAACTGCCCCCGGTATCCCTCCTGCCAATGCTCCCCCTCCTGCTCCGATCCCTCCTCCGATTGTCGGAGCAATGGATTTCATCGAGCATGATTGGAGAAGTAGTATTGCTAGGATAAAACATCTCATGGAACTATTTCACGATATGCATGGTTGGCAGGTAATAACCTTGCTAACCCATATCTATGCATAATCGCACCTTCTATCTTTTCTCGATCTGAGTTGTCTCTTGTGCATATGAACTCA
>Ga0075475_10000785_pt1 | contig 15124 bp, 12 predicted proteins | sample DEB08_DNA_10_FD_76342 | JGI IMG/M metagenome (GOLD analysis project Ga0075475, IMG submission 76342) | Aqueous microbial communities from the Delaware River and Bay under freshwater to marine salinity gradient to study organic matter... | ecosystem: Environmental > Aquatic > Marine > Coastal ... | reverse complement strand
TCGCCCGTGCGTCGAACTCGAGGGCAAGTTTCACGCCAGCATCTGCGGCTCTTTTGCCTGCCTCGGACAGACTCATCGAGAGCCGCGAGAGGTCTTGGGGCGTGAGCGGCCCGAAGGCATCGCCCGCAAGCACGAGCACCGGGATCCCCAAGGCGTGCAGCAGCGGAAGCCGCTTCTCAAATAGGTTCCAGTGTTCCTGTCTGGCCTCACCCTGGCTGGTGAGGAGCCCCCCTTGAAAACTTGCAGCGACCGGAGTGATACCGAACGACGTGATCAGGTCACGGAGCTCGGAGGCATCACGGCCCTCCAACGCTGCCTCCGCATGCCCCATCCAGAGATCGATCGCGTCGCAGTGTCCAGCGGCGTAGTCCTCAAGGATGGTCGGCAAGGCCGCCTCAAGCGAGCAGACGGTAGCCAGTGCAGGCTTCATGCGAGCTTCTCCCGCAGCATGGCAACGGCCTCATCAATCGACACACGCACCTGCTCAAGCGAGTCACGGTCACGAAGTGTGACGGTGCGGTCGCTGAGGCTCTGCCCGTCGATCGTCAGGCACCAAGGAGTGCCGGCCTCGTCCTGTCTGGCATACCGACGGCCTACCGAACCCTTTTCGTCGTATTGGCAGGGCATGTGCCGCTTCAGTTCGCGATACAGCTCGGTGGCCATCTCGGGCATGCCGTCCTTCTTCACCAGTGGCAGGATGGCAGCCTTCACGGGGGCGAGCCGCGGATGCAGCTTGAGCACGGTTCGAGTGCGAGGATTACCCTTTTCATCGGGCACCTCATCCTCGTGATAGGCATCGCAGAGAAATGCCAGGGCGGCCCGGTCGGCACCGGCGCTCGGTTCGATCACATGCGGCACATACCGCTCGCGAGAGATGTCATCGAAGTAGGACAGGTCTTTGCCGCTGCCGCGGTGGCGAGGCTTGCCGTCCTCGCCCTTCTCCACCACCAGTTCGCCATCCTGGCGGACGAGTTTGCCCTCCATGTGACTTCGCAGGTCGAAGTCGCCGCGGTGGGCAATGCCTTCGAGTTCGCCAAACTCTCCATCGGCCAGGAAGGGGAAGGCGTACTCAATGTCGGCCGTTCCACAGGAGTAGTGAGACAGTTCATCCGCATCGTGTTCACGAAGCTGAAGCTTGCCTTCGGTGAGGCCTAGATCGAGATACCACTTCCAACGGCGGTCACGCCAGTAGCGGTACCAGGCGGCAGACTCGTCGGGCTTGCAGAAGAACTCGATCTCCATCTGCTCAAACTCGCGTGACCGAAACGTAAAATTCCGCGGTGTGATTTCGTTGCGGAAGCTCTTGCCGATCTGAGCGATGCCAAACGGCACTCGGACACGTGAGGTGTCGAGCACGTTCTTGAAGTTCAGGAAGATGCCTTGGGCCGTTTCGGGACGGAGGAACGCCCGGTCCTCATCTCCGCCGCTGGCGAGGGCGCCAATGCGGGTCCCAAACATCAGGTTGAACTCACGTGGTTCCGTGAGGGTGCCGGGCTCACTCGCCTCTGGGGCCAGAGCGTCTTCCCGAGCAACGTTGCCAGCGAGCGGTATCAGGTCGCCTTCCCACTCAATCTCGCCCACCTGTTTGGCTCGCAGACCGAAGAACTTCTGAGCCTTCGCCGCAGTGGCGGCAAGCCCTTCTTCCCCCGAGGCATCCGTCACGATGAACACACGTTTCCCACGGTGAGTCGCATACCGTCCGAGCAGATGGTCGTAGCGATACCGTCGTTTCGACTCACGGCAGTCGACGAGCCAGTCGTGAAACAGGTCGAAGTGTCCAGAACACTTCCAGGTCTGCGGATGCATGATGATCGTGCAGTCGAGCCCGGTCATTTCGTACGGGCCGGCAGCACCGGCTGCCGTGGCAAGCTCGTCATGGCCGCTGACCATGTCGTGCCACCACGCGTTCTTCAGGTTTCGCTTCAGCTCGACGCCGAGCGGGCCGTAGTCCCAGAAACCGTTGAGGCCGCCGTAGATTTCGCTCGACTGGAAAATGAACCCACGACGCTTTGCGAGCGAGACGATGCGGTCCATACGGGTTTGATCGGAGGGCTGTTTCATGGGCGGGAGTGTAGTCGGAGGAGTTGGGTTGGGTCCATGACGGCTCGGTCGGGCAGCGGGAGGAGCCTTCCGGAGGTTCGCTCGAATACCGGGACGATCTGCAGACTGTCGAGCGCGGCGACCACAGCGAGATCCTCACGCATGCCCAGTGCCACGATCCGCCGCCCGCCCGGTGTGTCGGCGAGCGTGGTCGTCAGTGAGCCTACGGCTGCCGCGTCTTGATGACCTCCACAGGCTTCGCGGAAGCGGCGGAGAGCGGCGATGGCGGCCTCGTCGAAGCGGTCGCCAGGCCAGCGAGACGCCGCGGCGTCGAGGATGCCACCGGCCCCGATCGTGTCTTCGTCGGCTGTCTGTCGCTCCACTCCAGCGCACACGAGGTGAACGGCGGTCTCATGGCCCGCGGCCATTGTGCGAGCCGCGGTGGCCACTGCTGAGCGGTTGACCAGCCCGCCAATCAGGATCTCGGCGGCCTCGCGGCACGCAGCGATGGCCGCAGTTCCGTTGGTGGTGGTGAATACGATGCGGCGGTGGCGAACTTCTGCCGGCGTGTACTCGCGAGGTGAGTTGCCCAGATTGAAGCCGTCGATGCGGACGCCACCACGTTCGCCCCCGAGGAGAGGGACTGTTTCGAAGGTGTCGCTGAGTGCCCGGGCCTCGTCGACTGTTTCCACGGGGTAGACAGCCTCGGCGTCGTGGGACAGGGCCGTGGTGATTGTGGTGGAGGCCCGAATCACGTCGATGACCACGGCGACGCCTCCCGCAACCACCGCTGGCGGCATACCATGGAAGCAGGTGTGGCAATGCCAAGAGACCGTCACGACAGCGTTGCCCCTCTCTCGGGTGTCAGTCAGGAATGCTTCTCCACGCCTCGCTGAGCCGTGGACCTCTCGACCGTAGCGTGACGGAAGCATGTGCAGGGAATCAATGTCGGAAGATACGGTGTCTGAGGAGACGGTGCCGGCTGTGAATCCGGGGGCGACCGCGGCAGGTGAGCCTGGCGGCGTCGCCACGAAGGTCGACAAAAGTGGTGACCGCGTGCGTGGTATGTTCGCGGAGATCGCCCCACGGTATGACCTGGCGAATCGCACGCTCTCCGGCGGCATCGATGTCTTGTGGCGACGGTTTACCGTCCGCAAGGCACCACCACCTGCTGCCGGAGCGATGCTCGACCTCTGTACGGGCACGGGAGATCTCGCTATTGCCTACGCGGTCAAGGCTGGGCCTGCCGTGCGGGTAGTCGGTGCCGATTTCTGCCAGCCGATGCTCGATCATGCCGTGGTCAAGTCTCGCCGGCGAGGACTTCCTGTGGAGTGGGTGGAGGCCGACGCGATGGCTCTGCCCTTCCCTGCGGCTTCGTTTGATCTGGTGACGGTGGCATTTGGGCTCCGCAACATCGCTGACACGAGGCAGGGCCTCGCTGAGATGGCCCGGGTCACCCGGCCCGGTGGTCGGCTTGGGATTCTCGAGTTTTCGCTGCCCACCAACCCTGTCGTGCGGGCGAGCTACCTCTGGTACTTCCGCAACGTGCTGCCGAGGCTCGGTAATGGCCTCGCCTCCAACGGTTCTGACGCATATCGCTACCTCAATGAGAGTGTCGAAGAGTTTCCCTCAGGGGAGCGGCTAGCATCCCTCGTGCGGGAGGCGGGCTATGAAAATGTAGAGATGAATCCGCTTACGTTTGGGATCGCCACCCTCACGATTGCGCACCGGCGGGCTGACGCTCTGGTCGCCGGTGAGGGAGAGTGACGCATGGCCGCCAATCTTCGTTCACTGCTCTCGCTCGTACGGTTTAGTCACACCGTCTTTGCGATGCCTTTCGCCCTGATCTCGGTGATCGCTGCCTGGAGCCTCGACGGGGCTGCCGGCCGTGAGGGCGTCGCTTCAGGGCCGCTTCCGGACGGCTGGCTCCTGCCTCTGGTGGGAGTGGTGGTCTGCATGGTAGCTGCCCGTACGGCGGCGATGGCCTTTAACCGGCTTGTCGACCGTGATATCGATGCCCTCAACCCGCGGACAGCATCGCGGCATCTCCCTGCCGGTGAACTCAGTGTCGCGCAGGTGATGGCCCTTGTCGTGAGCTCGTCGCTGCTGTTTGTGGCAGGCACGCTTCTGTTTCTGCCCAACTGGCTGCCGTTGGTGCTGTCACTGCCCGTGCTCGCATGGCTGCTGGGCTACAGCTATGCAAAACGCTTCACGATGCTGGCACATGTCTGGCTTGGTGCGGCCCTGGGTATGGCCCCGGTCGCCGCCTGGATTGCCTTGCGTGGACAGGCGGTGCTGGCAGATCCTGCCGACCTTTTGCCGTCACTGCTCCTCGGGGTGGCGGTGATGCTCTGGGTCGCCGGGTTCGACATGATCTACGCGTGTCAGGATGCCGCCTTCGACAGCCAGTCGGGACTGCACAGTATTCCAGCTGTGCTCGGTGTGCCCCGGGCGTTGAGACTTGCCACGGTCTTTCATGTGGTCACGCTTCTGCTGCTGGCGGCACTCCCCTGGACGATTCCGACGCTTGGGGCGATCTACTGGATGGCTCTGGGGATTATTGCCGCTCTTTTGATCTGGGAGCATTCTCTGGTGCGGCCTGACGATCTTTCGCGGGTGAACGCTGCATTTTTTTCAGCCAACGCGATCATCGGTGCCGTGCTCCTGGCTGCTGTCGGAGCAGATGTCTGGGTGTGAGGCGGGCATGTGTTGCTCGTGGTGGGCGGATGCGGTTAAGAGTTGTGGTGTGATGCCGATCTTTCCGGAAGCCTGGGACGAGACGAACAAGAAGGTGAAGTCATGATTCGCAGCGTGTCGAAGTCGCTTGGTCCTATTCGGGAAAAGGTTGAGGCTGGTGAGCGGCTCAGCGCGGCGGAGGCTGAGAGCCTGTGGGATGAGTCGATCGACCTGCACGAACTTGGCGAGCTGGCCAACCTGGTCCGTGAGCGGAAGAACGGCAACCGGGGCTACTACAACATCAATACGCACCTCAATCCAACGAATATCTGCATCTACCGCTGCACGTTCTGCGCGTTTCGGGCGGATCTCCGCGAGGACCGTGGCTATGTCATGAGCGATGAGCAGATCCTCGCGCGGGGCCGTGAAGCGGTCGAGAGTGGCAGCACGGAGATGCATATCGTTGGTGGATTGCATCACCAGAAGCCCTATGAGTGGTATCGCGACATCATTGCCCAACTGCATGAGCACTGCCCGAGCCTGCATCTCAAGGCTTGGACGCCAGTGGAGATCAACTGGTTCTGTCATCTCACCAAGCGTTCGATCCGTGACATCCTCGAAGAGCTCAAGGACGTTGGCCTGGGAAGTCTGCCAGGAGGTGGTGCAGAAATCTTCCATCCTGAGGTTCGCGACAAGATCTGCGAACACAAAGCAGACACCGACGAGTGGTTCCGGATTCATCGAACGGCGCATGAACTCGGCCTGCGGAGCAACGCCACCATGCTCTACGGGCATATCGAGAATGCGTATCACCGCACGGATCATCTGCTGCGGCTCCGCGAACTGCAGGACGAGACCGGGGGCTTCCAGACCTTTATTCCGCTGGCATTCCATCCGGAGAACACTCGGCTGGCAGAGATCGGCAAGCCGACCGCAATGATGAGCCTGCGAACGATGGCGGTCTCACGGCTCGTGCTCGACAACTTCGACCACATCAAGGCGTACTGGATCATGCTCGGTATCGGCACGGCACAGGCATCGCTTGCTTATGGAGCCGACGATCTCGATGGCACGGTTCGGCATGAACTGATCTATCACGACGCGGGTGCCACAACGCCGGAGATCCTCTCTGTGGAGCACATCGAACGACTGATCCGTGAAGCGGGTCGTGAGCCGATTGAGCGGGACACCCTCTATCGGCGTGTCGAGCGACAGGATGGCCAGTGGAAGACTGGTGAGCAGATTGTCACGGCAGGCTGATCGTTAGCCGATGCCGCCCAGGTCGAGCGAGTTGCCCCAGCGGCGGACCACCAGTTTGCGGAGGCGGGAGCAGTCGTCCCCCTCCAGGAATGGGTTCTCTGCGAGCGTGGCGATCGCATGCTCGCGTGCCTCGGCGGCAACGTCCGCATCCCGAATGATGTCGGCCAGGCAGAGCGGCGGCACACCCGACTGCTTCGTCCCCACCAGTTCGCCTGGACCACGCTGAATCAGGTCAAACTCGGAGAGCCGAAAGCCGTCGGTGGTGTTCACAAACGCCTCCAGACGAGGATGGTCGTCTGTCGCTTTCGTGACCGCCGCACAGATACCTCGGGTGGCACCGCGGGCGACACGGCCCCGCAGCTGATGGAGCTGGGCGAGCCCGAAGCGATCGGCGTCGAGAATGGTCATCAATGTCGCCTCGGGGACATCGATCCCCACTTCGACCACGCTCGTGGCCACGATCACGTCGAGTCGGCCATGACGGAAGTCATGCATGATGGCATGCTTGATGTCGGTAGGAAGACGGCCATGCACGAGCCCTAAGCGAAACGCCTCCAGGGGACCATTGGCGAGCTCTTCCAGGGCCGAGTCGATACTCGCCAGCCCAGACTCTGACTCCTCAACAGCCGGAACCACGACATAGCCGCGGCGGCCTTCGCGAAGTTTCTTGCAGAAGAATGCCCACCACCGGTCGAGCTGCTGTGGACCGACCCGATAGGTCTGCACGGGCTGACGGCCAGGAGGCTGTTCGTCGATTGTTGAGAGGTCGAGGTCGCCATAGATCGCGTGGGCGACGGTACGAGGAATCGGCGTCGCGGTCATCACGAGGGTGTGCGGGAGGGCTTCTTCCTGCTGGAGCCGTGACCGCTGCACGACGCCAAAGCGATGCTGTTCATCAATCACGACCAGGCCGAGTCTGTGGAAGATCGGAGGAGATGCCACCAGGGCCTGGGTGCCCACAATCAGCCGTGTGTCACCCGCAGCAATCCGACCAAACGCCGCTTCGCGTGCAGCCTTGCCCTGGCCGCCAATCAGCAGCTCGACCGTGGTGTTGAGTGGGCGTCCCTCGGCATCGAGCAGTGGGTGATCCGCGAGGAGGCGCTCGAGTGTGGCGAGATGCTGGCGGGCGAGCAGCTCGGTGGGAGCCATGATCACCGCCTGGTGGCCCGTCAGAGCTGCGTTGAGCAGGGCAATCACGGCGACGGCGGTCTTTCCGCTTCCCACGTCACCTTGCAGCAGTCGCTGCATCGGCGTGGGCCGGGCCATGTCAGCGAGGATCTCCCCGGCCACACGCCTCTGGGCCTGCGTGAGAGGAAACGGAAACACGCCCTCGATGCGGCTGCGGAGGTCGGGGGCCGCGTCGATCGCCTCAGCACGATGAGTCACCTCTGCCTGGCGGCGGTGCAGTCGCAGCGCCAGCTGCAGCATGTAGAGCTCTTGATAGATGAATCGACGTCTCCCGGCATCGATCTCTTCTTGGCTAGCAGGCAGGTGGACTGCCCGAAAGGCATCGAAGATCGGGAGCAGTGAACGGGCTTCAAGCTCGTCTGGCCGAAACGTTTCCTGAAGTGTGCCCTCAACTGCAGTCAGGGCCGCGTGCACGCCCATCCGCACGTCAGACTGTCGCACGCCTTCGGCCAGCGGGTAGACCGCCAGCCAGGGAGAGGATTCCGCAGCCTCGTCTGCATCAAGATGCCGGACTTCGGGATGGGCCATTTCCCAGTACCCAGATGACTGTCGGGCGACTCCAGCGAGCACAATACGGCTACCGACACGAAACCGGCGAGCGATAAACGGCATTCCGAACCAGATGCCCTTGAGGGGGCCACCGTCGGTGGCCAGCTGCACCGTCACCATCGCCTTGCCGGTGATCGTGGTGCGGGTGCCGACGTCGATCACTTCGCCAGCCACGGCCGCGTGTTCGCCAGCGACGAGTGTTTCGACCGAGTGGCTGCCGGTGAAGTCTTTGTAGTCACGCGGGAAGTGCACCAGAGCGTGGCGGACTTCGATCAGGCCGAGTTTTGCCAGTCGCTCTGCTCGACGACTGCCCACGCCAGGCAGCCGCTCCAGCCGTGCCCGCAGCCCCGTCTCTCGACGTTCTGAGGGGGAGGGAGTCGCTTCAGCCGATGGATCCTGCGGAAGCATGAGATGTGGTCCTTCGCATCAGCGGCGGCAACTTACTTTTCGCCGCTCACCAGGTCGCGGTAGGCCTGCACCGCCATCCGATCACAGGCTTCGTTCTCAGGGTGTCCTGAGTGCCCGGCAACATGGCTGAAGTGCACCTCGTGCGCGGTGGCGAGTCGATCGAGTTCTCGCCACAGATCCTCATTCTTGATCGGCACCAGCTTTCCTCGCTCCTTCCGCTTCCAGCCCTGTTGCTTCCATTTTGGCAGCCACTGTGAGAGCCCGGTGCCGACATAGACGCTGTCGGTCACTAGCTCGACCCGGGTTCGTCGCGTTAAGCGTGCGAGGCCACGCACCACTGCGGTCAGCTCCATGCGGTTGTTGGTGGTTTCTCGCTCGGCACCACTCTCGCTGCTCTCACGGCCACTTGCCGGATGCCGCAGGATGAAGGCCCAGCCGCCGGGGCCAGGGTTTCCGCTACATCCACCATCGGTAAAGAGCACCACGTCGGTGGTAGCGGCCTTGGTCTCACTCATGGATTGTTGAACTACTGCACGTGTTGGTCAGGGACCGCTAGGCGACGACGCCACCGCCCGAAGTCTCGGATGGTATCGCATTCGCCATGCCAGCGGCACTCTCGCCGAATCGTGGAGGCGTCTCTCCACCGGCCGTCGGGTCTGTCATCTGTCGAGCAGAGAGGCGTGCCGGCAGTCGCACCGTGAAGGTGCTGCCGCGGCCCAGTTCGCTGGAGAGTGAGACATCGCCACCAAGCAGTCGGCAGAGCTCACGGACGATGGAGAGGCCCAGGCCTGTTCCGGAAAACTCTCGAGTCATCGCATCTTCACCGCTGCGGAACAGGCGGCTCTGTCGGAACTTCTCAAAGATCACCTGCTGCTCTTCTTCGGCAATCCCCACGCCGGTGTCTTCCACGTCGATCATCAGCATGCCACCGCTGCGGTCGCTGGGCAGACGATCAAGGCCTGCGCGGACTTCGATTTGGCCCCCCTCTGGCGTGAACTTCACGGCGTTCGAGAGCAGGTTAGCCAGGATCTGCTGCACCTTCCCCTGGTCCTGAAAAACCGCCCCGATGTCGTCAGGTACTGAAAAGTCGACATCGATGTTTCGTCGTTCGGCGAGTGGACGCACCATGTCGCACTGGGCTGAAATCACGCTGGCGAGTTGAAACTCGGTTGGGCGGATCGCCATTTTCCCAGCCTCGATTTTGGCCAGGTCGAGGATGTCATTGATCATGTCGAGCAGCATGCGGCCAGACGAGCGGATGTTCTGCACATACCGCCGCTGTTTATCTTCAAGCGCTGGAATGCCTCCAAGCACGTCAGAGAAGCCGATGATGCTGTTGAGAGGCGTGCGGAGTTCATGGCTCATGGTGGCCAGGAAGTCGCTCTTGAGCCGATTCATCTCGTAGAGGTGCATGTTGGCCTGGGCCAGCTGATCCACCTTCGTGTCGAGATCGCGATTGACCTTCCTGAGTTCATCCTGTGAGTCGACCAGTCCTCGCAGCATGCGGTTGAAGGCTGTGCCAAGGTCTTCAAACTCATCACCAGTGTGAATCTCAGCACGGGCTCCAACATTGCCCTTGCGGACTTCATCGCTGACTTCCCGAAGATGCTTCAGCGGCTTTACGATCACATACCGGACGATCACGTAAGCTGCGAGCATTGCCAAGAACACCGTCACGATAGCGGTGGTCAGGAGGATGGCTCGATTCCAGTTGATCGCGTTCTGAGTGGCAGAGTCGGGGATTACGATCTTCACAACCGCCATCAGTTCGTTTTCGGCGAGGCGGGGGCCGGGAGGCCCGACTGGGTTGGTTGGGCCGCGATGCTCATGACAGATCAGGCAGCTCGTGCGGGCTCGAATGGGCTGGTAGTAGTGATACTCAGCATTGTCGGGCGTGCGAAACTCCCGGTATTCGCCGGTGTCAGTGGGAAGGACTGGCGATTCCGCAGGTGGCGGAGGCAGGCTCCCATTATTGGCCTCCGGATCTCCGAAGTACTCGAGCACGGCACCGTCGAGCGAGGTGTACCCGCTCGCTTCGTCCGGAGCGGCATCAGGCCGAAGAATGGTCCAGGTGTAGGGCTGGCTCTGCAGCTGCTGGCCGAGGGTCTCAATCAGCGTTGTGTATTTCTTGTCGGCCTCGAGCGTTTTCCAGTGGTGGTGCAGCATCACCGCATCGACGAGATGGCGGCCAGTGGTGCGGGTGCTCGTGTAGACGAGATCCTCGGTACGACTGCCATACCACCAGAAGCTGCCGGTAATCAGCAGCAACAGGCAGAGGCCGAAGAGAAAGCGGCACTTTCTCTCGAGACTCGTTTCACCGAGGATTTCTTTAAACGATCGATACGACATACTGGGTTCCCGGCCTGTATCGTACTCGTCGTTTGCAGACGGCAGGAAGATGAGAAGCCTCGTCGTATCCCGCGAATCGGCCGGCAGGGACGTCGCCTGAGGTCAGAACTTCCCGGAGTGGGGCGGTGACAGCCGCGATATGTCTGGCGGCACCCAAGCAGGAGAAGGATGAGGAGCGATGATTCGACGGTTGTTCAGCAGCATGGCCGAGCGGGCTGCCATGCAGCATGTGCCTCACCAGCCCCCGACCGTGCACCAGCATGGCCATCGAGCTTTCCGACAGTTTCCTCACCACGGGATGCTCATCTTTCTCGGGCAGCTTGCTCTGATTGTGCTCGTGCCACTTTTTGATGCTGGCCAGCGGCTGACACCTGGGACCTACGTGATTACCGGCATGGTTGTGTCCGTCGTCAGCGTGCTGCTGCTTGGCTACCGGCGGCTGGCGATTCTTCTTGCCACACTGAGTGCGGCAGCCTGCCTCTGGGCAACGTTTCACATCATCACGGACCGTGGTGTTCGGCTGCTACCAATGGTGTCATTTCTCGCGATCTACCTGACTTCTGTCTATCTCTCGATTCGACAGGCCTATCGAGATGGAGTTCCGGGGAAGCAGCGAATCCTGTGTGGCGCGGCAAGCTTCATCATGCTTGGTTTCTTCTTTGCAGCCGTGCACGCACTGGTGGGCATGTTTGAGTTTGCCGACTATGCGCTCCCCGCAGAGATGGCGGAGAGCCGATCGATTCGTTGGGTGGACTATATCTGGCTCTCGTTTGCCACGCTCACGACGGCAGGCTATGGCGACCTGGCACCGGTGGGGCCGCTCCCGTTCACAATCGCCACTCTCGAAGGCCTCTCAGCGATTCTCTTTCCGGCGACTCTCATTGCCCGGATTGCCTCGTTGCCGTCTGACGATCCAGGCTGAGCAACTTAGAGCATCTCGACCGGATCCACGTCGACAATCCAGGCGACCGAGTCGGGCACCCGCAGGCCGTCGATCGCCCGCCGCACGAGCTCGCGGAGCAGGCCTCCGTCAGGGCCCTGGATCTGGAGGTGCCACCGCCAGGCATCACGGAGGCGTTCGATGGGGGCTGGTGCGGGCCCGAGCACGCGAACGCCCGTGGAGTTGGTCTCGCCAGAGGTGATCTGCTGCCGCAGACGGCCTGCGAGATGTTCAGCCCACTCTCGAGCGGCGGTCTCACTACGGGAACGCACTACAAATCGCACAACCTGCCCGAAGGGTGGATACCCCAATGCCTCGCGGATGGGGAGTTCATGGCGAACGAAGGCGTTGTAGTCGTGAACGGCAGCTGCTCGGATTGCGGGATGGTCGGGTGTGGCTGTCTGCACCACCACACGCCCACCTTTGGGGCCGCGGCCACTGCGGCCTGCAACCTGTGTGATCAGCTGGCAGGTTCGCTCGGCCGCGCGGAAGTCGGGCAGGTGCAGCGCTGCATCGGCGTAGACAACACCGACCAGCATGACCGAAGGGAAATCGAGTCCTTTGGCAATCATCTGTGTGCCCACCAGGATATCGATGTCACCGCGTCGAAAGGCATCGAGGGTAGCCTCGTGGCTGCCCCGCCGTCGCATGGTGTCGGCATCCATGCGAGCGACGCGAGCCTCAGGAAATGTGCGGGCAACGTTGTCTTCGAGCCGTTGAGTGCCGCTGCCGCGGATCGAGAGCCCGGTCGTCCCACACTCGCTGCAGGTTGGCCTCACTTTGATCACCCGGCCGCAGCCATGACAGATTCCGCGGCTGCCCGGCTGGTGGAGCGTGAGCGAGAGGTCGCACTGCGGACAGGTCACGCTGTGGCCGCAGGCGTGGCACTGCACATGCGTGGCGAAGCCACGCCGGTTCAGCAGCAGGATCACCTGGCCTTCGGCGTTGAGCGCCCAGCGGATCCCAGCCTCCAGTCGAGAGCTGAGCCCCCCTGCTCTGCGTGGCGGTCCGTCGCGAAGGTCAACGGTGAGCACACCAGGCAGGTGTGTGCCGCCGACTCGTTCAGGCAGTTCCGCCATCCGCCATTCGCCGGTCAGGCATTTCTGAAAGGTTTCTAAGGCAGGAGTCGCTGAGCCGAGGACGAGAGGAATCGATTCTCGTCGGCACCTCCACTCGGCGACGTCGCGAGCGTGATACCGCGGCGCGGTTCCCTGCTTAAAACTCGTCTCGTGCTCCTCGTCGATCACCAGCAGGCCAAGCCTGGGGGTGGGGGCGAAAACGGCGCTACGAGCGCCGACGACCACGCCGACCTCGCCGGCCGCGATCGCCCGCCACTCGCGGTGGCGTTCTGCGGGCGTGAGGTGACTGTGCAGAACGGCCACCCGCCCAAACCGGCGGCGAAACCGGCTGCAGGTCTGTGGAGTCAGGCTGATCTCCGGCACAAGCACAATCGCTTGCTTGCCATAGCGGAGGGTTTCTTCGACCGCCTGGAGGTACACCTCAGTCTTCCCGCTGCCGGTGACGCCAAAGAGCACCACTGTCTCGTGTCTGCCTTCCCGCATCGCCTCACAGATCGGTGCGAGGGCGGCTGCCTGGGCATTGGAAAGCGGGGGCGGTGTGTCGTCGGCAGCCTTCGCAGTGGGGGCGCTGGGGGCCTCGACTTCTACCAGCAGGCCGCGGTTGAGCATCCGCGTGATCACAGCCCGACTCGCCCCTGAGCGATCAGCGAGTTCCGAAGCGGTCAGCGGCTCGGTGGCGGCCGTCAGGACCTTTACCTGCGAAGGCGTGAGACGTGGCCGAGCCTCGTCGCTTGCTGGGGCTTCCGGGGCCGGCATCAGGTGCGGCTGCTGTCGTCGTCCAGCCGCTTCACGGACGCCGGCAGGGAGCACGGCCTCCAGCACCTCGCCATGACGGCACATCCATCGTTCGCTCATCCAGGAGGTGAGTTCGAGCATCGTCGGCGAAAGGAGTGGACGCTCATCCTCAACACTCAGCACGCTCTTCAGGCCTGTGCCGGGAAGATCACGAGTGGCCACCGCCACGCAGTAGCCAACGGTTGGCTGGTTTCTGCGTCCCAACGGCACACGCAGCCGCTTCCCCGGCTCAACCTGGCCCGCCAGCTTCTCAGGGACGACATAGTCCAGCGGCCGGTCGACACGGCCGGCGAGTACCACGCTGGCAACAACGGCCGAGTGTTGATCGTCTTCCTCCCAGACGGGGCTCTTCTCGAAGAGTTGTTGCTGCGGCGTATGCTGGCTCATGTGCTCGGACGCCCTGCACGGTTCGGGGGCACGCAAGGGCCTGGCTCAGGACGATTCGGTAGAGGACGATTCTGCAGAGGGCATTCTTATGCGAACAGGCATCTTCGGAGGCAGCTTTGATCCCGTCCACCTCGGCCACCTGATTGCTGCCGAGGCTGCACGCGAACAGGCGAATCTTGACCGTGTGCTGTTTGTGCCGGCAGCAGTGCCACCCCACAAACGCAACCGCCAGCTGGCTCGGGCTGCTGATCGTCTTGCCATGCTGGAACTGGCGACGGGTGGGCACCCAGCCTTCGCCGTCTCACCTGTGGAACTCGACCGTGGCGGGGTTAGTTATACCGTGGAGACGCTCGCACGCCTTGCGAGCGATGCAGCGAACGGTCAACTCGTGCTGCTGCTGGGGCCCGACGCGGTCCGTGGACTGCCCACCTGGCGGGAGCCTGCACGCATCGCTGAACTTGCCGAGCTCATCACGGTCACGCGGGATGGTCTCGATGATGCGGAGACACTCCGTGAGGACCAGCCACTGGTTGATCTGCTGGGCCTGGAAGCCGTTGAGCGACTTGTCGCCGGCCGGGTGCACATGCCAGCGGTCGATATCCGTGCGACAGAGATTCGTTTACGCATGCAGACGGAGAGAAGTATCCGCTTTCTCGTGCCACCTGCGGTGTTCGCGTACATCCATCAGCATCAGCTCTACCGAGTGGAGCCACCGACCGAAGCGGCGTCGGCGAACGATTCATCACGTGCAAGCCCTCAGGCCTGACGTTCACGGAGGCGGGAGGCCAAGGCACGGCTCTTCGGTTCGTCAGCCGCTTCTGGGTCGGTGGCGAGCACGTCCAGCAGCTGTTCGAGTCGCTCTGCGGGCCCCTGCTGAACGTTGAGCAGGATCTGCCGTTTGCCGCCAACAACACAGCCGCCACCTGGCAGTTCACCGAGTGGCTCTTCGCGAACCTGGTAGCCAAGGTCAGAAGCAAGCTGCATTCCCTCTGCCAGCAAACCGAGGATCTCAGACATCTCGATGCTTCCTTTCTAGCACCTAGCGGCCCCAGCCTGAGGTCTCGAGGCCGAGTTCCCGGCGTCGTTGATCGATTGCATTACCGTACTCGGTAAACTTCGCCCGCTGCTCGGGAGTTGTGCGGTCGATCATTCGCTTTCGCCACTCGTTGCGGTCTCCTTCGCTGCTCGGCCGCGGAGGACCGGGAGGATTGCCACCGTTTTGTGTGAAGGCTGCTCGCATCGCCTCCATCTGCTGAATCTGCCGGTCGAGGACCGCCCGGCGTTGAGCCGGTGGTGTTTCAAAGTAGTCATCAATCCGTTGCTGCATGCCTGTCATGAACATGCGGCCAACCTGCATGCCCGCGATCGGACGCAGGTATTCAGGCAGTGTTTCCATCTGTTCACGAAGCGAGGTCATGGCGGTCACCATTTCCGCCGCGTCGGCCTCGGACAT
>Ga0075475_10000777_pt1 | contig 15219 bp, 9 predicted proteins | sample DEB08_DNA_10_FD_76342 | JGI IMG/M metagenome (GOLD analysis project Ga0075475, IMG submission 76342) | Aqueous microbial communities from the Delaware River and Bay under freshwater to marine salinity gradient to study organic matter... | ecosystem: Environmental > Aquatic > Marine > Coastal ... | reverse complement strand
TCGCCCTCGGGTGCCGCCGCGGGATCGAGCATCGCGACCCGTTCGGCAAGGTCGGGTCCGTCCGAGTCCGCATCGCCGTCGCCGTCGCTTGCGTCTTCGCCTTCGCCTTCCCGCAATGACGCGACCACGGAATCGAACGCCGGATGGTGCCGGCGCACGTCGTCGAGAGCCTTCAGCACGGCGGCGGGCACGTCGAGATCCTGCGCGGCGGCGGCGACCGCGTCCTCGTGGTCCGCGACGGCCTTCGAAGACGCCAGCTGCAGTCGGTCGAGATGCGGGAACGCGTGGTCGCTCGAGATCGTCAGGCGATGGGTGCCCGGTTCGAGATCGACTTCGGCGACCTTCCTCCAGCGCTGGCCGTCGGGCATGAAGGAGCCGGTCGCGTCGCCGAGCGCGGCGTCGGCCAGCAGCGTCGTGGAGCGGCCGTCGTCGAGTTCGATGCGGACCGGGCGGGGCTCGGCGCTCGCGTAGCGGATGCGGAGTTCGTAGGTGTCGGCCTCGGCGACGTCGAAGGCCCAGGTCGCCCGGCCCGGACCGCCGCCGGTCGAACGCACCACGCCGATCCCGGGGCCCCAGCGATCGTGGTCGACGAGCAGGTTGACGAGATCGGGTCCCTCCTCGGCCTCGCGTTCCGCCGGCGACTCCGGCAGCGTCGAGGCGGCGGCGGCGAGTTCGGCGAAGCGGTCGCGCCAGCGAGCCTGCACCGCGAGGCGCGCCGTGGCGACCGCCTCGTCGCGGCGGCTCGTCGCCTCGGCGACCGCGGTCACGTGCGCCTGTCGCGCCGCGGCCTCGTCGATCGACTCGGCGTGGCGCTCGAGGGTTCGCGCGACCGTCTGCAGCGTGGACATCGTCTTCGTGCTCTTGAAGACGCCCACGAAGCCGAAGTAGGCCTCCTGCGAGATCGGATCGAACTTGTGGTCGTGGCAGCGTGCGCAGGAGAGGGTCTGGGCGAGGAACGCCTTGCCGACGACGTCGACCTGCTCGTCGACGATGTCGAAGACCATCTTCTCCTTGTCCGGTTCGGCGAGGACCTTCGGGCCGATCGCGAGGAAGCCGGTCGCGGTCAGGGCGTCGGCGGCGCGATCGGCGTCGTGCATCGCCGGCGTCAGGTCGCCTGCGATCTGCAGGCGCAGGAACTCGTCGAAGGGCAGGTTCCCGTTGAACGCCCGAACCACCCAGTCCCGGTAGCGGTGGGCGTTGGCGAACGCGGTGTTCTCGTCGACGCCGTTGCTGTCTGCGTAGCGGGCCACGTCGAGCCAGTGCCGGCCCCAGCGCTCGCCGTAGGCCGGCGACGCCAGCAGGCGGTCCACCAGCCGTTCGTAGGCGCCGGGCGAGCCGTCGGCGAGGAACGCCTCGACCTCGGCGGTCGTGGGCGGCAGTCCGGTGAGATCGAGCGTGGCCCGTCGGATGAGCGTGCGGCGATCGGCCTCGACGGAGGGGACGAGGTCCGCGCGGCGCAGGCTTCGCGCGATGAACGGATCGATCTCGCCGGTCGCGGCTTCGCCGTCGCGCCACTCGACCGCAGGCACCTCGGGGTCCGCGACCGGTTCGTAGGCCCAGTGCGCCTCGTAGGTCGCCCCCGCCTCGATCCAGCGACGCAGCAGGTCGAGCTCCGCCGCCGACAGCGGCTCACCCTTGGGCGGCATCCTCAGCTCGGGATCGTCGCTTCCGACCCGGAACCAGAGTTCGCTCGCCTCGAGGTCGCCCGGCACGATCGCGTGGAAGCCGTCCCCGAGATCGGCGACGGCTCCGTCGCGGGTGTCGAGACGCAGGCCGGCTTCGCGGCTCGATCCGTCCGGGCCGTGGCAGGCGAAGCACTTCGCCGCGAGGATCGGCCGGATGTCCCGACTGAAGTCGATCTCGACGGGGTGGTCGGTCGGGCCTTCCATCCGGGAGGCACCGGGAGGCGCTGCGACGACGCAGGCGATGAGCAGGACCGAGATCACCGCCCCATGAGACCGGTTTCCGTCTTGCGAATCAACCCTCCAAGGCGGCAGCGGTGGCCTGGCCTGTCGGTGGGATCGAAGGGAAGGAGTCGCCGGGGGACTCGTCGAGGCGACACGATCGTGGAATCGACGACTCGAGCCCGATCCCGCCGGGAGTCGCTTCCGCTTCTCGGACCGGCGTCGCGAAGCCCCGGCGCTTCGCGCTGGCGGGGGTGCAAACACCTCATAGACTTCGGATTGGAGCGACACGTGCGGACCCCGCCGGATCCCACGGATCCCGAGCGTCCGCGCCGACGTAGGGACCCATGCCAACGCTCGGCCGGCGAGACGCCGACAGCAGGCCGACAGCAGGCCGGTGTCGCTTCGACAGCAGCGGCAGTTCGAAAGCCGCCGGCAGGAGACTTCCCGTGCCCGACACCTACAACGTCTCGTCGAGTGGTGCATCCCGACAGGGCATCGCCGTCGTCGCTGCGATCGCCGCAGGTGTCGCCGCCGCGCACGCCGGTCCGCCGAATCCGCAGCCGATCGCGACACGCACCGTCGTCGTCCAGCCGTCGATGACGAGTTCGGGGAACGGGAACACCGGGGGCGATGAAGGCGGGCTCGCCGGCGGCTGCGAACCGGTCGTCGTGAGCCATACGTCCAGCGACTTCGGGCCCGGCGAGTACGTGGTGCAGGCGGGCTTCATCGAGGGCGAGATCGCCGCGACGTCGTTCGTCCTGCCTGCGGACGCGTTTCCCGTCCGCATCGACTTGATGGAGTTCCTGTTCGCGACGAGCAACGCCGCGGTCCAGACCACCACGACCTACAAGGTGTACGTCTGGGAGGGCACGCCCAACATCGGCGGACCGATCTTCACGGCGGCCTCCGACGGCAAGATCCTCCCGCATCTGGTCATGCCGCCGGGCACGACCGGTGTGAACATCCAGATCCTCGTCGACCCCGACGACCCCGAGCAGATCTACGTCGCCGACAACGGCACCCAGACGGTGTCGATCGGCATCGAGATCGTCGATCACAACCAGGCGCCGACCAACCAGTGCCTGACGCCGCCGAGTCCGTCCTTCAACGCGTTTCCGACGACCGACGTCGATGGCCTGCAGCAGGCCTCGAAGAACTGGATCTACATCGTCGACTGCGGCATCTTCGGATGCCCGCCGGGCTGGAAGCGGTTCAGCGATCTCTCGACGCTCTGTCGTCCGACCGGCGACTGGGTGCAGCGCCTGACCTGGACGCCGACGGGCTGCGACAATCTCGGGGCGTGCTGCCTCGGCGGGGACTGCGAACTGCTCGATGCGGCCGGGTGCGCCGGTCTCGGCGGCACCTTCGCCGGCGTCGGCACCGCCTGCGGCGACGTCGACTGCAGCGAGACCGGTCCATGCTGCTTCGAGTCGACCGGCGGCTGCGTGCAGCTCGAGGCCAACAACTGTCTGCTGGCCGGTGGGGTTCCGGGGCCGCCCGGCACGGCCTGCGGCGACTTCATCTGCTTTCCGGAGGGCGCGTGCTGCCTGCCCGACGGATCCTGCGCCGACGGCCTGAGTCCGGAGGCGTGCGAGGCCGCGGGCGGGGTGTTCCAAGGCGACGGCACGTCGTGCAGCGGCACGAACTGTCCGGCCCCGACCGGGGCGGCGTGCTTCGCGAACGGCTTCTGTCTGGTCCTTTCCGAGGCCGACGCCGCCGCGGCGGGCGCCGATTGGAAGGGGGCCGGCACCACCTGCGAGGATCTCGACGGCGACGGCGTGGCCGACGCCTGCGCCGATGCGCCGATCCCGGGCGACTTCAACGGCGACGGTCACGTGAACGGTCCCGATCTCGCCACGATGCTCGCGGCCTGGGGCGAATCGGGCCAGACCGATCTCAACGGCGACGGCACCACCAACGGCGTCGATCTCGGCACGCTGCTGGCCAACTGGACCGGGTGAATTCCGCGGGGCGATCGAAGGGGAGACGCCTCGACGGACCTCGACCCCGAATGCGACGACGCGGCGGCCCATCGGCCACCGCGTCGTCGTCGTTTCGGGTTGCGCTCGGGGACGTTCGCGACCTCAGGCCGCGGGAGCCTCCTCCGACGCCTCGGTCTCCTCGGCCTTGGGCGTCCACGCGGGCGGGTGCTTCAGCCCGGCCTTCTCGAGCAGACCGTTGATCTTCTCGACCTTCTCGGCCATGTCGCCGGCAGGATGCATGCCGTTGTAGGCGACCTTGCCGTCGGGGGCGATGATGGCGACGTGCGGGATGCCTCGCACGCCGAAGTCGGGATTGAAGACGTCGGTCTCGGTGAACGCGACGGGCCAGGTGACGTCCATCGCCTTCACGTACTCGGCCATCAGCTCGCACTCCTTCTCGAAGGAGTCGGTCTCCACGCGGCCCCGCTCGTCGCGGAAGATCACGTTGCCCTGTTCGCTGGTGACGCCCAGCACCACGACGTCGTAGCCCTTGTAGTAGTCCACCAGCTCGCGGACGTTCGGAAACGAACCGACGCACGGGCCGCACCAGGTCGCCCAGAAGTCGACGACGACCACCTTGCCCTTCATGCAGCCGAAGCAGTGCCACGGCTCGTCGACGCTCTTCCAGCGGAACTCGACGGCGGGGGCGTTGTGGCCGATCAGCTCGCCACGTCCCGCGGCGCCGTCGAGGAAGGCGACGGTTCGGTCGAGGCGGGCCTTGCCGCGTTCGTCGGCGGTCTCGGCGGCCGCCCGCATCGCGCCGAGCAGGCGGGATCGCATCTCGTCGCGGTCGGCCTTGTCGACGCCGGCCCGTCCGAGCATGGCGGGAAACTCGCTCCACGCGAGCAGCTCGCCGGCGCCCTCGGTGGGCATGCGCTTGCCGATGGCGACGAGGGTTCCGCGCATCGACGCGAGGGTCTCGTCGTCCATCATCGAAAGCAGCGCCATCGCCTCGCCGAGACGTTCGTCCTCGACCGCGGCGAGGTCCCGGCCCTCGAGCATCGCCATGCCCGCCTCGCGGTCGCCGCTGCCGGCCAGAGCGCCGGCCGCGCCGAGCCAGTCGCCTTCGGCACCGATCTCGCGAATGCGGGCGATCCACGTCGGCTTGGCGTTGGGCGAGTACGCCCAGAGCATCTGCATCGACATGATCGTCGGCAGATCGCACTCCGCCGGATCGACGTCCGCGAGTTCGCCGTCGAGCACCGCATGGAACTCGGGGTCTTCGAGACTGAACGCGTCGCCCTTGGATCGATAGAAGGCCATGGCCCGTTCGATCTTGCTCTGCACCGCCTCTTCCGTGGGAGGTTCGGGCGCGGCGTTCGCGACGGAGACGAAGGCGAGCAGGCCGAGCAGGCCGCCGCCAAGGGCGAGGGTGGTGCGAAGCATGGAGAATCCTTGGAGAGAAGGCGACTCGAGGGGGACGCTATCGGCCGCCGAAGTGGGACACCCGAACGGGTCGTCGGGTCCGGGCTGGGCGTCGATTGGAGCGACGCGCTCGAACCGTCCGGCCCGGTCGTGAGGATAGATGGCGGTGCCGTCGGGGGGAACCCCCTCAACGCCCGGATCCTGCGTGGAGTACGGTGCAGCGACGAGGAGAACCACCCATGGTCGAAGTCGCCGTCCGCTACACCGGAGGCCTCCGTTGCGAGGCCGTGCACGGTCCGTCGAAGTCCACGATCCTCACCGACGCCCCGGTCGACAACCACGGGAAGGGCGAGTCGTTCTCGCCGACCGATCTGCTCGCCGCCGCGTTGCCGGCATGCATGATGACGATCATGGGGATCGTCGCCGATCGGCACGACCTCGATCTATCGGGGATGCACGCCCGCACCGAGAAGGTCATGTCGCCGGACGCCCCGCGCCGCATCGCGAGTCTCCGCACGACGATCGAGGTGCCGCTCGCCGCGGACCATCCGCGACGCGGGTCGCTGGAGAACGCGGCGCACACCTGCCCGGTCCACAAGAGCCTGCACCCGGACATCGACGCGACCGTGCAGTTCGTCTGGACCGGCTGAACTGGGCCGCCTGAACTGGGCCGGCTGAACTGGGCCGGCTGAGGCGTCGGGTCTCCCGAATCAGCGCTCGTCGTCGCGGGCGAGGGTCGCCAGCGTGACGACCGGTTGCTGGCCCGGCTGGGTTCGGAGCAGCTCGAGCCGACCGTCCGGACGCATGCGGGCGAACAGGGTCCCCGGCTCCGCGGTCTCGACCAGCGCCATGGTGCCGTCCTCGACGCTGGCGATCCCGATCACGTTCTCGATGTCCTCGAAGACCTCCGCGCCATCGGGATCATGGCCGAGGCCGGCGTCGAGCGTTCGCCATGCGATCGTTCCCTCGACGCGCCCCTGCACGCCGATCTCGATCGACAGGACCTGCTCCACCGTGGGACTTCCGACGGTGTTGACGCACGTGGCCTGGCCCCGCCAGGTGCCCGCGAAGTCGTCGGGCTGGTATCGGGTGGCGCAACCCACCGACAGCGAGGCCAGAGAGAGAAGAGCGAGGGCACGGACGAATCGAGCGTTCATGATGGCGCATGCTCCGGACGGTGGCGGCCGCTTGGGACTCTGAGGTACGTTTGAATGGATCGGGTCGAGGATAGCCGGAGCGAGCCCGCGGGACGGCTCGATCGGGTCTCGATCACGACTTGCAACCACGCCGACGACGGAGCGCCGCGATGACCCTCGACGAACTGATCCACGACTGCTGGGTTCGCCTGGCCAGAGCGGTGCGGGATCGGCGTCACTCCTGGCGTCTGCCGGTCCTGGCGACGGTCGATGGGCAGGGCGCTCCCGCGGCGCGGACCGTGGTGCTTCGCGAGGCGATGCGCGAGGACGCCGTCCTCGGCTGCCACACCGATCGGCGCAGTCCGAAGATCGAGGAGATTCGGGCCGATCCTCGCGTGGCATGGACCTTCTACGACCCCGGAAGCAAGTTGCAGGTGCGGGCACGCGGGCGGGCGACGGTGCATCTCGTCGCCGACGAGGATCCGATCGCCCTGGAGCGCTGGGCCGAGACCAGCCTGCCGAGCCGTCGGTGCTACCTCGCGCCGCATGTGCCCGGCACGGCCTGCGACGTTCCTTCGCCCAACCTGCCCGACGCGTTGGAGTCGCGAAACCCCGACGCGGCGGAGTCCGAGGCGGGACGTGCGAACTTCGCGGTGCTGCGGACCCGCGTCGAGCGATTCGACGTGCTTGCCCTGCATGCGGCAGGCCACGAGCGGGCGGCCTTCGAGTTCGACGAGGCTGGGCAGGTGGTCCGATCGACGTGGCTCGAGCCCTGACACGACCGCCGAACGCACCGGTTCAGAGGCCGACGATCTCGCCCCGTTCGGCGACCGCCATGCCCGCGGACTCGATCTCGCGCCGCGCCGGCGACGAGGGGTCGAGCGCCGGATTGGTGTGGTTGAGGTGGATGAAGCGGACCTTCTTACGCTCCGAAGCGGGCAGGTCCGCGAGCCGGTCGATCGTCGTGCGGATGAACGGATGGGGAAATCCACTCATGTCGCGGCCGGGAATCTCGCCGTCGGCGAAGAAGGTCGCGTCGAGATAGGCGACGTCGACGGTCGCCAGCACGTCCTCGAGGCGCACGCCCCACTCGTCCCATTCCCGCCACGAGTCGATGTCGGGGAGCCACAGCACCGAGCGACGCGGGCCGTCGACGCGGAACGCCACGACCTCGGAGAACTCCTGCCGGTGCGGCACCAGCAGCGGCGTCACCGAGAGTCCGTCGCCGAGTTCCACCGGAACACCTGCCGTCAGCGGCTCGAGTCGGATGTTGCCGTAGGCGACGAGTTGGCTCCACGGTCCGTTGGTCCGCAGGAACTCCGCCATGCGCGGCATCGCCCAGACCGGGACCCCGTTCGCGCCGATCGACTCGTGGCCGAGGAACATGAGCCCGGTGTAGTGGCCCATGTGTCCGTGGGTCAGGAGGATCCCGTCGAGCACCGGCCGCGGCGGACCGTCGGAGGCTCGATACAGGTCGAGCGACTGCCGCTTGAAGTCCGGTGTCGCGTCGATCATGTATCGCGTCGAGGACGCGGGATCGACGATGCCGAGGCTCACCGCCAGGCGCTGCGCCGCCGGATCGTCCCAGCGCGGATCCGAGAAGACGCCCGCTTGCGGGACTCCGGCATCCTGCGCGATGCCCAGCACGATCGTGAACGGGCCCGCGGTCGAAGCTGCCGGGGCGTCGATCGTCGTGGTGGCGGTGCAGCCGATGGGGACCGATGCCAGCGCTGCGAAGAGGAATGCGAGGGCCGTCGCATGGAACGGAGCACCGGTTCGAGGCGTGGGCAGGTTCATCGCGGGGCCGACTCCTTCGGGAGGTTGCGGGGTGGCGAGGCGCGGCGCTGGGCGAACATCCAGTCCAGGACGCCTTCGGCCCCGAACCGATAGGCGCGCGTCCACGACTCGTGGTGGGCGTCGGGATACTCGACGAGCCGCGCGCGACCGGACTCGTCGATGCTCCGAGCGACCTGCGCCGCGACGATGGCCGCGTGCATGCGCCGACTCGCCTCGACCGGCACGACCTGGTCGAGGGTCCCGTGCACGATCGTGATCGGCAAGGCGGCGAGGCGGTCCGCCGTCGTGGGATCGCCCCCTCCGCAGATCGGCACGACCGAGGCGAAGAGCTCCGGGCGGCGGGCGGCGAGGTCGAACGCGCCGTAGCCGCCGATCGAAAGCCCCGTCAGATGCACGCGATCCCGATCGACTTCGGGATGCCCCTCGAGCACCTCGTCGATCGCGGTGATCACCGCCTCCATGGCAGGGGTGGTCCGATCGAAGCGTGGGGCGTACGCGGCGTCGCCGATGCGGTCTCGTTCGAGTCGGGTCCAGTACTGGTCGGCGGGGCACTGCACCGCCAGCACCAGGCACGGCTGGCGGCGTTGGAACGCGTCGCCCCCGGAGTCGCCGACGAAGTGGCGCAACTGGGCCTGGTTGTCGTCGCCCCGCTCGCCGGAGCCGTGCAGGAAGACGATCAGGGGCAACCCGTTCGGGTGGCGCGAGAGGATCTGCTCGGCCGGAACGACGAGTCGGTAGGGCACCGTCGCCGCCACACCGTCGTCCAGTTCGATCGAGACTCGACCGTGGCGGATCTCGGCGAGAACCCTTGCGGAGGGCGCCGTTTCGGACGCGGTCTTCTGCGAGGTCGGCGTCGGAGCGTCGCTGGTCATCTCATCGGCCCCCGCGTCGCCGGACGATCCCAGTGCGAGAGCCAACGCCGAGCACAGGACCGTCGTCGAGACGCGTTGGTGCATGAGGGGACGATAGCGAACGACCGGATCCCCTCGCCGAGGCGATCGAGGTGGTACGGTCCCGGACTCCGATGTCCGTCAATCGATCCACGACCGCCGGCGCCACCGACGGCGACGCGAACCGCTCGTCCGGCCCCGCGCCGCTTGCGGTGAGTGGCGTGGGCATCGCCGCCGCGGCCGGCTCGCTGTTCTGCTGGACGGTGACGCCGCTCTTCGTCGAGTACTTGACCGGTTGCCTCGATCTGTGGGCGAGCAACGGGTGGCGCTACGGGATCGCGGCGCTGGTCTGGCTGCCGTACCTGCTGTGGATGCTGTCGAGGCGGCAGGTCGCGGGGTGGATCTGGCGACGGGCCCTGTGGCCGGCGTTCTTCTCGACCACCGCTCAGATCGCCTTCGTCGGCGCCTTCTACTACACCGGTCCCGGCATGCTCACCTTCGGCATGCGGATGCAGATCGTGGCGACGGCGGTCGGCGCCGCGATCCTCTTCCCGGCCGAGCGTCTGGTGATCCGACGGCCGAGCTTCCTGGCGGGCATGGCCGCGGTGGTGGTGGGCGTCGTGGGGGTCGCGCTGTATGCGCCGGCGGAGGTCACCGGCGTCGTCACCGGCGGCCTCGAAGGGGCGCCGCGCGAGTCGAACCTGATCGGCATGCTGCTCGCGGCGGCCTCGGGTGTCGGCTACGCCTGCTACGGCATGGCGGTGCGACGGTGCCTTGCGGGCGTCTCCGCGAAGCTCTCCTTCAGCGTGATCAGCCTCTACGTGGGCGGAAGCCTGCTGGTGCTGATGACGATCTTCTCGGCGAATCCGGTCGAGCAGCTCGTCGCCCTCGACGGCACCGCCTGGACGGCGATGGCGGTCTCGATCGTCTTCGGTCTCGCCGCGGGCCACGTCATCTACTTCACCGCCATGGCGAAGCTGGGCGTCGCCCAGGCGACCGGCGTCGTCCAGTTGCAGCCGTTCACGGTGGCGGCGGCGAGTTGGTTCGTCTTCGGCGAGATGCTGACCGCGCCGCAGCTCGGGTGCGGGACCGTGGCGGTCGCGGGGGCCGCGATGATGCTCTACACCCAGCACGCGATGGCCCGAAGGCGGCGGGTCGATCCGGCGCGCGAACTCGACCAGCTTCCCGTCGACGAGGTGGTCGCGCTCGAAGAGGCCGAACTGGCCGGGCGGGCCGAGGCCGTGACGGATCCGCCTCGGCGGTGAGGCTCCCACAGTGAGCGTTCCGGCGCGCCGTCAGCGGTTCGCGCGGGTGAAGACGCTGGTCATGTGGTCCCGACGGGGCGCGCAGCCGTCCTCGACCAGCGTGAAGAAGAGCGAACCCTCCTCGAGCGTCCAGCCGTAGGTTCCCGCAACGTCGGGGCAGACCGCCGCATCGGCGTCGTTGCGGAACTCGATGCGACTGCCGTCGAGCGTCCAGCGTCCGCGGACCGGATTGCGCGGCGTCGGTGGCGTCACCGTGAAGGCACCATCGTCGCGCAGGTCGAGGCGCAGGCCGTCGGCGCTCGAAGTCCACGTCCCCACCGGCGTCGTTGCCGGCGAGGACTCCGAGACGGTCACGCACCCCGATGCGAACGCGATGGTGATCGCAAGCAGGGTCGTGGCACCGGCGGCGACGGTGCGTCGCTGGGCGACCCCGCGGCGAGGTCGCGAGTGGGACGAACCAACCGATGCGATCGGAGAGGTCGTGGCGGACGAGTCGTGCGAGTCGTGCGAGTCGTGCGAGTCGTGCATGATCGCGAATCTACCACGGTGCCCTTCGTGTCGCGGCGGCGGATCCCGCGAGTCGGCCCGCGCTCACGCGATGCCGACATTCGGTTTGGACGGGTGTTCGAGGCATGCCCGAACGATGCGACGACGCCGGGGCCCCGAAGGACCACCGGCGCCGTCGTTGCGGATCTCGTTCCGCCAGAGGAGTGTGTGAGAAGCGTCGTGGAGGGACGAGCGGAACTCAGAGACAGCCGCCCCAGTCGAGCAGCATCAGGCCGATGTCGGCGCCGTCGACGATTCCGCTCCCGTCGAGGTCGCTGGCCGGACTGGCCGTGCCCCAGTCCAGCAGGATGAATCCCAGGTCCGCACCGTCCACGACGCCGTTGCCGTCGAAGTCGGCCGGGCAGGGCGAGACCGGCCACGCCACCGCGGTCGAGGCGGTCTGCTGCTGCGTGGCACCGTCTGGGTATCCCGCGAAGGTCAGGCTCGCCGTCGCCGAGAAGACGTCCTCGGCGGCGGTGGGCACGATCGTGAACCGTCCGATCAGGACTCGGCCGTCGACGTCGGTGAAGCCCTGCAGGTTGGCGGGGTTGGAGTTGTACCAGCCCGCGCCCACCGGAGGCGCCTCGGCGCCGGCGTCGGGGAAGCCCGGATCGAAGGTGGTGGTGTTGGAGGACGGCGAGGCGAGATCGCCGCCGACGGTGACGAACGAGTCCGCCACCATCGTCGCGGGATTCGACAGGACCGGCGACCAGGTTCCGCCGGCGAAGTCGTTCTGGACGAACGCGGTGCCGAAGGCGTTGGCGATGTCGGTGCTGTAGACGTTGACCACCTCGACGCTCGCGGAGTTGAACGCCGCGTAGAGGTCGACGCGGGCGTAGGAGACGCCCTCGAAGTCGAACTCCGTGAGCACGCCCTCGAGCCCGAGGAACTCGACCGGCGGCAGGGTGGGCCAGGCCACCTCGACGCTGGCGGACTGCTGCTGGGTGTCACCTCCGGGATAGCCCGCGAAGGAGATCGAGGCCGTGAACGAGAGGACGTCCTCGGTGGAGGTCATCGCGATCACGTAGCGAGCCATCCGCACGCGGCCCTGCTCGTCGCTGAAGCCCTGCAGGTTGGTCGGGTTCGAGTTGAACCAGCCCGCGCCCGCCGGGGGCACCGCGACGGTGCCGTCGGGGAACGAGGGATCGAACGAGGTGGTGTTGCCCGCGGCCGGGCCCGCCTCGCCACCGACGGTGACGTAGGAGTCGATCGCCTCCAGCGAGGGATCGGTCAGCGAGGGAGACCACGTTCCGCCCGCGAAGTCGTTCTGCACGAAGGCGGAACCTCCGGCGTTGGCGACCGTCGAGTCGTAGACGTTGACGACCTCGACGCTGGTCGAGTCGAAGTTCGCGTAGACGTCCATGCTCGCGTACCGGACGCCGTTCACCACGGTCTCGACGATCTCGCCGGTGAAGCCGAGGAAGCCGACGGCGCCGGAGCAGGTCTCGTCGACTTCTCCGTTGCAGTCGTTGTCGAGGCCGTCGCCGCAGATGTCGACGGCGTTGGGGTTGATCGCGGCGTTCACGTCGTCGCAGTCGAGGTCGTTGCCGACGAAGCCGACGGGCTGGACGCACGCCGAGGTCGCGATCGCGGTGGCGTCGCCGTAGCCGTCGCCGTCGACGTCGGGCCACCAGTTCGTGGCGCCCGCATCGTCGACGCCGCACCCGCAGGTTCCGGGATCGGTCTTGTTGGGGTCGCTCGGACAACCGTCGTTGCAGTCGAGGGTGCCGTCGCCGTCGCTGTCGGCGTCGGCCACGCCGCAGCCGCAGGTGCCGGGCGACGTCTTGTCGGGATCGGTCGGGCAACCGTCGTCGCAGTCGGCGGTGCCGTCGCCGTCGCTGTCGGCGTCGGCCACGCCGCAGCCGCAGGCGCCCGGCGAGGTCTTGTTGGCGTCGGTGGGGCATCCGTCGTTGCAGTCGGGGGTGCCGTCGCCATCGCTGTCGGTGTCGGCCACGCCGCATCCGCAGGCGCCCGGCGAGGTCTTGCCGGGATCGCTCGGGCATCCATCGTCGCAGTCGCCGACGCCGTCGCCGTCGCTGTCGGCCGCACAGGCGTTGGCCTCCTGCGAGATCGAGATCGTCACCGCGTCGGCGCCGTCGGAGTCGACGGTGACGACGGCGGTTCTGGCGACCGCGGTGCCGTTGAGGGCCACGTCGAAGGTGAGGGCCGCATCGCCCGAGCCCGATCCGGCCGACAGCGTCACCCAGGCGCTGTCGCTCGAGGCCGTCCAGGCGCAGCCCTCGCCGGTCGAGATCGACAAGGTCGCGCCGCTTGCTCCGTCGGAGCCGAAGGCGGTGGTCGTCGCCGTCGCCGCGAGTTCGGCGCACGGATTGTCGGGCACGATGCCGAAGACGACGATGCGGACGTTCGCGTACTCGGTGCTGGGAGCGGTGCTCCAGCCGTTCATGATCCGGAACTTGAAGGTCTGACCCGGGATGATCGGAAGCGAGGCCTCCATGGCGTCGCCGTAGACCCCGTCGGCCGCGGAGCCGCTGCCGTCGAAGGACCACGCGCCGAGGCTCTCGTAGCCGAAGTCGGCGTTGTAGCCGCCGACCTCGACGCCGTTGCTGCCGTTGCCGAAGGCCGCGACCATGTCGGAGGCCCAGGTCCCGCCGCCGCCGTCGTAGTCGAAGGCGATGGCGAAGCCGGTCATGGTGCCGACGTAGCCCTCGAGAGCCACCGAAGCGGACTGGCCGCCGGAGAGGTTGAAGGTTCCCACGTCGAAGACCACGCCGTCGCAGTCGAGGACGCCGTCGCCGTCGACGTCCGCGTCGATCGAGCCGCAGCCGCAGCCGCCCGAGGCGACCGCGGTGTAGGGGTCGTTCGGGCAAGCGTCGTTGCAGTCGAGGGTGCCGTCGCCGTCGCTGTCGGCGTCGGCGAGCCCGCAACCGCAGGCGCCCGGCTCGGTCTTGTTCGGATCGTTCGGGCAGCCGTCCTCGCAGTCGATCACTCCGTCGCCATCGGTGTCGTCGGCGGGGGCGTTGCAGCCGCAGTCGCCGGGCTCGGTGCGATCGGGATCGGTCGGGCAGCCGTCGCAGGCGTCGCCGACGCCGTCGCCGTCGGTGTCGGCCTGGTCGGCGTTGGCGACCGCCGGGCAGTTGTCGCTGCCGTTGGGGACGCCGTCGCCGTCGGAGTCCGCGTCGTCGTCGCAGCCGTCGCAGGGCAGCGTCGCGCGGTAGTGGACGATGGTGCAGCGCATCCGTCGCGACTGCCCCTCCGTGAACTGGTTCATGCAGGCGTCGTCGGTGTAGTTCATGTAGTTGGCGATCGGGTCGGAGGTCGAGCAGCTCGAGGCGCTGCCGGGGCATCCGTAGTTGGGGCTCTGCTGGGGATTGGTGTCGCAGATCCGGTCGCCGGTCGAGTTGCAGTTGGAGGTGCCGCAGCCGTTGTCGAATGTGTGGAACAGGCCGAGGTAGTGGCCGACCTCGTGGGTCAGGGTGCGACCGAGGTCGAACGGCGCCTGCGCGGTGTCGCAGTCGCCGAAGGCGCTCCACAGGCAGACCACGCGGTCGGAGAGCGCGCCGGGCGAGCCCTCGTGCGGCAGGAACGGCACGTAGCCGAGGGCGCCGCCGGCGGTGTTGGTGTAGATGTTGAGATAGCGGTTCGGATCCCAGGCGAGGCTGTTCCAGTAGCTGCCGCCGTCGTTGAACCAGGTGGTGTTGTTGGAGTAGGTGATGCCGTCGGTGGGGTCGCCGTCGGGATCGGTCTCCGCAAGGAAGAACTCGACCCGCGCGTCGTAGCCCCCCTCGCCGTTGGAACCGAAGATCGCCCGATAGTCCTCGTTGAGGATGTCGATCTGGTTCTCGACGCACTCCGGCGAGATGTCGCCCTGGGTGCCGGCGTCGTTGCGGATCACGTGGACGACGACGGGGATGCGGTACAGCGTTCCGACGGAGGGGTCGTACTCGTCTGCGGGATTGGTCGTGTTGCCGCAGTCCGCCGGAGATCCCAGCAGGGACTGCTGCCCGGGGCCGCCTTCGCCGCCGTCGCCCTCGTCGAAGGTCGGCTCGGGTGTGCCGCACCGCATGCCGAAGGCACGGAAGACCGGCGAGCGGAAGTACGCCGACCAGTTCTCGTAGACGCGGTCGCCCTCGACGACGACGCGGCCGTCGTCCATCTGCCAAACCGTGGGGCCGTCGGCACGTTGGGCATGGGCGGTCGTGGCCGGTGCGGTGCCGGCCCTGGCCTGGGTCGAGGGCGTGCCCGGGTCCACCACCGGCGGCTGCGGCCGGCTCATGTCGTGGACCTTGTAGCGAGGGTCCGATTGGGACTGCTGGGCCGCGGCGACGCTGGAGACGAGACCAACGGCGGCGAGCGTCGAGAGGACGACA
>Ga0075475_10000758_pt1 | contig 15340 bp, 8 predicted proteins | sample DEB08_DNA_10_FD_76342 | JGI IMG/M metagenome (GOLD analysis project Ga0075475, IMG submission 76342) | Aqueous microbial communities from the Delaware River and Bay under freshwater to marine salinity gradient to study organic matter... | ecosystem: Environmental > Aquatic > Marine > Coastal ... | reverse complement strand
CCAGCCACGCGCAGAGTCGGCGAACTCGACCTGCATCTCGAAGGTGACTAACTCGTCACCGAACGCCGGGATCCACGCACTTCCCCTGTTAAGATAAACGCCGCGAGAATCGATGATGCCCGAGGTCTCGGAAAAGCTCTGTGAATACTGAGCACCGGTTTGCCGCGTTTCATCGAACAGCGTGCCCGAGTAGGAGAGCTCTAAGGGCTGACCACTGCGCCGTGGCAAGTCAACCGAATAACGCGCTTTGCTCGCAGCGAGGCCGCCGGTCTCGTTAATCCCTTGCGCGAGCTCAGCAGAAACACCACCAGTCTCGCGAAGGCCGCGCGGCCGGTTGGTGATCCGCAGATTGGCATTTAGCTCAAACACGATATCGCTGCGCCCAAAATTTTCAGGCAAGTCGATCTTATCGGTGACCTCGAGATGATTGTTATGAGGGTCAATCGTCACGGTAAGGCTGTGGTGGACAGGCGCACGGTCGGCCGGTGCCGCGTTGGCAGCCTCCTCTAGATCCTGAGCGAACAGAGTCTGAAGTGAGACGAGGCCAAAAAAGCCAATGACGAGCGAGCGCGGCATTTAGTGCGCGCTCGAATTTGCCAGAAGTTCAAGCGCATGGGCGTGATTCCAATCGGCTATATGCAGCTGAGAGGTACCGTCCGGCGTTCGCGTCGTACTCCAAGCAAGCTGATCGCCGCTGGGTGAGAATACTGGAAGTATGTCTGTTCCCTCTGTATTGGTCACCCTGACCGGCGCATGCGCGCCCTCTGTATCGATAAGGAAAAGTTCGAAATTGGCATGACCCAGCTGATTGCTAGAGTAGATTAAATACTCACCGCTCGGATGGTAGTAAGGCGCCCAGGCGACCATGGCATCCGCGGTGAGCTGTCGTTGGTTGCTGCCGTCTGCATCCATCGTCCAGATCTCTGCGCTATTGCCATCGGGATTGAATCGACGCCAAGTAATTTTGCTGCCGTCGGGGCTAAAGAATGGCCCACCGTCGTAGCCCGGTGAGTGCGTTAGTTGCCGCACGTTGCTTCCATCCGCATCCATGACATACAGATCCATAAAGTAGGAGCTGTCGTCTTCGAACAGCGCCTGCTCGGCGCGGCTGAGTGTGCGTGAGTACGCTTCTCTGTTAGACGCGAACAGAATCTGCGAGCCGTCGGCGGAGTAGGAGCCTTCGGCATCGTATCCATCGGTGTTGGTTATATTGCGCGCGCCAGATCCATCGGCATTCGCGACATAGATGTCATAGTGGCGATCATAGTCCCAGCCATACGCTCGCTCGATACCGCTCTTGCGAATCGCGATTTCCTCAGCCTGCTTAGCCAACGCATTCGGATCCTCGTGCGTTGACGAAAACATCACCAGATCCTGTGTCGGATGTATCCACGCGCAGGTGGTTAAACCAATACCGGGGGAGACTAACCTGCTTTCGCCGCTCTCAAGATCAAGGACAAAAATCTGATAGAAAGGATTATCGCCTGGCTGCTCACTCTGATAGATCAGCTCACGCCCGTCCGCACTGAAATAACCTTCACCCGACCGCAGACTGTCGGTAACCAACTGCCGCGTGTTGCTGAGCAGCTGACTTTCGTTCTGGACATCGGCATAGTCGCTTGGAGTCGGTTCGACCCATTTCGTTGCCGCGGCCATGCCATCGCTGCTGTAGCCGGGCGAGTCTTCGGCTTCATAGCGAGATTGCTCCCCGGCCGGTCCACAGGCGGTTAACGCTGCGAGAATCGCCGCGGCGATCGACCCTCTTTTCAGAAAGGGCGCAAGGGGCTTAGATGAGCTGCATAGCATCGCACGTGCTCCTGTCTTTGTGACCACATTAGTCGGTGGCGAAGGTGAAGTTTTCTTGCTGCGGGAATACGCCAAAAAGGCCACCGGTGTGAATAAACACAATGTCTTTAGCGCCGGCGAAGCAGCCTTCGTCGCCTTTCAGAATTTCGTTTACCATGCCGTAGAACGCTTTGCCTGTGTATACCGGATCGAGGAATACTCCTTCAGCGCTGGCAAGCGCCTTGATGGTGTCGAAAACCTCAGGGTATCCAATCCCGTAACCCGGACCGAGATAGCCTTCTTGGGTCAGTACGCTCAGCGCTGCAGTATCGATCTCAGCCCCGGGCGTGCCTTCAAGCAAATCGGCATAGCGCGTCTGCCAACGTGCGATATCCTCACGCGCGCGCTCATCAAAATAATCAGCGCTGTCGCTAACATTGAAGGCAACAATTTTTTCAGCTAGGTCAAAAATCTGATTCCCAGTAATAAGTCCGGCTTGGGTTCCGCCCGATCCGGTTGCCGTCACAATCGCGCTTGGCCTAAGCTTCAGCCGTTTAAAATCTGCTGCCAGTTCTTCACTCGCAGCGATATAACCCCAGAGCCCTACTTCATCGCTTGCGCCAGTTGGAATGAAATACGCCTTGTGACCCGCCACCTCGGCCTCAGCTTGAAGCTGTCTCGCGTACTGAGGATGCGCGGCTGCCCAACCCTCCGCAGGCAAATAGCTAATCTCGGCGCCAGCCAGCAAGTCCATAAAATGATTGCCGCTGGGAATCTTTGGCTCCTCGCCGCGCAAAATCAGCTGCACCTTCATGCCGAGTCGCGCGCCCATAATCGCGGTAGCACGACAGTGGTTTGATTGGATGCCACCGCAGGTGATGAGGGTATCGCAACCTTGACGCTGCGCTTCGGCAATACAAAATTCGAGCTTACGGATTTTATTGCCAGACACTTCGATGCCTGTCATCTCATCGCGCTTCATCCAAAGATTAACGCCACCAAAACGTTCAGAAAAACGCTCAAGCTTTACGAGCGGTGTTGGCAAGTTAGCCAGATGCAGTCGAGATGGATAACGCATTCGCGGAAGCTCTCCGAAAGCGCCGCCTAGTTAGCGGCGTCGTAGGTTTGAACCGCGCTTGGGGCGGCGAGGTCTTCTGCGGTGCTTGGCTTGAGCACTTCGCTGTAAAGAAAAAGGTCTGTTAACACAGCGCGCAAATGTATAGACGCATTCAGATTGTCGACCATTTCCGAGCCAATTTTGTTCTGTTTGAGAATAAAATTGAGTGCAGCACTTGCCTTTGCGCAGTCGTCTGCAATGACCTTCTCGAATGCATCGCTGCTCGCGTCGAATGCGTCGATGAGTGACTGCATCGCTGTCGCCATGCCTTGAATCGTAGGCTGGGCATGTGGACCAGGTCCAGACTCAACGCCTGCTGGTCGACCCTGCGCGGCGTAAGCAAGTAAAAATTCGTAGCCAGATTCGATCGTCTCGATCGCGCTTTCTAATATGCTTGTTTCGGTCACGTGTGTGTCCCTCTACTACTTTCTGTGGTGTCACTAGTAAATGGGGCCAGACTTCCGCTGCTGGCGCAGGAAAAGCTGACCCCGTTTTGTTGATTCTAGCTCGCGCGACCCTGTTCGACGCGCGCGAGTCGTTAATCGGCTTGCTTAGGCGACCATAGGTTCGGGTCGTGATTTGCCTTCATTTCGTCCTCTGAAATCCACCCTTTGAACATCGAGCGCGTATAGAACAGCTTCTCTGGGCGAATAGCGAAGTAGATGTGTGTCGAAGCGAGCGCGACGAGCGCAAGCGTCGATAATCCGTGCAGCAAAAACACTAATCCCAGCTGGCTTTCAGGCATGCTGTTAGTGCGCTCCCAAAACGGTGAATCGATCTGCAAAAACATCAACAAGCCGGTCGCTATAACCGTCATCACAACGACAGTAACTGCCCAGTGCATACCCTTCTGCTCGAAGGAATATTTGCCTGGCAGGCGCGTCGAATCGAATGGTTCTGCAAAGTCGCGAGGACCCAAGATCATCGATTTAAAATCTTGCCAGAAGAGGGAACGAACGATGTGCACGAGGGTGATGAAGCTCAACAATAATCCAGCCATCCAGTGCCAGTTTAACCAGGCGAAACGCAGACCAACGATCGGCGCAACCCCCGTGAGGATTAGTGCGAAAATAGATAGCGCCATTACCCAGTGGAACCAGCGGTCTATGGCCTCGTGGCGAACAACTCGCTTGCCTTCACCAGAAGGCTTGTCCATTTTCTTGTTGGCAAGCACTGCCATCACGATCGCATGGGCGGCCAGGAGCACGAGCACCGCAACAGCGACAACCCAAAGCAAATCCCATGACACACCGAGTATGACTTCTTCACCCCAGACGTCGCGTTTATAGCGGACTATTTCTCCCACCTTGCACCTCTCAAAGTTTATTCTTTTTAGTTAGCTTCGCGAAGAGTCTCTAACTTAGAGTCTTTCTCTCGTTTACAAAGCCGCGCTGATCTCAATCTTAACCGAGTCACGTCGCTTTCATTTCCCGCTTGAAAAGCGAGCAAGAAAAGGCGCGTTCCTTCTTTAGTCCCTAGATTTTACCTTCTACTACGGCGAACTTTCGCCGGCATTTAAGCCCTGTTGGGATCAGTCACTCTAACCAAACAGGGCTTAACTGAGTTTACCTCGTTAGCCGCGCACCGCTCGCTTAACCAAATTCTCGATCAGTGGAATCTTGAAGTGGTTATAGTTAAGTGGTTCCGCACCTTCAGACGCGATAGATGCCACTCGCTCAGCGAGTTGCTCTGAACGCTGCTGACCACGAAGGGCTTTTTCGACATCATCGAGACGGCGAGGCACGCATTCAACTGCGCCGCAGGCGATACGAGAATCTTCGATCACACCGTTTGAGACTTTCATCGCCGCTGAGATGCTGACGAGCGCGAAGTCCCATACATTGCGGTCTGCGACTTTTTCGAAATAGTACTCGGCGTTGGCCCACTCGTTAGGAAGACGGACAGCGGTAAGAATTTCGCCCTCTTCTAACGTCGTCATGCTAGTTATGTTTACATCGGGACCTACGAAAAAGTCCTGAGCTGATACGAGACGCTGGCCTTTCTCGCTGCTAATTACCATTGTTGCATCGAGTGCTACTAGCGCGGGTGCCGTATCCGATGGGCTAACCGCAACACAGCGGCTAGCGCCGAAGATAGCGTGCTCTCGGTTAAGGCCCTCAGGCGAATCGGCGTAACAGATATTGCCGCCGGCTCGATAGCAGTCTAGCCCACGTCGGTAGTACCAGCAGCGCGCATCTTGGGCGAGGTTGCCCGCAAGGGTTCCCACGTTGCGGATTTGCGGGCTAGCAACCACGCCTGCAGCTTTTGCAAGCAAGGCGAACTTTTCTTTCACGAGCGGGTTCTTCGAAATTTCTGTTAGCGTTGTTACCGCGCCAATTTCAATTCCATCGCTCGTTTCTTTGATGCCCTTCCAGGCATCGACCTGGGTCAATTCGATCATAGCAGTCGCGGACTTATTACGGTCTTTCAACCAGCCGTAAGTATCTTGTCCGCCGCCGAGCAACCAGCCGTCTTTGCCGAGGCTTGCAGCCAAGGCAAGCGCATTGGCTTCGTCGGTAGGCTGATAGAGCTCGATGTCGAGCATTACGTCATGTGATGTGGCTACCATATCAACCTCGGAAGTTATTTTGAGCCAGAGGAACGGCTTCAGACGTTACCCCTGCTACGTGGTTAATGATCATATCTGCTGTCACTGGCGCCGCATTAAACAGATGACCCTCGAGTGAATCGCTGATGGCAGAAGCGAGTGCTGCTGCCACCGCGCCCATCGCGGGCTCACCTATGCCGCGTGCGCCGACAGGGTTTTCAGGATCAGGGAGATCGACCCAGCCAGTTTTTATCTTCGCAGGCGTGTCCATCATCGTTGGAATTTTGCTCTGCCAGTAACCGGTACTCGCAGGAAGTCCGTTCTGCGGATCATAAAGATGACGCTCATAACCGGCGAGACCGATACCCCACACGGCGCCGCCAACCAGCTGGTTTTTAAGTCCCTGTGGGTGAACGACCGTTCCGCAATCGCCAATTGTTACCATATCGACGATGTCGTATTTGCCTGTCTCAACATCCATCTCGATCTCTGTGAAAGTCACAGTGAATCCGGGCGGGTTGTTGTTGTGAGGCGCGTCGTGATAGATACCCATCAACGAATCGCCAGCGAGTCTGCTTACGGAGATCTTAGTGAAATCGTTTAACTCTTCGGGGAGGTCGGATTCTCCAGTAAACTTACCGCCGAGTGAAATTCCCTTCTGCGCGATTTCCCCGAAGGTCATCCCCTCGCTCGGCGCTGCGGCTTTGAACACCCGTTCATCACCGATGTCGTAATCAGCTGCATCGCCGCCTAACTCCATTGCCGCGATTTCTTTCATCTTGCCGAGAAGATCCATCGCCGCACCGTAGTTTGTGCGCGTGTTAGTAAATATTGAGTTACTGCCATCCTGAGGCGAGGTGATCGGCAGGTTGCGGTCGGTTCGACCCGTGACGATGTCCACACGCTCCCAAGGCATCTGCAGCACTTCGGCAGCGGCACGCGAGGTTGACGCATAGGAATAAGTCCCGAGGTTACCAACGCCATTGTGTACTTTGAGTCGACCGTCGGCGGTAAGACGAACGATGCCGTCCATGCCGCTGCGTCCCGCATTGTGGTAACCCTGCCCAATACCAATACCAGTCACTTTGCTGCCGTTACGCTTGCGTGAACGCGCCATGCGTTCCTCAAGATTAAACTGTTCTGCACCCATTTTGAGTGCCTCTGGCATGTAGGCGCTTGTGAAAGGCGTGCGGCTTGCGCCACCTATATCGCCGTTCTGTGGCGTATTAATTTGGCGTATTTTCAAGCGATCGATACCGAGCTCTTCAGCAGCCTTGTCGAGGATTGGGGCAATAATCGCAGCGATCTGATTCTGACCGGGTCCCCGCTGAGCGCCACGGTGGCCTGTATTACTGCCAATGGACGTGCCGCGGAAGCGAACGGCTTCTGTCTGATAAAGGATAGAGATACAGTCGGCTGCGGAGTACGCGTCACCGCCACCCCCTTTACCGCCGTTATCTGAGATGATATAGAGATCCGCCGCGGCCATTGTGCCATCCGCCTTGAATCCACACTTAATCCAGCCTTGGAAGCCTTGGCGCGCACCGCCAATTGCCGTTTCTTCGTCGCGCGTCACGCGCATCATGACCGGGCGATTGATTTTCTGCGACAGCTTCGCAGGAATGGCCATGCTTGGGATGCTGTTAGCCCGCGCGCGCTGACCGAACCCGCCACCTGTGGCTTCGTTAATGAAGACGAAGTCTTCTTGCGGAACACCGACGATACTCGCCATGCCATCTGCGAGAGCCGACAGCGACTGCGACGTACCGTGTAGGTAAAGCTTGCCGTTTTCCCAGTAAGCCATAGCGCTGCGCGGCTCCATAGACTGGTGCGGGTAACCGGCAGTGGTGAAGGCTGATTCATAAACGAAGGCAGACTCGGCGAGGGCTGCGTCGAGGTCGCCGTAGGCGAACGTCTGCTGCGGCTCAGCGGTTGGCTCGTTGCCGGCACGGAAGCTAGCGACCTGATCAGCGCTCCACTTTTCCGAAGCAAAACCTTGGCGGAAGACGTAGGTGTTGCCGCCGTTGTAAGCGTCCGGACCGCCCTCAGCGAGGCTGTCCAATGGATCCAGTACAAAGGGGAGGCGTTCGAAGGTTACCGAGATTTTACTAATCGCAGTTTCTGCAGTCTTCTCGTCTATCGCCGCTAGCGCAAGGATAGGCTCGCCAACGAGGGTAGGCTCATTCGTGAGCACTTTCAGACCCGTGCTTTGTGGTTCGCCATCAGGGTAGACGTCGTCTGCAGTGAGGAGACCAAAAACGCCGTCCATCGCCAGCGCTTCTGATGCATCTATATTAACAACTCGTGCGTGGGGAATTGGACTAGTGAGCAGACGCGCATAAACCATGCCCTCGCGCGTATAATCTTCGGCGTATTTGATGCGGCCGGTAACTTTACCGTTTACATCGGGTGGCACGAAGTCTTTACCAATGTGCATATAAGCCATGTTGATTATCCTATTTGCGCGGCGCGCATGACGCCATCGAGGTAAGAGTCATAAGAACCACAGCGGCAGATATTGCCCGACAGACCCTGTCGCGCTTCTTCGCGCGTGGGGTTGGGGTTCTCGCGGAGAAGCGCTACAGCGGCCATAATCTGACCGGGAGTGCAGTAACCGCATTGCGGCGAAAGCTCTTCGACAAACGCTTGCTGAACTGGGTGCAGCGTGCCGTCTGCCGACTCTAAGCCTTCGACCGTTTCAATACGACCATTTTTGACCGAATGAGTCAGAACAGAACACGCATAAGTCGATACATCATCAACGAGCACCGTGCAGGCGCCGCACTCGCCGCGGTTACAGCCGAGCTTGGTGCCAGTGAGACCCAGTTTATAGCGCAAGGTAGACGCGAGCGTTTCCTGCGGCGCTACGTCCACTGTTCGCACTTGACCATTGATGTTTATGCGGATCATTCGCTCGACCGCACCAGCGGGCCTCGCGGCGCCGTTCGCAGCAACCCAGACACCGGTCGTGGTTGCCGCTGCGCCAGAAGCGATTACGCCTTTGATAAAGCGTCTACGGGTTAAGTTTAGGTTCACGGGTTACATTCGCCTCCGTTGTTGGGAATGAGAATTGCGTTGCCGAAATTAAGTCGGTCTCTGCAAGCTCGTCGAAGCGTGTGCTCTTTGGGCCCAGCTTCGCACAAGCATAATGAATACGACGCTAGAGAGTAATCCACTGACCGCCTTTTATCAAGGGAGCAAGCCTTGTCTCTTGCGGAACAATTTAGAGCTAAGCGACAGCGCATCGGGATGCGCCTCGATGTTGGATTCACGGATTTTTTGACGACACATATTGTGACAATTGAGACCGAAAATCCGCCCCTATTTGTCAGAATTTTGTCATGAATTAGCGGACTTGAAATTTCTCCTGACAAACCCTTGTCAGTTTACATTCTGCTTACGGTTTCTTGACCGCCGATTTCTTGACAATACTTAGTGCAATGGTATTGTTGTCGGCCGTTTCCGTGCTGCTAATCAAGCACGCGACCGTGCAAACAGGGACGCTGAAGGCATCACAACTTGCCGTTACAGCACGAACTAGGCGACCTACCTTGCGTCAGTTCGGCACCTAGCTAAGGCCGCACATTAAGCCGAAAAATATGCCAAGTTGGCTCGATCTATCCGATTCCTGTTTCGTGTCGGACGCTTGAGTAACGATGCAAGAAACGCGCTCAGTGCCACATAGCTCTGTGTAAAACGGGTAGCGAACAGCGAATAACAAGCGCAAGAATTTTGAGAGATGTAACCATGAGCAATGAGAACCGAGTGCCCCTAACGTTTGGCTTTCCGCCTAAGCAAGGTCTCTATGATCCTGCCCAAGAGAAAGACTCCTGCGGGGTAGGCTTCGTCGCCAATATAAAAGGTAAACCGAGCCACCAAATTATGCTCGACGCCTATCATCTCAACTCGCGCATGGATCACCGGGGAGGCTGCGGTTTCGAAGCCAACACTGGCGACGGTGCAGGCATTCTCATGGCCTTGCCCCACAGCTTCTTCGGCGACATCGCCGCGAAGGCGTTTGGCGTCACACTCCCCGACGCCGGGCAATATGCAGTGGGCAATATTTTCTTACCTCAGAGCGACGCTGAGCGTGAATTCTGCCGCACGACGATCAACAACATCATACAAGAAGAAGGTCAGATCCTAGTTGGCTGGCGCGAGGTTCCAACCGACGCGACGGGTGCCGACGTCGGACCAGCTGCGCTTGCCGCACAGCCACGAATAGAGCAGCTCTTCGTCGCCGCTGCCGAAGGTCTCAATCAGGAAGAATTCGAGCGCAAGCTCTATGTGATCCGCAAGCGCTTTTCACACAAACTGCGCGGCGACTCGAGCCTCACCGAAGCAAAACAGGTCTACGCCTGCAGTCTGTCGACTAAGGTAATCGTCTACAAAGGTATGCTAACACCGGGCCAACTTTTCCCGTTTTATAAAGACTTGATGAGCCCGAAATTTGAAACGCATTTAGCCATGGTGCACTCGCGCTTTAGCACAAATACGTTTCCGTCATGGGATCGCGCACAGCCAAACCGCTTTATGAGCCACAACGGCGAAATCAATACGCTGCGCGGCAACGTGAATGCGATGGTCGCTCGTCAAGGTACCGCGAAGACCGACGTTTTCGGCGACAAACTTGAATCCCTGTTTCCGGTTATTGACGCCGACTGCAGCGACTCGGGCAGCTTCGATGCCGTGCTCGAATTTATGCTTATGTCGGGCCGTTCTCTGCAAGAGTCGGTAATGATGATGATCCCCGAGGCGTGGCAATCCGACGTCAATATGGATCAGCAGAAGCGCGATTTCTACGAGTTCAATTCAGCGATTATGGAGCCGTGGGACGGCCCAGCCTCGATCGTGTTCTCGGACGGCCACTACATAGGCGCCGTGCTCGACCGAAACGGACTTCGCCCCAGTCGCTACTATGTCACCAAAGACGACAAAGTGATCATGGCTTCTGAGGTTGGTGTGGTTCATGTCGACCCCGCAAATGTCCTTCTTAAAGGCCGTCTGCAGCCCGGCAAAATGTTTCTCATCGACTTCGAAGAAGGTCGTCTGATTCCTGACGAAGAGCTCAAGCAAACAATCAGCGCGAAACGTCCGTATGGCGATTGGCTAGCCGAGCAAAAGGTCACGCTCGCGGACATCGCAAAACCTGACAATATATTGTCGCTAGAAGACGCCCAAGGAGAAGATGCCTTGCTGCGACGCATGCAGGCATTTGGCTATACCACGGAAACAATGCAATTTATGCTGATTCCCCTCGTTACCGAGGCGCGCGACCCGCTCGGTTCAATGGGTAATGACTCTGCGCTTGCGTGTCTCTCAGACAAGCCACGCATGATTTACGACTATTTTAAACAGTTGTTCGCGCAGGTAACCAATCCGCCTATTGACTCGATTCGCGAAGAAGTTGTCATGTCGCTCGAGTGCTTTATTGGTCCCGAGGGCAATATGCTCGACACGGAGCCCGAACAGGCGCATCGGCTAAGCTTGAGTCACCCCATTCTGTCAAATAAAGAACTCGCCGACATCCGCGATCTTGATTCGCACGGGCTGCGCTCGAAAACTATCGACATCACCTTTGAGGCCGATTCGGCTAGCGGCTACCTCGACGCGCTCGATCGCGCGTGTGCCGAAGCAGAACAGGCGATTGCCGATGGTTTTTCGTTCGTCGTACTGTCTGACCGCGCAATCTCAGCGCAGCGCATCGCGATAAGTGCACTAATCGCCTGCGGCGCTGTGCACCACCACCTTGTCGCCGCGCGTAAACGCTCGCAGATTGGAATCGTAATCGAGACCGGTGAGGCACGTGAAGTACATCATTTCTGTTTGTTGACCGGTTACGGCGCAGACGCCATTAATCCCTACCTCGCGTTCGAATCGCTTTGGCAAGCAAGCAAAGACGGTTTAATAGCAAGCAATGCCGAAAACGAAGAAGCGCTCGTTTACGGTTATAAGAAGAGTGTTGCTAAGGGTATGCTCAAAGTTATGGCGAAGATGGGCATCTCCACGCTGCAATCTTACAAAGGCGCGCAGATTTTCGAAGCAGTAGGCCTTGCAGACGAAATCGTCGATCGTTGTTTTGTCGGCACCGCCAGCCGCGTACAGGGCGTTAAGTTTTCGGTACTAATCGAAGAGACTCGCCGACGACATGCGCTAGGTTATCCCCAGCGTGAGAGCCAGCGCATTCCTGCACTTAGCAACCCCGGCGATTTCCACTGGCGCTCGGGTGGCGATGCGCACATGTGGAATCCTGATTCCATATTTAATCTACAGGTTGCCGCCAGAAACAATAACGTGCAGGCCTATGCTGCATTCGCCAAACACACGAATGAAGAAAGCACTCGTCGCTGCACTTTCAGGGGTCTTCTGAAGTTCAACACCACAATCGATTCGGCGATTCCGCTAGATGAAGTCGAGCCTGCTAGCGAGATCGTGAAACGTTTCGCCACGGGCGCGATGAGTCTTGGATCGATTTCGCAAGAAAGTCACGAGTCCCTCGCTGTAGCGATGAACCGTATCGGCGGCAAATCAAATACCGGCGAAGGTGGCGAAGACCCTTACCGCTTCGAACCGATGGACAATGGCGACTCGAAGCGCTCCGCGATTAAGCAAGTCGCCTCCGGCAGATTCGGCGTAACAGCGTGGTATCTCACTAACGCCGACGAACTGCAGATCAAAATCGCGCAGGGCGCAAAACCTGGCGAGGGAGGCGAGTTACCGGGCGGCAAGGTTGATGAATACATTGCGAGCATTCGCCACTCAACGCCAGGCGTCGGCCTCATCAGCCCGCCGCCGCATCATGACATTTACTCGATTGAAGACATCGCCCAGCTGATCCACGATCTAAAAAACGCCAACCGCGCAGCGCGGATAAGTGTGAAGCTTGTTGCCGAAATTGGCGTCGGAACGATCGCTGCCGGTGTGACCAAAGCGAAAACCGATCATCTTGTGATTGCTGGCCATGACGGCGGCACTGGGGCATCGCCTTTAACATCGATAAAGCACGCGGGTCTGCCTTGGGAGCTCGGCCTCGCCGAAACTCACCAAACGCTAGTTATGAACAACTTGCGTTCGCGCGTCACGTTACAGACAGATGGTCAGCTCAAGACTGGTCGGGACATCGCTATTGCCGCGCTATTAGGAGCCGAAGAATTTGGTTTCGCCACGGCGCCGCTGATTACGCTCGGTTGCATTATGATGCGTAAGTGCCACCTCAACACCTGTCCAGTCGGTATTGCGACGCAGGATCCTGAACTACGCAAGAAATTCAAAGGCAAACCTGAACACGTCACCAACTACCTCTTTATGGTGGCCGAAGAGATGCGCGAAATAATGGCAAGCCTTGGTATACGCACCGTAAACGAGATGGTCGGCCGCGTTGACCTGCTCGATATGAACCGCGCGATAGATCATTGGAAAGCAAGTGGCATTGACCTCACATCGATTCTAACGCCAGCCAAAGTAGTGTTTGAAAATACTGGCTTCTATAAGACCATCGAGCAAGATCATGGCCTCGAGAAGGCACTCGACAATGAGCTAATCAAACTCGCACGTGAAGGGATCGAGAGCGGCAAAGTCGTTCACATAGAGCACGACGTGATGAACATAAACCGCGTAGTAGGCACTATGCTGTCTAACGAGGTGGCTAAGAAGTGGAAAGCCGAGATGCTGCCCGACGATACAATCAACATTAAGCTCAACGGCTCAGCTGGGCAAAGCCTAGGCGCCTGGCTCGCCAAAGGTGTCACGCTGACAGTCGAAGGCGATGCGAATGACTTTGTCGGCAAAGGCCTGTCGGGTGGAAAAATTGTTCTGTATCCGCCTAAGCAGAGCTCGTTTAAAGCCGAAGAAAACATCATCGCAGGTAACGTTAACCTTTATGGCGCCACCAGCGGCGAAGCCTATATTCGAGGAATCGTAGCGGAACGGTTCGCTGTCCGAAACAGCGGCGCGAGTGCCGTTGTTGAAGGTATTGGCGATCACGGTTGCGAATACATGACTGGCGGACGCGTCGTTATCCTTGGTAGCACCGGACGTAACTTCGGTGCCGGCATGAGTGGCGGTATTGCTTATGTATGGGATCCCGAAGGTGAGTTCCCTAAAAAGTGCAATAGCGAAACATTCGAACTCGAAGGCGTCACCGATACGGCCGACATCGAAGAGCTCCAAGCGCTCGTTAAAAAACATTACCTTTACACCGATTCGACGGTCGCTAAACGCCTAATGGATGATTGGGATTTAGCGTTAAGCCAATTTGTTAAGGTGATGCCAACAGATTATAAGCGCGTGCTTGCTGAACGAGCTGCCTCCGCAGCGTAAGTTGCATCGCGCTCTGAAAATTGAAGCACCTTTCTAAATTCGCTTGAGTGACTGAGCATACGATTTAGAGGACGCTTAGAAACAAACAAGGTAAAAGAGTAGGCGGCTTTTGAGTCGCCTACCAGCTAAGGATAGATCATGGGAAAGCCAACCGGATTTAAAGAGTTTACTCGTCAAACTGTGCCCTATCGCGATGCGATGGAACGACTCATCGACTACAAAGAGATCTATACCGCACCCAAAGACGAGTCGCTTAGAACACAAGGCGCCCGCTGTATGGATTGCGGCGTACCTTTTTGTCAGTCCGAAAATGGCTGTCCCGTCTATAATTTGATTCCAGAGTGGAATGACCTCGTTTATAACGGACGTTGGGAAGAAGCGCTTGAGCGCCTTCATAAAACCAATAATTTTCCAGAGTTTACTGGCCGAGTATGCCCTGCACCCTGCGAAGGTTCCTGCGTGCTCGGCTCAACCGAACCACCGGTCACGATCAAGAATATCGAGAACGCGATTATCGACAAAGGTTTCGAGAACGGTTGGGTTGTGCCAAAGCCACCTGTCTCGCGCAGCGGAAAAACGGTTGCCGTCGTCGGCTCCGGCCCTGCGGGGCTCGCGGCTGCGGCGCAGCTAAACCAAGCCGGTCATAGCGTAACGGTTTACGAGCGCGACGATCGAATTGGCGGCTTGCTCATGTATGGCATACCAAACATGAAACTCGAAAAAGACATTGTTGACCGTCGAGTTAATATTTTGCGCGAAGAGGGTATCGACTTTGTTACCGGCGCTGACATAGGCGGCAAAGGTGAGAACGGCATCGCCGTAGAAAAGCTGGTTGCTGACAACGATGCTGTACTACTCGCTACCGGCGCCACGACGCCTCGCGACCTCCCAATTCCAAACCGCGAGGGTTCTGGTATCCATTTTGCAATGGAATTTTTAAAGAAGAATACCTCTAGCCTCCTCGACTCAAAGCTCGAGAACGGAAATTATATTTCTGCAAAAGGTAAAAAGGTAATTGTCATTGGCGGTGGCGATACCGGCACCGACTGCATCGGCACGTCTCTTCGCCACGGCTGCGAATCGCTCGTCAATTTCGAGATCATGCCCAAGCCACCAATCGAGCGCGCCGACGATAATCCTTGGCCACTGTGGCCGAAAATCTACCGAGTCGACTACGGGCACGAGGAAGCGGCAAAAAAATTCGGCGAAGATCCGCGGGTCTATTCGATCTCCGGTAAAGAATTCGTTCGCGATGAAGACGGTAATCTGCTTGGCATCAACACGGTGAAAGTAGATAAAGATTTTAAAGAGATACCCGGGACTATCGAGTTCTGGGAAGCAGATCTAATTCTGCTCTCGATGGGATTCCTTGGTCCAGAGCACTATGTAAGCAAGGCATTAGACTTAGAGCTAGATTCTCGCTCGAACTACAAGGCCGAATATGAGCAGTTCACCACATCGAACCCCAAAGTTTTCGCCGCAGGCGACTGCCGCCGTGGTCAATCTCTCGTTGTGCGCGCAATCGACGAAGGGCGCAAAGTTGCTGCTAAGATTGATAGCTACTTAACAGC
>Ga0075475_10000756_pt1 | contig 15343 bp, 15 predicted proteins | sample DEB08_DNA_10_FD_76342 | JGI IMG/M metagenome (GOLD analysis project Ga0075475, IMG submission 76342) | Aqueous microbial communities from the Delaware River and Bay under freshwater to marine salinity gradient to study organic matter... | ecosystem: Environmental > Aquatic > Marine > Coastal ... | reverse complement strand
TCTTGACGTCAGGCCTCTTCTGGGCGGCCGGCCAGCGACGCAATCATCGCATCCACTACTCGTTGCAGCGCTGGTGGGCGGCACGACTGATGACGGCGCTGAAGTGGACGACAGGTCTCACGCTCCGGGTCGAAGGTGTGGATGCACTGCGACCCGGTCCGGTTCTGTTGTTCGCTCGTCACGCGAGTCTCGCCGACTCGCTGGTGTCGGCCTACGTGACGACCAGTTTGGCCCGACTGAATCCGCGATACGTACTGAAGAAAGAATTGCTGATCGATCCATGTCTCGACGTGGTCGGCAATCGACTGCCCAATCATTTCCTCGACCGTGAAGCAGCCGACAGTGCACCAGAATTGCGAGCGCTGGAGGACCTTGTCGCTCCACTCGACGAGCATGGAGTCGGTGTCATTTTTCCCGAGGGCACTCGTGCCAATCCGAAGAAGCGGGAGCGATCTCTGGACCGTATCGCGGCATCGTTCCCTGCTCGTGCCGAACGTTTGCGAGAACTTCGACACCTGCTTCCCCCGCGCACAGCTGGCGCCGCAGCCATGTTGCGCGGCAATCCGAATGCCGATGTCGTGATGGCGTGGCACGTTGGATTCGAAGGTTTGGACACTTTCGGGGGCATCTTGCGCGCCATCGAGAGTCACGTGGCTCCGATTCGACTGTCGCTGAGACGAGTCGACCGATCGTCGATTCCGCGCTCTGAGGTCGACGACATGGAAGCATTCGTGCAATGGATCGATTCCGAGTGGCTGCGCATGGACCGCGAGGTCGATCTGGCCTTGATCGAAAGGAGCTCACATGGGTGACGTGATGGGTTGGTCCGCTGTGGCCATCGCCGTTCTGATGGTGTCGACGTGGCTGTTGAGCGTCATCGTGAAGAACGCGTCGATCGTCGACATCGTGTGGGGCCTCGGTTTCGTCGTCGTGGCCTGGGTGTCACGGTTGGTGGGTGACGGCGATGATGCTCGTCAGTGGTTGCTCACGGTCATGACGAGCGTGTGGGGCCTTCGTCTCGGGGCCTATCTCTTCTGGCGAAACACGGGTCACGGCGAGGACTACCGATATCGCGCCATGCGCAAGCACTGGGGCCCCCGTTTTCCTGTGATCAGTCTTGTCACCGTTTTCGGTCTGCAGGGGACGCTCATTTGGATCGTCAGTCTTGGTGTGCAGTTGGGCCAGGACGATGCCTCCCCATCCGTGGGTGCGATCGCGTACATCGGAATCGCTGTGTATCTCGTCGGACTTTTCTTCGAAGTCGTTGGCGATGCGCAGTTGGCTCGATTCAAGGCTGATCCGGAGTCGGCGGGAAAGGTGATGGATCGCGGACTGTGGCGATACACACGCCACCCGAACTACTTCGGCGATGCATGTGTGTGGTGGGGCCTGGCGCTCGTGGCGGCCGAGACCGGAAGCGGCGCCTGGGGTCTACTTGGCGCATTGGTGATGACGATCCTGTTGCGTCGGGTGTCAGGTGTGACCCTTCTCGAACGCTCGCTCCGCAAGCGCCGTGAGGGCTACGAGCAGTACATCGCGCGCACGAGCCCATTTCTTCCTCGGCCTCCGAAGAAGATCTGAACCCGATGTCACCCTCTAGGGTGGCCAGGTGACCATGACGACTCCCCCGATCGTCGCGAAGTCGGTCGCGTTTCGAGCTGTGGCGCTGTTCGTGGCCGTGGCATCGGTAGGGGTCGGGATCGCTCTCATGGTGACAGCCGACCTCGGGGTGGCACCGGCTGATGTCTTGAGCACCGGAGGGGCTGAGCGCCTCGGAATCGGCGTCGGGACCATGGGCTGGATTTCGGGTGCCGTGATCACTTCTGCGGCGTGGATCATGGGTCGGCGGCCCCAGTGGGGCACATTGTGGGGCACGTTCGTGGTCGGGCTCTCGGTGAACCTCAACTTGGCGTGGTTGTCGGAGACCGAGTCGATGGTCTGGCGCATCGTGATGTTCGTGATCGGACTCACGATCATCTATCTAGGCATCACGGTGGGTGTGTCGACGATGCTCGGGACTGGTCCGATCGAATTGCTGATGTTGGCATTGACCGACCGCGGCGCGTCGGTTCAAGTGTCACGTTGGGGGATCGAGGCCGTGATCCTGACGGTCGGTGCGATCCTCGGAGGACAGGTCGGAGTGGGAACCGTGGTCTTCGTGGTCCTCGCCGGTCCGGTTTTGGCGCGGACCCTTCCACCGGTGGTGCGCTTCATGGGGACGACAGTGCTCGATCGCCCCCTTCCGATCGAACGCTGACCTTCACCGAGTTCGCGGCAGACGACTCGACAAGACGTCGCGCCGTTCGAGATCGTCGATGTCGGTGTCCGACATGTCGAGAAAATCTCTCAAGACCTCTCGATTGTCCTCGCCGCGATATCGAGGAGTGCCCATGTCGCCAAGTTCGGCATCGAGGAAGTGCCACGGCGGTCGTGGGACACGTACGAACCCACCGACACGATCAGGCACCTCGGTGATCGCCCCTCGGGCATGCGCCCAATTCGACTCGACGAGTTCACGCACCGATCGAACGACTCCAACTGCTAGACCAAGGGCGGCGCACGTCTCTTCGAACGTCCGTGCATCGGGAACGTTCTTGGCCCAGTCGATCATCTCGTCGCGAAGAACGTCGAAGTTGGTGAGTCGGGTGGCGACATCAGCAAAACGCGGATCGTCGAGAAGATGAGGACGATCCATCGCCTTCACCATGATCTCGAAGGTTCCTCGCTCGGCGGGATGACCGCTGATCACGACGATGGTGCCATCGGCGACCGAGAGGATCGGGTAGTCACCTGGACGAAACGAACGAATCCATTGCGGATCGATCGGACCGTCGAAGAGTTGATCGTGTGCGTGCTCGTTGACGTAAAGCATCGTCTCGGCCATCGAAACGTCGATGCGATCACCCGAGCCGGTTCTCTCACGGCGCAGAAGTGCAGCAAGTATCGCCGTGGTGGTCTCGAGCGCGGTGTAGGTGTCGGCATGTGACCACGGATCGTTCGTGAATCGGCCGCTCGACTCGGCCTGCATGCGTGTGAGGCCGCTCTCGGCACCGATCACCGTGGCGTACGCCCGGCGGTGCATCCAGGGACCATCGGCTCCATATCCCGAAATTGACGCGTACACGAGCCGCGGATTTCTCGCCCTCAGGACGTCGGGGCCGAGACCCAGTCGATCCATGACTCCGGCGCGGTAGTTCTCGACGAGGACATCGCTCACTTCGGCGAGACGGATCAGCAGATCGGCTCCCTCCGAGGTGGACAAGTCGATGCTCATACATCGCTTGCCAGTGTTCTGTTGGATGAAATAGGTCGCAAGAGATCCGACCCGAGGGCTCGAAAAACGAGTGAGATCACCGTCCGGTGGCTCGATTTTCACCACATCGGCGCCGAGATCGACGAGCATGCGGCCGCAGTGCGGTCCAGCGAGAACTCGGGTCAGATCGAGAACGCGGTACCCGGCGAGCGGGGTGCGGTCGTTCGGCGTTGACGACATGGATCCATGATGCCGGGTCGGACGAGCGGTGGAGGAATTCGTGTCGTGGACGTCGTTGTACGGTCGGGACATGTCGAACCACACACCGCTTCCCGACTACGACGACCTTCCGAAACGCGCCGGACTTCCGGTGAGTTGGGACGTGTGGCCGGAAGCCGACGGTCCATTGCTCGGCTGCCTCAACATGCTCACACCCGATCGGGTGGTGTCGGCGGCCCGCCTCGTGCGTGAGGGCAAGGTGTTCGCCCTCAACTGGAGTATGGGCCTTCCCGATCCTCCTTTGTTCGGGCGACAAAGTTTCCGTCACGAGGTCACAGGTGGCGACACCAGTACGAGTCATGACGACGTGTTGCACGACTGGAACACCCAGTCGAGCAGCCAGTGGGACGGCTTCCGGCACATTCGCAATCACGCCGCAGCGGTCGACGAAGGCGTGGAGGGGACGGGTCACTTCGGTGGCGTCGACGATCGTGATCACGGAATCGACCATTGGGCCGAGCGAGGCATCGTCGGGCGGGCAGTTCTGGCCGATCTTGGACGATGGCGCGCGAGCATCGGACGTCCGATTCGCTGTGACGAGGCCGATCCGATCGATGCACACGAGATCGCCGAGTGTCTCGCCGCGCAGGGCACGCAACTCCAGGAAGGTGATGTCCTGTTGCTGCGATTCGGCTGGATCGAGTGGTACGAGAATCAGAGTGCCGAGGTCAGACGACGAATCGCCGGTGTCGACTCGTTGCGGACTCCTGGTCTTCGTCCAGGCGAAGAGATGGCGCGAACGCTTTGGAATCTTCATGTTGCCGCAGTCGGGTGTGACAACCCGGCTGTCGAAGTGTGGCCACCAGGGGCGGCCAGCTCCCCGGAACACGAAGCCGAAGTGCGATCCGATCGATCTCGGCTACATGAGATCTTCACGCACACGCTTCTTCTTCCGATGCTCGGGATTCCTCTCGGAGAGATGTGGAATCTCGACGCTCTTGCTTCTCATTGTGCAGCGACCGGTCGTTACGAGTGCTTTTTCGTGTCGGCTCCGTTGAATCTTCCGCAAGGTGTGGCGAGTCCGCCGAACGCGCTCGCCATCGTGTGACAGCGAACGCGTGTGGCAGGATCGATTCATGACTCGTCCTCACGATCCCTTGGCCGGCCAACTCGCTCTCGTGACCGGAGGAGGATCCGGGATCGGCCTCGGTTGTGCGCGTGAGCTCGTGCGCGACGGTGCGAGTGTGATGCTGGCGGCGCGAAATGTCGACCGTCTGAAGTCGGCAGCCGACGAACTCCGATCGATCGCTTCCGGCGGTGCCGACGTCCACGTGCAGCCGTGCGACGTGACGTCGGAGACGAGTGTGGCCGAGACGTGCGCAGCAGCGCAGTCGGCCGGGCGACTCTCGATGGTCGTGGCCAACGCCGGTTTCGGAACCGGGGGTCCGATCCATCTCACGTCTCTCGACGATTGGGAGGGAATTCTCCGTACGAACCTGACCGGAGCATTCCTCACGATCAAACACTCGGTGCCCATTCTCTCGGCCAACGGTGGGGGTTCCATCGTCGCCATCTCGTCGATCGCCGGGGTCGCAACTCACCGCTTCATGACGCCCTACGACGTGTCGAAAGCCGGCCTCGAGATGCTCATCCGACAGACCGCCGATGAACTCGGATGCCGCAACATCCGCGCCAACGCGGTGCGCCCCGGGCTCGTTCCCACTGATGCGACCGAAGGACTCATGACGCTCGACACAATCGTCGACGACTACATGCAGCAAATGCCTCTTGGTCGTGTGGGCACCACTGAAGACATCGGACAACTCGTGCGATTTCTGCTCGGGCCGGAGAGTTCATGGATCACCGGGACGTGCATCAGCATCGATGGTGGCCACCATCTGCGCCGCGGTCCGAACATCGAACCGGCCATGGAGATGGTGCTCGGCGACCAGAGGTATCCAGCTGGCCCGGCCTGATTCGCCGACTGGCAATCGTCAGGCCGGCTGCAGGTGGCGAAGAGCTGCTGCGCTGTACAGAGCGATACCTGTCGACATGGCATCTTCGTCGTAGAACACGCGGTTCGAGTGGTTCGGTGCCGCAGTCGCCGGATTGCGGTCGTGGGGCGTGGCACCGAGGAAGACCATGGCGCCAGGGATTCGTTCGAGAACGACACCGAAGTCTTCGGCTCCCATGACCGGGTTGGGCAACTCGACGAATCGGTCGTGGCCGACGACGTCGCGCACGAGTCCGGCGGCGATCGTTGCGTAGTCGTGGTCGTTGACGGTGACGTCGTAGCCGATGTAGAGGTCGATCTCGACCTGAAGGTCGTGCGCCGTTGCGATTCCCTCGGCGACTCGTTTGATGCCGTCGTGCACCGCAGTTCTGGTCGCTTCACTGATGGCTCGAATCGTGCCGCCGATCTCGGCGACCTCGGGAATCACGTTGAACGCTGTGCCGGCATGAAGTTTGGTGACGGTCACCACTGATGGATTGAACACGTTCACCCGGCGCGTGACCATCGACTGCAGAGCCTGGACGATCTCACAGGCTGCTGGGACCGGATCGAGTGTCCGGTAGGGCTCGCTGCCGTGGCCACCTTTTCCAATCACGCGAATCGAGAAGGAGTCGCTCGAGGCCATGAGCGGACCCCCGCGCGAACTGATGAATCCAGTCGGGAGTGACGAAGTGGTGTGAATTGCGAAGGCACCGGTGATAGGAGAGTCGACACCCGAAGAGAGTGCACCGAGATCGAACAGCCCTTCGTCGATCATGTGCTGCGCCCCGTGGTGTCCTTCCTCGCCGGGCTGGAACATGAAGAGCACTCGTCCGTGTATGTCGGAACGGTGTTGTGACAGAAGCCTGGCTGCGCCGACCAACATCGCCACGTGTGTGTCGTGGCCACACGCGTGCATGGCGCCGTCGACACGGGACGTGAAATCGAGCCCGGTGTCCTCGGGCATCGGAAGAGCGTCCATGTCTCCGCGCAGGAGCATCGTCGGACCGGGATGCTCTCCTTCGAGAGTGGCGGCGATACCCGATGTGGTCTCGTGGAGGGTGATGCCGAGAGGGAGACCTTCGAGTGCTTCGAGCACGTTGTCGCGCGTGACAGGAAGGTGGTTGCCGATCTCGGGCCATTCGTGCAACGTGCGCCGAAGGGCGACAGCGCTGCTCTGATGATCGAGTGCTTCTTCGGCGAGACGTGACAGGACCCCGGGTTCGCTCATGGCGTCACCCTAGACCTGCATGGGAGAGTGGCGAAGTGAGTGATGAATTGGTGGATGTGGTCGACCGACAGGACCGGGTTCTTCGTGTGGTGACGCGGTCCGAGATGCGGCGCGACCGCCTGCGCCATCGAGCGGTGTTCATCGCCATCAGCGACGGTGAAGGTCGGATCCTCGTGCATCGGCGAGCACTCACCAAGGACATCTGGCCAGGTTGGCTCGACATCGCAGTCGGTGGGGTGGTGGCCAGTGGAGAGACCTACGACGAGGCGGCCGAACGCGAACTCGCCGAAGAGGTGGGAGTGTCAGGGACGTTGCTCAGGAGTCTCGACGAAGGGGTGGCCCAACCGTTCGACGACGACGACGTGTCACTGATGGGACGGTGCTACCTGGTGACGACGGGTGGGCCGTTTGTCTTCCAGGACGGTGAGGTGAGCGAGGCGTGGTGGAAGACAAGAGATGAGTTCGAGAGATTGCGGGCCAGCGAGCGTTTTCTGCCCGACTCCCTAGCCCTCCTCCTCCCCCTCCTCGAAAACTGGTGAAATTCGCGCACTCTGTTGCGGTAATGACCCCCGGCGGTGGAGAACGCAACAGGGTGTGCGAATTACGCTGGTGGGGGTGCTGAGGGTCGAGTTCACGGTGGAGCCGTTCGTGGAGGGTCAGCCGGGCCCGCACGTCACCGCCGCTGTCGACGCCGTTCACTCCCTCGGCCCCGAGGTCGACTTCGGCCCGTTCGGGACATCGTTCCAGGCCGCTCCCGACGTCGCAGCCGCCGCAGTGTCGGCCTTGGTCGCTGCGGCCTACGCCAATGGCGCCTCCCATGTGAGCATCCACATCGAGAGGTCGTCGTGAATCGTCCAGAGACGTCGGTGCATCCGGCCGTCTCGATGATCGAACCACTCCTCGATCTTTTGGGTTGCGAATTGGTCGATCCGGACGCGCGTGAACCAGCCGACGTACCGCTGCGTTTCGATGGTCACGTGGTGGCAGCAGTTCGCCTTCCTGCGCTACACGGTGCACTCGATCGTCTGATCGACTCCGTCGAACGCGAGATCGGTTGCCGAGTGGTCGAGATGAACCGTGAGCAGAAGCAGCTCGCTATTCGTCTGCTCGATGAGCGTGGAGCATTCATACTGCGCCGTGCCGTTGAAGACGTGTCCGATGCCATGGGTGTCTCGCGCATCACCGTCTACAACTATCTGAACGCGATTCATCGTTGATGCTGCCGTGAAAACTTTCGATGTCATCGCCTTCGACGCCGACGACACGTTGTGGCACAGCGAAGACGGCTTCCGGGCCGCCGAGCTACGTTTCTACGAATTGCTCGAGCCCTACGCGCCAACCGGCACCAATGTTCGCGACGCGCTCACGGCGATGGAACGCGCCAATCTTCCTATCTACGGCTATGGCGTGAAGGCTTTCGGATTGTCGATGGTCGAAGCAGCCATCACTATCGGGCAAGAGCGACTCCCGACGACCGTCTTCGCCGAGATCGTCGACATCACCCGTGATCTGATGTTGGCTCCGGTTCGACTACTGCCCGACGTCTCAACGGTTCTCGACACCGTCGGCTCCCACTATCGAGTCGTGATGATCACCAAAGGTGATCTCATTCATCAGACGAGGAAAGTTTCGACGAGCGGACTACAGCACCTCTTCACCCATGTGGAGATCGTTCTCGAGAAGGACATCGAGACCTACACCCGCGTGGTTCGTGAGCTCGACGTCGAACCGACCCGGTTTCTCATGGTCGGAAATTCGGTGAAGAGTGACGTCTTGCCCGTGCTCGGGATCGGCGGGCATGCAGTGCACGTTCCCTATGCCCATCTATGGGAGCTCGAACGAGCAGAAGAGCTTCCCTCGGGTGACCGCTTCACTGAACTTGCGAACCTTCGGGATCTGCCCATTTGGCTGGAAATTCCGGCACACTGACGGCGTGATGCCGTTCCTCAGCACACTCAGTCCCTCGCCCGATGAGACCTCCGCTGGTGAGGTGATGTCGCGCCCGCTGGTCGTTCTCATCATCGTGGTGGGAGCCATGATCCTCACCCGTATCACGCACCTGACCGTCCGCCGGGTCGTCCGTCGAGTCTCGCAACGCAGTGCGAGCAGTCCGTCGCGTTGGTGGCGTACACGCATCCGGTACGGAGAGTACGAATCGGCCGAAATCGGAGAGAGCCGTCGGCAGCAGCGAGCCGATGCCGCGGCCCGAATGATCCATCACGTGTTCGCAGTCTTCCTCTGGATAGGTGTCTTGATCGCCGTGTTCCACGTTCTCGAACTCGACGCCGCCTTTTTCTTGTCGAGCGCCGGATTCATCGGTGCCGGGCTGGCGATCGGCGGTCAGCACAAGGTCAACGACTACCTCACCGGCTTGTCAGTTCTGGTCGAAGATCGATATGGCATCGGCGACGAAATCGAGGTGTCGACCGGATTCACGAATGGTGTGCGCGGCAACGTCGAACACATCGGTCTCGTTTCGACCCGCGTGCGAGATGGGTTCAGCACCGTCCACATGCCCCACAGCGCCCTGCTGTCGGTCAGAAACCTGAGCCAAGAACCCATCGAAACTCGATTGGCGATTCAGGTCCCCGGCGACTTCGATCGGGCTGACATGGAGTCGCGAGCCGCCGAGACGATTCGCGAGTTGGCTGGTACACCGCACCTGACCGACATGGTTCTGGTTCAAGACGTCGCATCGGCCACACCGATCGCCGGTCAGGACCAACTCGAATTGAAAGTCGTCACGGCGAAGCCTTTGTCTCCCCACGAGCGAGAGATCCTCGTGCGTCGCACCGAAGAGCGCTTGAACGCTCAGGACGGCTGAGCGCCCGGGACAACTCAGCACCGGGTTACCCTGAGGTCGTCCCGGGGAACCTCGACTTAGGGGGAAGCCATGTACACCGCCGACTTCGAGTCGCTGCGTACCCATGCCGTTCCAAGGTGGTTCGACGACGCCAAGTTCGGAGTATTCGCTCATTGGACGGTCGGTTCGGTACCGGCCTTCGCGCCGGTGGGAAGTGATCCGTTCACTTTGGCGAGAGAGCACGGTGAGGAGATGGCGTTCAGTCACACTCCGTACGCCGAGTGGTACTGGAACTCGATTTCCATTCCAGGATCACCCGCCGAGGCCTATCACCGCGACGTCCTCGGATCCCCCGATTACGCGACGTTCGTCGACACGTTCTTGACTCGGGCCAAAGAATGGGATCCGTCTCATTGGGAGGACATATTTCGACGTTCGGGCGCGAAGTATTGCGTGTTCGTCACCAAGCACCACGATGGTGTGCTCCTTTGGCCGTCCGAGTATCCGAACCCGACACGCGGTGAGCGATGGCAGTCCGAGCGCGACCTCGTCGGTGAATGTGCCTCGGCGGCCCGACGAGCCGGAATGCGCTTCGGTGTGTATTACTCGGGCGGAATCGACTGGACGTTTCAGGGACTCGGCATCAAGAGTTGGGCCACGCTCTTCTCGGCGATCCCACAGGACGACCGGTATCTCGGATACGCCAATGCTCATTGGCGCGAACTCATCGCGCGTTATCAGCCCGACGTGCTCTGGAACGACATCGGGTATCCCCGTTTCGGGGAAGGTGCGGCCCCGCTCATGGCCGACTTCTACAACCAGAATCCCGACGGAGTGGTGAACGACCGCTTCGACATGATCGGCGTGATCCAGGGTCGCAGTCATGCCGACTTCGGCACCCCGGAGTACACGACGCGTCCGCTCGCCACTGACAAGAAGTTCGAGGTCTGCCGCGGTATTGGTACGAGTTTCGGATACACCCAGTTCGAGAACGCCTCGACTTACCTGCCGATCAACGAGTTGATCACGATGTTTGTCGACATCGTTGCCGATGGGGGAAACCTACTTCTCAACTTCGGTGCCATGCCCGGTGGATACATTCCGTGGGAACAGCAACTCCGGCTGATCGCAATGGGTGAATGGTTGAAGGTGAACGGGGCGGCGATCTATGCAAGTCGTCCCCACGAAGTGACACGACTCGAGACCGACGAAGGTGTTCCTGTCCGACTCACTCGTGGATCCGACGGACAGACGTATGCGATCGTGTGCGGACGTCCGAACTCGGCCACCGTCACCATCGACGGTCTGCCGTCTGGTGAGGTCTCATGGTTGTTGGACGGGGGTCGAGTTCTTCGGCGGGGAGACGTCCTGACTCTTCCCACTCGACCCGATGACACGCCGGCCTGGACGCTTCGGATCTCGTGACGAGTTCAGCGTCCCGAGGTGACGTCGAGCCAATCTCGTGGTCGTAGCTCGACCAGACGTCGCGTGCCCACGAGACGGCGTCGCAACTTTTTCGAACCTCGGCTGGTGAAGTAGATCGACTTCTGCCAACGGGTCATGTCACGTCGGGGGTCGGTCGCAGTCGGAACGATCGCCCGAGCACCGCACGCGGCAGCGGCGGTTGCAGTGCGTCGCAGGCCCGAGGTGACCGGCAGGACGATCGCGGTGACGGAGACCGTGGGAAGAATGGCGACGTCGATCGGGGCGACCGTTCGGGCGACACGAGTCGTGGGCTGATGGGGCTCGAGCCACACACGGCCGAGCGTCGTACCGTCGGGTTCGACTCCTTCGATCAGGTACCCCTGAGCGATGAGTCCGAGGGGGAGACCACTGCGGGTGGGCGTGATGCGAATCGATCCGCCCTCCGGTGACTCGATTTCGAAACTCCGTCCGGGTGAGGCCACATGGGTCGACGTACAGCCGGCGGCTCGGGCAGCCTTGGCGGCCTTGACCGGGCCCCAGATGGGAACGTTTGCGAAACGACTGAGTGTGTCGGGTCGGAGGTGATCGTCGACCGACGTGCAGAGGATCACGGCGGAGATCGTTCCCGCTTCCCGTTGTAGATCGTCCCATGTGACGAAGCCATCACCATGAACACGATTGAAGACTCCGGAGATCGCGTCAGATGTCAGCCACGGGTCGATGAGGATCGACGTCCCGCGATGGATGACTTGCCAACTCTGGTAGTCGTCGAGTCGCCGTAGGAACATCAGTTGTCACCTGAGTCCCGCGAATCTTCGACGATCGTGAGAGTCATCGATGCATCGACTTGGGCTGACGACGAAGCGATACGAATGTCGTATTCTCCGGGCTCGATGTACCAACAGTCGGAGCGCCAGTAGGCGAAGGCACGTGGTGAGAGTTCGATTTCGACGGTGCGGGATTCACCGGGAGCGAGTTCGACTTTGGCGAAACCCTTCAACTCCTGGAGAGGGCGAATCACCGAACTTTGATGGGGAGCGACGTAGATCTGAACGACATGCGATCCATGACGTGAACTGGTGTTGGTCACCGGAACAGTCACGGTCACGGTGTCTCCGCTCGTGCAGAGATCTTTGTCGAGGGAAACCGGGCCGATCCGAAACTCGGCGTAGGAGAGGCCGTAGCCGAACGGATAGCGCACTGGCAGATGTTGCGAGTCGTACCAACGGTGTCCGATGAAGAGGCCCTCTTCGTAGCGAACCTGACCATTCTCGCCCGGGAAGTTTCTGAACGCGGGCGTGTCTTCGATACGCAGTGGAATCGTCGTAGGAAGTCGCCCACCCGGGTCGGACTCGCCGGTCAGAACATCGGCGACCGCCAGCGCCATCTCTTGGCCACCGAACCAGATCTGCATCACGGCGGGAACGTCGTCGACCCATGACATGTCGACCGGTGCACCACTGTTGACGAGCACGACGGTTCGCGGGTTGACGGCAGCGACGGCGCGGATCAGCTCGACTTGCCGTCCGGGAAGATCGAGCGTGCTTCGATCGTGCCCCTCGCTCTCCCAGTCATCATTGGTTCCGACGACCACGATCGCCACATCGCTCGAGGCAGCCAGATCACGGGCTTCGACGACGGGATCGGTGGTCTCGACCCGCCGTAGGCCAATTTGCCCACCGTGCGCCCACTGACGCTCGAGTGCGTCGCATTCGAGGACGATGTCGTGAGCGCGTCCGGCCTCGAGTTCGACGTCGGCGGTCAACTCCTGGCGGAACAGTCCGAAAAAGGTGTCACCGGGCGGAGGAAGCTCGGTGCCGTCGATCACGACATGTCCGTCGACGAGGAGTCGGCAGGGACTCGCCTCGATCAGAGAGAACGTGTGGAGTCCGCCGCTTTCGACCACGAGAGACGCGTGCGCAGAGAGACCGAATCCTGAGATCGGTACACCGTCGTCTTGACGGGCGATGACGACGATACGGCCATCGGGACGGTGGAGAGTGGTGAGTCGTTCTCGTGATCCGCGATCGTCGATGTGGACCTCGAAACCCGGACGGCCGTCAGGAGTTGCCAGTCGATGTCCATCGATCACCGGGACCGACTTGTCGATCGAACAGCCCGGAGCATGTCGGATCTCGACCGCATCACCGAAGCACTGGCGCAATGCATCGATGATCGTCGTTTCGTGATGGGGGAGAACTTCAGCCGAACCACCACCCATGATGCGAGCACGCTCGGCGTTGGGTCCGATGACGGCCACGGTCGAAGTGGAGCCGAGGTCGAGGGGAAGCAGAGCCGAACCAGCTACTGGTTCGTTACGAAGTAGCACCATCGACGAGGCGGCAGCGCGACGGGCGAGTCGACGATGCTCGGGTAGATCGACGGCCATCGGCTCGGTTGGCGGATCATCGAGGGCACCGAGGCGATCGAAGACCTCAAGGAGGGTTCGTGCTGCGCGATCGAGCTCTGCCTCATCGACTCGACCGTCCCTCACCGCGTCGGCGAGAACGCTTCCGTAGGCACGCGACGGAGCTGGCATCTCGAGATCGAGACCGGCACGGGCTCCACCTTCGGTAGTGACGTTGGCAAACCAGTCGGTGACGACGAAGCCTTGGAAACCCCACTCGTCACGGAGAACGTCGGCGAGCAACCATTCGTGCTCGGCGCAAAAGGTTCCGTTCATCCGGTTGTACGCCGTCATGATCCCGAGCGATCCGCCGTCACGCACAGCCATTTCGAACGGGAGGAGATACACCTCGCGAAGAGTTCGCTCGTCGATGACGCTGTCGATGGTCATTCGTTCGAACTCGGCGTCGTTGCCGACGAAGTGTTTGACCGTTGTCGCACATCCTTGGGACTGCACGCCACGGACGTAGGACGTGGCCAACCGACCCGACAGGAACGGATCCTCCGAGAAGCACTCGAAGGCGCGACCAAAAAGTGGCGAACGATGGAGATTGACGGTCGGGGCGAGAAGAACGCGCGCCCCCTTGGTGCGTGTCTGCTGACCGACCGCACGACCGAGTTCTTCCACGAGAGAGATGTCGAACGTCGCTCCGAGAGCCGAACCACAGGGAATGCACAGGGTGGCGACCTGTTGTCCGAGGCCAGGTACGAAAGGTCCTCGTGCGCCAGCGGGACCGTCGGTGACGGTGACACTGGGTAGTCCGGCTCGTTCGACCGGTCGGGTGGTCCACATGGTGGCGCCCGAAGTGAGGGATGCCTTTTCGTCGATAGAGAGGTCGGCGACGATCGCGTCGATGTCGCGTCCCTTGGTGGTCATGAACTCATTGTGTCAGTTCTAGACACCGAACTTCGTCGACTTCAGACTTTCGATCGCGTCGGCCGGCCCGTCGAATTCGAGGCGGGCGACCGACGAACGGCCGTACAAGAAGAGGACGATGTCGCCGGCTGAACCCGAGATGGTCACAGAAGGCTCTCCCTTCTTCGCAACGACGGAGTCGTGGCCAGATATCGAGAGCAACAGTCCGACTGGTGACTGGCGGGCCAAAAGTCGAGCCCCTCGTCGAAGTAGTCGAACGAGTGCGGCATCGACGCTCGGGTCGACTGCGATCGGATCGAAGTTGGGTCGCGCGCGGCGAACGTCTTCGAGATGGACGAAGAACTCGATGGTGTTGGTGAGATCGTCCAGGCCGCGAAGGCGCATCGGTGACAGACGAGGTGGTCCGGACCGGACGGCGTCGATCAGCTCGGGCCACGGACGATCGGCGACTCGACTCCGAATTCGCTCACCGTAGGCCGAAGCTGCCTTCACCAGAATGCCTGCTGCTGCGTCGGGCCGTGTCTCGCGGACCACTAGGTGGGCAGCCAGGTCGCGTGTTGCCCAACCCTCGCAGAGTGTCGGAGCGTCGGGTCCGACGGAGGCGAACAGATCGCATAATTCGCCGCGTAGCCGTGCGGCGACGTTCGTTCTGGTCATGGTGGGCTCCTTCGTTCGTCTTGATCACGATCGCCACGGCACATCGTCGGGCCAGCGACCGATACCTCCATCCTGGACGAGAAAGCCGGTGTGTGTCCTGTCGGCGTGAGAACTTCTCCAGACCAACATGTCTTGTGCGATACGTAGCACGCGTGCGGGGTCGGTGACCGGAGTCCTCCACGTCGAATCGACGGCCAGGTCGAAGCACATAGACGAACCGTCGTCGAACTGGACGTAAGCCGTGTCGCGCGAGCGACGAACGGTCAGGTGTTGCCGCTCGAGTCGACGGTCCCACGGCCATGGATGCTCGCCACTTGGAATGAATGCGAATCGCCAATCGAACTCCCACGTGGCCGCATCTCGCCACCACTGCGGTTCGGTCCCGTCGAGAAACGGTGTGAGAGGAAGACCGTCGCATTGCAGAGGAACCTTCTGCGACCAGGTCTCGGCAAGAGTCGGCATCACGTCGACGCTCTCGG
>Ga0075475_10000739_pt1 | contig 15440 bp, 10 predicted proteins | sample DEB08_DNA_10_FD_76342 | JGI IMG/M metagenome (GOLD analysis project Ga0075475, IMG submission 76342) | Aqueous microbial communities from the Delaware River and Bay under freshwater to marine salinity gradient to study organic matter... | ecosystem: Environmental > Aquatic > Marine > Coastal ... | reverse complement strand
CGTGCCACCCTGGAACCATGCGGTGTCGACACGGTCCTCGCGGGCGATGGGCTGGAGGCTTTGGAAATCGTCAAGCGTGGCCCAGTACACCTGGCCGTGTTCGACATGCACATGCCCAGGCTCACGGGCCTCGACGCAATGCGTCAGCTGCGGGCGATGGGGCTGGACCTGCCCTGCATCCTGATCTCCGCCAGACTCGATGAACGGTTGCGGCAAGCAGCAGGTGAAGCGGATGCATTCTCGCTTCTTCCCAAGCCAATCTCCCGAGCGGACCTGACCACCTCGGTTCAGCAGGCTCTTCAGAGCCGATACCGCTGGACGGGCCCACCACGCTGAGGCTGCTCTCAGCCGAGTCGATTGGCCGTGGCGGTATCGGGTTTTATACTCGCATGTCTGTGAGGCGAGAGCCCTCACAGTGACCGCGATGAGGCTTCCCGTGTCGGAGCGACCCAACCTGGTGCTCGTATCGTCTGCAGGCAAACCTGCTGCGGTGAAAGGTCTGCTCGCCTCACTCAACCTGCCTCTCACTACGCCTCTCACCACGGCGGCTTCCATCACCGAGGCTGCCGAGATTCTTTTCAACAGTGGCTCGGAAGGGCTGCTCCTGACTGGCAAACAAGGCGGAGAGGAGCTGGCCTCGCTTCTCTGCGACCACGAACTGCTGGCCCGGCTTCCCGATGGCGTCGCGCTGCTCGATGCAGAGAACACGATCCGTTGGGCGAACCCCGCCATGGTGGCCTGGTGCACGTGCGAGAACGTTGTGGGGCACAACTTCTACGCCGTGCTGGGTGACCCTGAGATCTTGGGCCCGGACTACTGTCCGCTCCATACCGCCGTTGCCACCGGATCCGCCACCTCTTCCACGCTCCGAGTGGGTGAAAGTCGCTACCTGCATGTGCATGCCACAGCATTGCCATCTGGATCGCTTCCCGAAGCCTCGATGCCTACCACCACGCCATTAGTGCTGGTGTCAGTCCGCGATGTTTCCCGGCAGATTCTGGAGCAGGAGAAGCGAGCCGCGATTCACCAGGCTGGCCGCCAGCTCGCAGATCTCACGCCCGATGAGCTTGCGGGCATGACGATTGAGGAGCGAATCGAACTCCTGAAAAGCAACATCCTCCACTACTCCAAGGACCTCCTGAAGTTTGACGTGGTGGAGATTCGCCTCGTCGACGAACAGACCGGTCGGCTGGAGCCGCTGCTGGCTGAGGGCATGGAACCGATGGCCCGCGAACGCCTGCTCTACGCCAAGCAGGAGGACAATGGCGTCACCGGGTATGTCGCCGCAACTGGCAAGAGCTATCTCTGCAACGATACCGTTGCGGACCCCCGATACATCGAGGGCTGCCGTGACGCGAAGAGCTCCCTGACCGTGGCGCTCGTGCTTCATGATCGTGTGATCGGCACGTTCAACGTGGAGAGCCCAAAACCGGGGGCTTTCGACAATACCGACCTGCAGTTTCTGGAAATCTTCTCCCGTGATGTCGCAGCCTCCCTCAACACGCTGGAGCTGCTTGTGGCGGAAAAAGCATCCACGGCGGCCGAAAGCGTGGAGGCGATCCACGGAGCGGTCGCCCTTCCTGTCGATGCGATCCTGCACGAGGCGGTCGGGGTGATGGAGAAGTACATCGGCCACGACGCTGACGTGGTGGCACGACTGCAACAAATCCTCCGCAATGCCCGCGATATCAAGCAGGTGATCCAGCGTGTTGGCGAAACGATGACTCCGACCCACGCACACGCGCAGCTACGGCAGCAGGATCGTCGTCCTGGCCTCGCCGGCAGACGGGTGCTCGTTGTCGATGCGGATGATCAGGTGCGATCTGCTGCCCACTCTCTGCTGGAGCGATACGGATGCACGGTGGAAGCCGCCCGCGATGCCGCCGAGGCCGTTTCTTTGGTCCGAGCGAGCTCTGGTGAGGCGTATGACGTGATTTTTGCCGACATCCGTCTGCCCGATATGTCTGGCTACGAACTTCTGCTGAAACTGCGTGAAATCATCGATCCCGTGCCGCTCGTGCTCATGACGGGGTTCGGCTACGACCCCGGACATTCGATCGTGAAAGCTCGGCAGGCTGGCATCGACCTGGTGCTCTACAAGCCGTTCCGCATCGATCAGCTGCTCGACATCGTCGACCGTGCCGTCACGGCCTTCTCGAGCGACACCGCAGCTCCGGCATCACCAGCTGCAGGCGACGCGTAGCGGTCCTTGGAAACCCTCTGCTTTTTCGACGACTGCGGCCCTGGAACCATCCGGAAGGGCACTTGGGCTGTGTGCCCATCCCCTGCTCGCCGCCGTCGTTTTCACCGCAGAGCCTGCAACGCGGCCATTTCCAGGCGTCAATCGTTCGTTTTTTGACCGGGATGCTCTGCCGAGATTGCACCGCCTCCTGCAGAAAACACCGCGGATTCTTGGTGTTTTCTGCATTTTCGTTTTCTTGCGCTGACATGGCCTTGACCCCTCGCGCGAAGATTCGGTACTTCCCCCGCCGAATCCGAGATGTTGGGTTTTTCCCAGCGTCGTGAGCTGGCGGCGTGTCCGCTTTGCTCGTTCGGTAGACAAACGGCCCGCCCCCGGGCCGAAGCGACATCCATCCCTCAGGGAACTAAAGCCATGTCGGGAAGCGAGAACCTCAACCATCTCCACGTATTGCGCCACTCGTGGTGGCGAACGTGGCTGCAGCCACTTCCCGGCGGCGCGGCACTGTGTGGAATGACGCTGCTCATGGCTGCTGCGTGCGGCGGGGTTGAAGCCCGTGGCGAAGAGACCACCGAACGTCCAAGCGTCACAGCTCCCGAGCCTCTTCCAGCTCCTGCCGACGAGCCCTCCGCGGCGGCTGCCGATGCCCGTCGTGTGATCGACGAAGCCCTTGCCCGCTCGGCCCAAGCGGCTGAAGACGCGTCGGCCGAGGCGATGCCCGAAGCTGAGGCCGTACCCCTTACGCCCGCAACAGGCAACGAAGGAACCACTCCTCCGTCCGACCTGCTGGTCGCCAAGCTCTCGGCTCAGGTAGCCGCCGGTCAGCTGGAATCAAAGCGACTCGCTCGCACATCGCCAGCGGATGCCTTTGATCGCCTCGACCAACTGGCAGAGCTCGTTGAGGCTGAGCCGATTTCCGATGAGGCTCGCCGCCAGATCATGCGACGCATCGATCGCACACGTCGTGAGCTCGAGGAGATGACCGGCAAGCGGCAGGGCGAACTTGCTCTCGAGCGTCGCAATGCTGCGATCGAGGCCGAGATCGAGCGCGAGCAGGCGATGAAGACCGAGAACGAGGTGCGGCTTGCGGCCCTCGTTGATCAGTACAACGACCTCGTCGACGAACGCCGCTTTGAAGAAGCTGAAGCGATCGCCAAGAAGGCGAGTGAGCTCGCTCCCGACAATGCCGTCGCCCGCCAGCTGCTCGCGCAAAGTCGTATCATTCGACGACTCGCAGCCCAGCAGGCGATTGCCGATTCCCAGGCCAGCGGCTTCCTCGATGTGACTGAAGATGTCGAGATGTCTGCGGCCGGCTTCGTCGGCCCCATCGCTTTCCCAGAGATGAAGGACTGGGAGGAGCTGACCAAAAACCGCACGCGTCTTGCTGCAGAGGGTCGCGGCCGTCTGACTGCTGACGAGCAGGAGATTCAGCGAAAGCTATCCACGAAGGTTCAGGCGAGCCACGGCGGCCAGCCCCTGGCCGAAGTGCTGGAGTCACTCGGCAAGCAGGCAGGTGTTCCGATCCACATCGACACCGCAGGTCTTGAGCAGGAAGCCGTCAGCACCGACTCTCCTGTCACCCTTTCGATTGACCAGCCCATCTCGCTGAAGAGCGCTCTGCGGCTGATCCTCGATCCGCTCAACCTTGACTTCACGATCCGTGACGAGGTGCTCAAGATCACGAGCCCACGGATGGTGCAGGGCGAGTACTACAGCGTGACCTACCCGGTTGCCGACCTCGTCATCCCGGTCCCCAACTTCTCTTCCGACGGGCTGGGCATCACGGGAGCTCTGCGTGAGGGCTACTCGCGTGTGAACCTGCGAAACTCCCTCTCCGTGCAGACCGGCCCACCCCCGACCGGCATCACTGCTGCGAATGGCGACGGCTCTGTCAGCGGAACAAGCCTGGCACAGTTCCAGCCGCTTGGAGGCAACGCCTCTGCCTCCGGCTCCACGCCATCGATCCCGTTTGGTGCCCCGCAACGCGGTGGTGCTCAGGCAGACTTTTCGTCGCTGATCAACCTGATTCAGCAGACTGTCGCCCCGACTACCTGGAATACGGTCGGCGGACAAGGTGCGATCCAGCCGTTCGACACCAACCTCAGTCTCGTCGTGAGTCAGACCCAGGAAGTCCATGAAGAAATCGTCGACCTGCTTGATCAGCTGCGACGCCTGCAGGACCTCCAGGTCACGATCGAGGTTCGCTTCATCTCGCTCAACGACACGTTCTTTGAGCGAATCGGCGTCGACTTTGACTTCAACATTCAAAGCGGTGTCAGCCAGCCTCTGAATATGACTGCGGTGCCAACGCCGGGCGGTGGTTCGACCTCGCCTGGTGCCGCCGGACTGACGGCACAACCGGGCGGCCCGTCGCAGCTGATCGGTCTCGATCCAGCTGGCAACCCAGGCGTCGCCCTCGGACAAAACAACAACAATAACAACGGCAACTCGACTGGGAGCTACTTCTCCTTGCCGTTCCGTCAGAACAGCTTTGGTGCTGGCGGTGTGCCCTCGCTGCCGGGACTTCCAGACCCAACGACCAGCGCTGCCAACTTCGGCTTCGCAATCCTCTCAGACATCGAGGCCTACTTCCTGATTCAGGCTGCCCAGGGCAACACCCGCAGCAACGTGATGCAGGCTCCGAAGGTCACACTCTTCAACGGCCAGCAGGCCTTTGTTTCTGACACCCGCCAGCGTCCATTCGTGACGAGTGTGGTGCCAGTCGTCGGTGACTTCGCTGCAGCTCAGCAGCCTGTGATCACGGTGCTCTCTGAAGGGACGGCCGTGAATGTGCAGGCGGTTGTCTCGAACGATCGACGCTTCGTGCGGCTGACGCTTGTGCCGTTCTTCTCCCAGATTGGCAACGTGCAGGAGTTTACCTTTGAGGGTGAGCGATCCACCAAGAGTAAGAGCAGCGACGAGAAGAGCGGGCCCGATGCCAACGGTGGCAATGTCGGACCGATTCCACTCGCCGCAGGCCTCAACTTTGGCAGTGCTCAGTCGAGCGAACTGGAGATTTCCTCCAATGGCACGACGATCCAGCAGCCTGAGTTCATCTTCACCACGGTGACCACGACCGTCAGTGTTCCTGACGGCGGCACGGTGCTCCTCGGTGGTATCAAGCGACTCCGTGAAGGCCGCAACGAGTTTGGTGTGCCAATCCTTTCGAAGGTGCCGTACATCAACCGTCTCTTCAAGAACGTTGGTCTCGGCAGGACCACCGACAGCCTGATGCTGATGGTCACCCCGCGGATTATCATCCAGGAAGAGGAAGAGGATAAGCTCCTCGGCGTGCGAGCTCCCTGATCCGAAGCTCCACTCCTCACGATCCACACGCACCAGGGCTCGGGGCCACCCCCGAGCCCTGGTTGCGTTTCATAGACCGCGAGTGGGAGTCCGGTGCTGATGAGCCGGCGTTGCTGGCAAGCGAAGCCCGGAGGGCGAAAGCACCGCCAGCATCGAGCGAGACGAGGCCACGGATGGCCGAGGAGAGCGCCCGGCGAAACAGCACCGGGCTCCCGCGAGCGTCCCCTGCTCGACACCCCTCAACGCCGCCCGTTATCCTTGCGAGCATGAAACTCTGGATCCTCAGCGGTGCACTTCTCGGAGGCCTGGCGGTCGCCATGGGCTCGTTCGGAGCCCATGGACTCAAGGCCACGCTCGAAGCCAACGGCCAGGCCGCCAACTGGGAAACTGCGGTCCGTTACGCGGTTTTTCACGCCCTTGCTCTGCTCGTGGTCGGCCTGCTCTCGGGCATGCCGCAGGCCGCTGGAGCCCGCGGCTGGCTGACGGTATCAGGCTGGTCATTCCTCATCGGAACAGCGATTTTTAGCGGATTCCTGGGCGTGCTCGCCCTGACAGGCACTCGCTGGCTGGGAGCGATCGTGCCGATCGGCGGTGTGCTGTTTCTGGTGGGCTGGGCCTGCCTAGCGATTGCTGGCTGGTCATGCGGAAGCGGTCAGACAGACCCGTCGTAGAACACCCGTCGCGGGTTTCGCACGAGCACATCGAGACCAAGGTCGACCGCAGCCTCCTCTGACCAGCCTCGTTCAACCACAAACCGTTTCGCGAGCACCCGCGCGAGCACCTGCCGGTACATCGCAAACTTGGGATAGCCAAACTCCAGTTTGTACATGTCGCTGTAGTAGCCGAGGAGTTTCGAGCGAGGCACCGCCTCCAGCCGCTGCTCCAGATCCCTCTCAATCACCGCAGGGGTGTTGGCGTACCACCAGTGGCCAAATGGCAGCACATTGGGAAAGATCCAGGCAAAGCTCACCAGTTCATGGTTGAGCGGGTGCGAGAGCACGGAAACCGGAAAGGTGACGTCTGGAAAAGCGTTGAACAAGTCGGCGTAATCCGCCAGTGAAAGCCGCCCATCGAGGAGATCCTGACCCTGAAACACGCCGCCGGGATAGACGCCTCGGCGAACGCCAATCATCAGGTCAAAGGGCAGCTGTTGTTGACGACAGCAACGGGCCACATGCCAGAACACGCCCTGGGACACGATCGCACGATCGCCAGCATCCGCGTCGAGCCCACGAGTGCGGACCGCCTCAAAACTGCGGGCAAAATCTGCTGGTTCAACAAACGCGGGCCGAAAACTCGGTGGCAGTGAGATTGCTGCCGCTTTTGCGCCACGCTCGCGGAAACGGGCGGCCGTCTTCCCCAAGGCCTCCTCGAAGTCTGCCGCCGAGCTGATCGCCAGCCCAGCAGACCCTGCCAACCGGTCAAGAACACCCGGTTTTCCCGTGTGAAACACCAGTTCATCGACTCGCAAGCAGGGGACGTACCTCTCGGTATCGAAGCCTTCAAGCGGATCGTCAAAATCGTTGGTGAGAAACACCGCCTCGATCCGACTCTCAGCCAGCACCCGGTTCTCCCAGCTCGCATCAGCGGTCAACCGGCGAATGGAGGCGTCCAGCTCGCGCCAGTTTTCCAGAGTGACCGCGGCATGCTCGAAACCGAACAGATCTCGGGCAATTTTCAGCAGCCAGGAATGCTGCACCGTGTTCGAGAACTTCGAGAGCCCTCCCACGACGGCGTCGAGCCGCGACTCAGCAGGCACTCCTTCTCCCTCGATCTGCTCACGTGGCACACCGGCGGAATGGGCAAGCTCGGTGAAATAGTGATAGCCGAGAATGTCTTCCAGACCACGTGCCGCGGCTGCCTTGGGCTCGATATGCGAGTGGGGATCGATGTGGGGATGGCGAGAGAGTTCGCCATGGATGCGATCAATCAAGGATTCGGTCATGACAGCTGACGGGGCTGGAGGCAAACTCACACAACTGGGCAGCCGACCTCACGGCTGCCAACGCGTTGCGAGAAGCCTACCCCATGCTGCCTGCAGTCGCCGAAACCATCACTCGACAATCGCAACCCGTGACGCGGTCGTGAGGATGTCGATCAGATCCGCCAGATGAGCCCGCGACACAATCAGATGCGTCGCCGGAGGCTCATGAGCCATCGCAGCGGGATCCTCAGCCGCGAGCAGCAGGAGATCCCCCTCCAGGCGAATCAGCGGGGATGCCGGCGTCCCTGCAGGCATTTCAAACGAGGCCTGCTGCACGCCGCCAGGAGTGGCATCCACCCCACGCTCAACCGAGAGCACCGCCAGCGATTCGCCGGCCCGGGCGGCGACGGCCGCACCGACGGCCATCGGAAAACTACCGGCGTAGTTGCCTGTCAACCGAAGCGTCACCCGACGGCGTGCCAGGCTCACATCGGCATCGAATGGCCCACGGAGGACCTTCAGTGATTCCCCCGGATAGAGGTCATCCGGGGCCGGAATACCGTTGATTTTGGCCAAAAGCTGCCAGTTCACGCCGAGTGGTGCGGCAATCGTGGGCAGCGTTTCCCCCGCTCCGACAACGTATGGCGGCATCAGCAGGTCTTCCTGCGAATAGATCACAGTGCCCGCCAACTGCCCAAGCAGGTCTTGGAGCCGCTGGCTCTCTTCGACGGCGAGACTCGCATCGTCATACCAGGTGGAGAGGAGCGCCAACGCTTCGGCATATCGACCTGCTGCCAGCTGGCTGTGGGCTTCTTCCCAGTCTGCGGTAAAAGCAGCAAGTTTCGAGTCACTGGCGGCTTCATCCGCAGCCATGCTGACGGCCAACGGCTGAGGCTCAAGACCGGGGAACGACGCCGGAGGTGGCACCTCAGATGCCGCCAGCTGAGCCTGCGGTGGTGAACTCATTTCTGCAAAACCGGGCGTTGGATCGAGATCCGCACTCTCGGCCGTCGGAGGAGCACCTTCGCGACCAGCGACATAGGTCGGACCAGCGGCTGGGGTTGGCACGAACGGTGGCGGCGCGGCGGTCGCGACAGCCTCTGCCGGCAGCGATGCCGCAGGCTCCGTAGCGAGCTCAACTACAGGAGGCATGGCTGGGGCTGCCGGATCGAACGGAGGTGCCTCGCTCAGCCCAGCAGCCTCATTTTCTGGGGCTTTTTTGCCACCTTTCTGAATCACCGAGTAGCCACCGTAGAGAATGGTGCCCAGCAGAATGAGCACGATCAAAGGCTTCACGGCCTCTGCCGAGTCTGCCTTGGACGCCTTGCGCTGTTTTCGACCAGCCATGGATGTTCCTCATCTACGTGCCTACCGCGGAAAGCCCTGCTGTGGGCCTCTCGGGCGGCAAACCCTAGGAAACCGACGGCTCGCACACCAGACCGCTTACGGCCAAAAGGGTGTCTTCGAGAAGTCCTTCGGCGGCACTGCGTCTCTCGGAAGCACTGCGTCTTCAGGCAGCTCAGGATGCCAGGTGAGACGGATCGGCCAGCAGCATGGCCCGCACCTCGGCTGCCAGGAAGAAACTCCCGGCGATACAGACCATTCCCCCAGGTCCCGCACGGTGACAGGCCTCTCGCGTAGCAACAAGAGGATCCGCCTGCTCAAGGCAGCCCGGCAGGAGGTGAGGCACCGCCTGCGTGGCCGCCCCCCGAAGCTCCTCAAGCGACGCAGCTCGAACGCTTGTGGAATACCGGGTCAGCACCAGCTGATCGGCCCAGCCTGCGGCAGCGGCCAGCATCTCAGGGAGCTGCTTGTCGGCGCTGGCGGCAAACACGAGCACACGGGAGCCCCCCTGCTCCACCTCCGCTGGAAGTGTCTGAAACAGCGACTGCATTGAGGCGGCATTGTGAGCAGCATCGACAATCAGCCGCGGCTGTGTGCCAAACTGCTCGATCCGGGCAGGGAGCTGGACGGTCTGCAATGCCTGCCGAACTCCCCGCCACGACACGGGATAGCCCGACTGATGCAGCACCGCTGCAGCCGCCATGGCCAAAGCCGCATTTTCGGCCTGATGCCGCCCTATCATCCGCAGCTCGTAGACGTCATTGTCTCCCAGAGCGTCTTCAGGGAGCTGAAATCGCAACGTTGGGCTGGGGGCGATACGGATGCGATGACGAGGAAGATGACGAGGAAATCGGTCAGCGGTCTCGGGCTCTAATGCCGCCTCAACGGCGAAATCCCGATCGATCATCACCAGCGGGGCCTGCTGCTGGGCAGCCACTTCCTCGATCACGGTTCTGGCATCCCGATCACGAACCCCGCAGAGCACGGGGCGATGGGGTTTGATGATGCCCGCTTTCTCACGTGCGATTTCGGGGACCGTGCCCCCCAGTTCCCGCATGTGGTCGAGGCTGATGCTCGTGATCACCGACAGCAACGGTTCACAGACATTCGTGGCGTCCAGCCGGCCGCCAAGTCCCGTCTCTAAGACCGCCAGATCGACCTGTTGACGACGAAAATGGAGCAGTGCCATCGCCGTCAAAATCTCAAACCAGGTCGGGCCGCGTCTGCCCTCAGTGGCCGAATCCGCATCCATCTGCTCAACCGCCTGCCGGACTGGTCTCCAGACACTCACCAGTTCAAAGGCAGTGATCTGTTCACCGCTGACCGCGATCCGCTCTTCGAGCTGATGGACATGAGGCGACATGTAGCGGCCCACCCGGTATCCCGACGCGTCGAGCATCGCCGCGAGCATCGCGACCGTGGATCCCTTTCCCTTCGTACCGGCGACATGCACGACAGGCAGGTCGTGCTGGGGATTGTCGAGCAGTTCCAGCAGTCGCCGCATCCGCTCGAGCCCCCAGTGACCGGGAGTCGCCGTCCGCTCGTGATTGATCCTGCCGTCCAGCCAGAGCTCGACCGCACCTCGATCGGCGGCCTCGCGGCCAGCCGAGAGGGACGAGGTAACACGGGAAGGGTTGGGAAGTGGTGTCATCGCTGGGGTTCTACGGACCTCTTTGAGTCTAGGCGGGCGGTGGTAATCCCGCAGCACACCTGCCTCGGTTTGGGCTTGACCTGTTGGCAGCAAGGCCCGAACGTCACCCCCACTCCAACAGTCCGGTCCCCCTGTCCTCATCGGCGACATCACCGAATGGCCACCGCTTTTCACGGCACATCTTGCTCGCTGGGCACTCGTCTCGCCTGCCTCTTCGCAGTGATCACGATGAGTATCGCCGCTGCCGCTCCAACAGGCCTGGCGGACGAACCAGCCGAGTTAGTGGCCCCGACCGTTGGCTCGGCAGACATCGGCTCGACAGAACTGCTCGGGGAGCACCTGCTTACCACCGACGGTGGCCTTGTATGTCCTCCGTTGTATGTCACCGACCCAGGCCCCCAGCTACCAATGATGGGGCCTGTCTACTCAGACGCCGTTCTGCCGTGGCAGACAGGATGTGCCGACTGCTGTTCGAAGCAGGGATGCGGCAGCTGCTGGCCTCGCTGGTTTGCCTCTGCCAGTGGTCTCGTGATGACCCGCACGCTGCCCGGAGGTGCTCCTGTCTCCACGCGACCTGGAAGTGTTGTGCTGACAACAGCCGATGCGTCTGCTAACTGGCCGGGCGGTGTCGACTTCCGGCTTGGCCGCTGGTTCGGCCCACAGCAGCGACACGGCGTCGAAGGGATCTACTGGGGCCTCTACAACATTGGCACCGCAGCGACGGTCGGCGGTGGTGGGCTCAACGCGGTGCCCACGCTCGCTCCATCGATTGTGGTGGATGCAACTGCCGCCAACACCCTTTTCGAGAATGCCTCTGAGCAGCGAGTCGCTCGAAACGATCTCGTCAACGACGCAGAGGTCAACTGGCTCTACGCTCCAGGTTGGCATCCGGAGCGGCTCAATAAGGAGCATCGGTGGTCGCTGGTCTGGCTGGCGGGCTTTCGCTTCTTCCAGCTCCTCGACACCGTCACCCTCACCAGCCCAGAGACTGCAGCGGATCCCCTCATTCTCGATGTCACGGGCAACAACAACCTACTCGGTGGCCAGGTGGGGGCCCGGGTGGACTGGCGGATCGCGCCGCGGGTTCGACTGGCGACGATCAAGAAGTTCATGATCGCCGGCAACTCCGTTTCCAACCTCTCCACACTGCAAACTGCAGACGGGATCAATGCAACTTTCGCCGATGGCAGCACGGTCAACAGCAGGACGACCGGCAGCACCTTTGCCTACCTCGGCTCGCTCGACGGCCTCGTCGCCTGGGATGTGACCGACCAATGGAGTCTCTGGGTCGGCTATCGGCTTGTCGGCGTGGGCAACATCCTCCAGGCCGACACAGTCTGGCCCTCAAGCATCTCGGCCCCTGGCTCGTTGGCTCTGATCAACACCAACGGCAGCACACTGATTCATGGCGGCTTTGCCGGCTTTGAGAGCCGCTATTAATCGCACCGCCGCAGACGAATCCGGCTACGAGCTCGCCGAATCTTTTGACCAGCCACTGCAGCAGTAGTCGATCGCACGTGCAATCTCGCTCTTGAGATCTTTGCGAGCCACGATTCGATCGATGAAGCCGTGCTCCAGCAGAAACTCGCTGGTCTGAAACTCCTTGGGGAGTTCGATGCGGATCGTCGCCTTGATCGTCCGAGGTCCAGCGAAGCCAATCAGTGCCTTTGGCTCCGCAAACACGAGATCGCCGAGGCTTGCAAAGCTCGCCGCCACGCCACCCATCGTCGGATTGGTAAGCACTGAGATGAAGAGTCCTCCCGCCTCTGAGTAGCGGGCGAGGGCTGCCGAGACCTTCGCCATCTGCATCAGCGAGAGAATCCCCTCGTGCATTCGGGCGCCGCCGCCCGAGGCGCTCACGATGATCAGAGGCAGTTTGTCGTGGGTTGCCCGTTCGACGAGTCGCGTCAGCCGTTCTCCGACCACGCTCCCCATACTCCCCATGATGAACGCAGAGTCGGTGACGCCGCAGGCGACCCGTCTGGCCCGGATCATGCCCGTACCTGTGAGGACCGCATCGGTGAGCCCTGTGCGTCGCTGCTCCGCGACGAGACGTTCGGCATACGGCTTGCGATCCCGAAAGCCAAGGGGATCAGTCGGCGCGAGTTCGGCGTCCCATTCTTCAAAGGTGCCTTCGTCGAGCAGCTGAGCGACCCGCTGACGGGCGGAAACGTACCAGTGGTGTCCGCACTTTGGGCAGACGTTGAGCATTGCCTCCGCTTCTTTGCGGAAGATGGTGTCGAGGCATCCCCCACACTTGAGCCAGAGCCCTTCGGGAACACCGCGTTTGGGCCGTACCGTTGTCACAGGTTGCTCGTCTCCCTCACTGGCCAAACCACCGACATCCGCGGGGGCTAGTACTGTCGCCCGACTGCCGAGGACTGGGGTTTGTGGGCTCTCCATCTGATGACGCTCCTCTGCTGGCACAGCTCACCATGCGGGGCCTCATCGCCGACCCTCGTCGTCTTTGTCGTCTTTGTCGAACCGCAGTTCCACCATGCTGGCAGAGCCGGCGGGCCGGCAGAAATCGCACCTCCGCTGTATCGGCTGATTCTAGCCCGAGGCCGACAACGATGCTGCGCTGAAACGCCTTCCTGCGGCTCCCTGCAGTCCATCGAGCCTTGGGAGCAGAGTGGTTAGATCGGGATCGATCGGCTTTCGCCTGTGGTGGAATCGAGACGACGCGGCTGAGGACCACCCTCCCACTGCTGATCAAGCGGAATGGCGGTAAACCCCGGGTCGTGTGGATCGCGTCGCCAGAGATCGCCAACCGGCTGGCCCATCGTCAGCCACCGCACCACGCGATCAAGCGGATCTGGCAGCACGATCGCCACCCGCTCCGCTGTCGTCTTCCTAAGAAGCCGCTCAAGGGCTGCCTCCACTCGTCGACAGGCGTCGTCCAGCGTTTCTCCCTCTGGCGGGGCAACACTCCACGGGCTGGACTGCCAGAGCTTGTGCAGCCATGGCTGGCGGCGACGGATGTCGTCTGCCTCCGATCCCTGCCAGAGCCCCAGGTCCAGATTCTCAAAACCCACCAGCAGCTTGGGCTCGAGGCCACATCGCTTGCCGATGATCCGAGCGGTTTCCTGAGCAGCAGGATCCGCTGACGTTGCCAGCAGTTCGGGTGGCATCGCAGCCACGTGGGCCGCAACCTGTTCCACCTCTGCGATGCCCTGCTCGCACAGGGGCACCTCCAGAGTTCCACGGATCCGGCCCTGGCGTTCGTAGTCGGTCGCGCCCGAGCGGATCACGACCAGTGTGTCAGCCATCGCGAGAGATGACTCCTCGAGAAATAGATGCGACGGGCAGATGCTGCATCACAACACAGCCTCCCGTGCATATCGCTCAAGCTCATGGATCGCGTGAGCGTAATCGTTTGTTCGCAGCACCGAACTCCCCGCCACCATCAGCTCAGCGCCAGCAGCAGCCGCTGGCCCAATGGTCGCCGATGAGATGCCGCCATCGATCCCGAGTCGCAACGGCCGCGTTCGTCCTTCTCGGAGCAAGGCGAGGGCCGCGAGTTTCTCAAGCGACTGAGGCTGAAATGCCTGTCCGCCGAAGCCGGGTTCGACGCTCATCACGAGCACCCCATCACAGAGTTCGCGGTCGCTCCCCATCAGCAGCGGCTCCAATGCCGCGACTGGGGTGCCCGGGCTGATTGCCAACTGGCCAATCACTCCGGCATTTCGCAGCTGTTCCAGCGGCCTGCGGGGATCATCGACCGCCTCGACATGCAGCGTGACGATCTCCACGCCGGCGGCGATGTAGGCATCGAGCGTTGCCAGCGGCTCCTCGATCATCAGATGGGCGTCGACAGGCACCCGGGCCGCACGACAGACCGCCTCCACGACCACCGGGCCGTAGGTCAGCTGTGGCACAAAACGGCCGTCCATCACGTCGAGATGAAGCCCCCGGGCTCCAGCTGCTTCTAGTCGCTCAACCTCATCTTGAAGGTGCCCAAAATCGCACAGCAACAGCGAGGGCAACACAGCCGGACCATCAGCCAGCATCGAGGTCACCAGATCCGGGGCGATCGACTCTTCCCGAATCACCGCCGGGCGAGCGGCGGCGCAGTTCTTTTGCGCAGCAGGCTGAGGTGAAGAAGAGCCAGCCTCAACGGACGGCTCAACGCGATGCAAAGGTTCTGGTGACACGGCTTTCAGTGAGGCGGGCGCTCCTTGCGACCACGCCGTGCGGTGAGTCTAGCATGTCACCCACCCCCGGCCGTCAAGTGCCGGGCTTTTCCCCGCCAAAACCGCGCCAAACCAGTCGCTCACAAAACGCTCACGAAACGCTCACAATTCTCTGGCACGGTGCCGTGGGATGCGTGGAGAGCGGCCACGCCGCTTTTTTCGCGTAAACGGGTTTCTTTACGCCCCTTCCCTGGAAAGCCTGAGATGTTTGCTTCCCTTCGTAGCATTGGTGCCTTGCTGGTTGCCGCGGTGCTTGCTGGCGGTTTTGCCAGCCAGATCGGTGCAGCCCCACCAGAGCTCGACAGCAGACTGCCCGCCTACGAGCGGTCCAGCGGCGAGGTCTCCGGTGCGTTGAAGTGCGTTGGCTCCGACACGATGAACAACCTGGTGGCCCTTTGGGCCGAGGGGTTCAAGCGGTCGTATCCGAGCGTGCGGGAGGCCATCGAAGGGAAAGGCTCGTCATCGGGCCCAACAGCCCTGATTGAAGGCACGAGCACCTTCGGCCCGATGAGCCGCGACTGGAAGCCGACCGAAATCGATGAGTTCAAAAAGAAGTTTGGCTACGCTCCGACGGTCGCGCCGACCGCGATCGACATGCTCGCCGTGTTCGTCCACAAGGACAATCCAATCGAATCACTGACCCTTCAGCAGGTCGATGCGATGTTTTCCAAGAATCGCAACGGTGGCCTGCAGAGCGAGATCCGCACCTGGGGCGACCTTGGCCTCGAAGGCGAGTGGAAAAACCGGCCGATCAGTCTCTATGGCCGCAACTCCGCAAGTGGCACCTATAGCTACTTTAAGGAGCACGCACTGTTTAAGGGC
>Ga0075475_10000732_pt1 | contig 15513 bp, 19 predicted proteins | sample DEB08_DNA_10_FD_76342 | JGI IMG/M metagenome (GOLD analysis project Ga0075475, IMG submission 76342) | Aqueous microbial communities from the Delaware River and Bay under freshwater to marine salinity gradient to study organic matter... | ecosystem: Environmental > Aquatic > Marine > Coastal ... | reverse complement strand
CTATCTGCCAGTGATCCCATTAGTATTGGCAAATGGTGCCAAAGGTATTGCGACAGGATTTGCGACAAATATCTTACCTCGTGATCCTAAGGTACTGGTCAAGGCATGTTCTGAATATGTAAAATCTGGTAAAATTAAAAATCGTGTTTCGGTTAAATTTCCAGAATTCAATGGTTTTGTAGAGTTTGACCAGGAGACTCAAAAATATACTGTCCTCGGTCGATTCGTAAAGAAAAGCAAAACCGTTATTATGATTAATGAAGTCCCATATGGTTTTGACCGTGAGTCGTATGTAAAAATCCTGGATAAACTCGAGGAGGATGGTGATATCGTCTCCTATGAGGATCTGTGCGATAAAAAAGGCTTTCAGTTCGAAGTCAAATTAAAACAGAACACCTCGGCAAATTGGACTGATGCCCAAATCGTATCTAAATTTAAATTGAGTAAACCATTGACTGAGAACCTAACAGTTATTGGACCGAATGGTGATCTCAAGGAATATACAGACGAGCGGGATCTGATTAAGGACTTCTGTGATTATCGCTTGGGGATTCTACAGAAACGTATTGATCTTCAGTTAGCTGAGGAACGTGAACTGTCACGTTGGCTGAATGTAAAAATGCAATTTATTCAGGCTGTACTCAATAATAAAATTGAGTTTAAAAATAAAAAGAAGGACGAAGTTGCTCAGCAAATTTATAGTAATACTGATGCCCTTAATGATAGCGATATTGACCGGCTGCTTCGTATTAATATTTTGAGCCTGACTGATGAGATGGTTAAACAGTTAGAGGTGGAAATCAAAGAATGTCACAGCCGTATTGAATACTGGACTGGCACGTCACCTCAAGAACAATTCCTACAGGATATAAATAATGTGTGATTAAACATTATTTTAGAGGCATCCTATGGCTTTAGTCCAAAACTATTTGACACCCACTTCGTTTGCTATCGTTATTGATAGATTACCTAGTGTTGAATTTTTTACACAGAAGGTCAATATTCCTAGTTTGGCGGCTGGTTCTGTTGAGCAAATTACTCCACTAAATAACATCTACCAACCAAAACAGAAAATTGCATTTGCTGATTTGGATGTTACGTTTATCGTTGATGAACAGATGACCAACTATCAAGAAATATATGGTTGGATTGATCAGAATGCACAACCAAGAGAATTGGGTTCATATGATTCTGATACAGCTGTATCAGATATTTCTGTAATTATTAATAACAGTCATAAAAATTCAAATATAAGATTTAACTTTATTGATTGTTTCCCTACTGATCTTTCACCTATTTCATTGGATATTACCAATCAGGATGTTATATATCCTGAAGTTACGGCAACATTTAGATATACATATTTCACGATTGATAATTTAAACGATTGACTTTTTTCATTACATATGGTATAATGTAATGTTAAATTAATTTGAGGTTTGTAATGAGCACAGATGATATAAGTGAACTATGGGCAAAAGACTCTCCCATTGACGAAACAAATTTAGTAGGTGAATCCAAACGGATCCCTACTCTTCACAGTAAGTATTATAATATGTATTATAAGGAAGTGCTGAGAGTCAAAAAGCTACGATTTGATTACAAGGAACTTGAGAGGCTCAAATTTGAGTACTACACGGGCTCGTTGGACGAAGAGACCATGCGAGAGCGTGGATGGAAACCATTTCAGCTGAAAGTTCTCCGGTCGGACCTGGATAAATATATTCAGGCAGACAAGGATATTATCCAACTGAGTCTTAAAATGGATTATCATAAGGCTCGAGCAGATTTCCTAGAGGACATAATTAAAACAATACACAGTAGAAATTTTGTAATTAAAAACATGATTGATGTACTTAAATTCCAGGCTGGTGAATATTGAAATATTTAGCATATATACTTTTTATCCTAATAGGTTCATATTTTACAACCTTATTTTCTGTGGCGATAATTGAATCATTCTATGATAATTTTTCCAGAAACGTATTAAATTCAAATGCTATGCCGGTATTTTTAGGTTGGACTTTAATTAATTCGATTGCATGTATGATATATTTTGGAATAATGAGAAAAAATGACTGATAAAATAACGGCTGAATACTTAGACTCTGTGTATATGAGACTTGTCTGTGATGCTAGCATCAAACAAGAACTCTCAGAGTTTTTTAGTTTTCGGCCTGAAGGCTATCAGTTTCATCCATCATTTAAGGCTAGATATTGGGACGGTTACATTCGACTTTTCAGTCCGATGAAGCCAGTTCTGTATGTGGGTCTACTAGAAAAATTAAAAGAGTTCTGCGAGATCCGAGATTATCAGCTTGAGGTGGATCAGCAATTTGAAGAAGCAAAAGTACCAGATAATTATGGTTACGAGATTGCAGAGGAAGTAAACTGTAAATTCACACCACGAGATTATCAGAATGATTATGTAGTAAATGCTATTAAAAAGAATAGAACATTATCTGTCTCGCCCACATCGTCTGGTAAATCATTAATTATCTATCTTATTCAGCAACATTATTATCAAGCCTTTCAGCATCGTACCCTAATCATTGTTCCAACAATTGGTTTGGTACATCAGATGAAAGGTGACTTTATTGACTATGGTTGCAACCCAGAACACATCTACACAATCCAAGGAGGTGTAGATAAAAATACTGCTGCGCCCATAGTCATCTCTACATGGCAGTCACTGATTAAATTGCCAAAGGAATGGTTTGACCAATTCCGTGTTGTGCTTGGTGACGAGGCACATTTATTCCAGGCTAAATCACTTACAAAGATTATGGAAAAACTCACTGATTGTGACTACCGACACGGGTTTACTGGTACCCTCAAATCGTCAGAATCAAAAACACATCGTATGGTATTGGAAGGATGTTTTGGACCGGTGGTCAAATACGTCAGTACAAAAGATCTAATGGATCGAGGTACCGTTGCTGATTTCCAGGTAAAGGCAATTACACTGTCCCACTCAAAGGACGCTCGTAAAGTTTTTAAAGATGCTATAAATAAAGTCGACAAGGTTAAAAAATACCCTGCCGAACGAGAGTTCATAGTCAATCATGAAAAACGAAATCTGTTTATACGGAATCTACTCTGGTCACTAGAAGGACAGAATAATCTTATTCTTTTTGATTTGGTTGAAAAACACGGGAAAATATTAGAACCCTTGTTGTACAAGGACGGTCGTCAATTACATTTTATATACGGTGCAACTTCAGGAGAGGAACGTGAGCGCATTCGGCATTTGGTGGAAAACGATCCAATCAAACAACATGACATCCTTGCATCCTATGGTGTTTTTAGTACTGGGGTGAATCTCAAAAAGCTTGACAATGTAATCTTTGCTTCTGGTTCAAAATCAGAAATAAAAGTACTTCAATCTATTGGTAGAACATTGAGGAAGGGAAATGATGCAGATAAAGCTACTCTTTATGATATTGCTGATGACCTCAGCTCTGGCTCATTTGAAAACTATACTCTCCGTCATTTCAGAAAGAGAATTGAAATTTATTCTTCAGAAGAGTTTCCATTCAAAATTTATACAGTAGACATATAATTGGTTTTTTAAGGTGCATAACCTTATTATACACATTCCTGAGAAAATGTCAACACGTAGAACGAAAAAAGTTGAAAAAAAATTTGTTGACTTTTGTTTGGGTACGTGATACTATATAACAAATCCACCCATAAAAAGAGGAACTCCATTTGCTATGGCAGCTAAACGTAAAAGAAATTATGTAAACAATAAGGATCTATTAGATTCTCTAATTAAGTATAGAGCAGATTGTAAAGAGGCCGAGGATTCCGGTGATCCGACACCTAAGGTACCAGACTATATTGGCAGTTGTATTTTTCAGATTGCAACTCGACTAGCCACTAAGCCAAACTTTTCAGGCTATTCATATAAGGAGGATATGATTTCAGACGGCATTGAAAATTGCCTTCAATACATTCATAACTTTGATCCAGAAAAATCACAAAATCCATTTGCATATTTTACTCAGATTATTTGGTACGCCTTTCTACGTCGTATCCAGAAAGAGAAAAAGCAAATGTATATCCGGTTTAAATCGTCGCAGAATATGATGACAGAAGCACAAATTCATGATTCAAATGATGTACAAATTCATTTGAATGCCACTCCCGACTATATCAATAATTTTATTGAGGATTTCGAGGATAAAATTAAAACGAAAAAGAAGTGAGGTATTATGAAAATACTAATTTTTGGTTTGCCAGGTAGTGGTAAAACCACTCTTGCTAAACCATTTGCTGATTTGATTAGCGGTGTTCATATTAATGCGGATGAGGTTCGTGGTCATTATGATGACTGGGACTTTACCCCTGAAGGCCGAATGCGCCAGGCAATGCGCATGAAATATCTTAGTGATGGAGTGGTAAGAGCAGGCAAGATTGCAGTAACTGACTTTGTATGTCCTACTGAAGCCGCTCGTCTTGAATTTAATCCAGATTTTACTGTATGGATGGATACAATTAAGGAAGGTCGTTTCGAAGATACTAATAAGATGTTTGAACGGCCTCCAAAATGTGATTATCACGTAAGCGATTGGTTTGATGATACACACGTCGAGCTTATGAAAGTCGTTTTAAAATGGATGAAACATAATGGCTGAAACAGTAACTAGAAAACGACACTTAGCCAAAGCGGTTACGTGGCGTATTATAGCAAGCATTACAACAGCACTTATTGCATGGTTTTTTGGCTTACCACCAAAGGCCGTGGGTGCAGTCTTTGTAGCAGACTTAATTATTAAGTTTGTTCTCTATTATGGCCATGAACGATTATGGTATAAGCATATAAGATTCGGAATAAGAAAGGAAGTAAATGATGTTTGATCCACAGAAGCCAACAGTACAGATGTTGGGTAGGTGGCAGCCATGGCATGACGGCCATACTGCTTTGTTTAAAAAATGTGTTGACATTACTGGCCAAGTGTGTATAATGGTAAGAGATGTTGGCGGAATTGTCGGTCAGGATGCTGGTGCAGGTCGGACTGCCAAACAAGATGACAACCCCTTCGATATTGAAGTGGTAAGGAGGAACATTGAAGCCGGATTACAAGAACATGGTTTTAGTCTTGGTGTGGAATATGTTATTCTGGACGTCCCTAATATTGTTGATATTTCCTATGGGCGTGGCGTTGGTTATACTTTTACTGAGCATGACCTTGGTGCTGACATTCATGGAATATCTGCGACAAAAATTAGAGCAGAGATGAGAGAAGAGGGCAAACTTTGAAAATTGCAATAGTAACAGATATGCACATTGGTGTTCGAGGAGACAGTAAAGTCTTTCAGAACCACCAAGAAAAATTCTTCCTTGAGGTATTTTTCCCATATCTGGATGAGCATGGTATTGATACAGTATTTGATCTCGGTGATACATTTGATCGCCGCAAATACATTAATTATGTGAGCCTGCAACGAGGTAAGGAATACTTCTTCGAACAAATGGCTAAACGTGGTATTAAATACCATGCTCTTGTCGGTAACCACACGACATATTATACCAACACAAACGAGGTAAATTCTATGAATTTGCTTCTACGTGAGTATGATAATTTTAAAATTTATGAACACGAGCCCGAGGAATTGCAATTAGGATCTACAAAGTTTCTAATGGTTCCTTGGATTACTCGTGATAATGTAGATAAATGTATGGAAGCAATCCAAGGTAGTGATGCAAATGTTCTGATGGGTCACCTTGAAGTCCAAGGCTTTGAGATGATGAAAGGTACTGTTTGTACCCACGGTTTGGATATGAGTGTGTTCAAGAACTTTGAAGGTGTATATTCTGGTCACTTCCATCATCCATCACAGTATCGTAATATTGAATACCTAGGTGCGCCCTATGAAATGACATGGTCAGATTACCAGGGTAAACGAGGGTTTCATATTTTTGATACTGAAACCCGTGAGGTCACTAAGGTCTTAAATCCTAATCGTATATTCCATAAAATTGACTACGATGATGAAGATATGACCGTTGACGATATTGCAAGTTTAGATGTGTCTATGCTTGAGGATACATATATCAAGGTTATTGTTAAAAACAGAACTAATCCTTACATATATGATCTGTTCATGAGTCGCCTTGCTGATTCTGGTGCCGCAGATGTAAAAGCGGTTGATGATGCTCTTAATCTTGAATCAGCAGGGGTTGACGAAATACTTGACGAAACTAAGGATACTAAGGAAATCCTACATAACTATATCGATTCACTTGATACATCGGTTGACAAAAATAAAATCAAGAAAACGATTGATGATCTTTATATAGAGGCTATGAATATTACATAATGCGAATTACTTTTAAAAGCGTAAAATATAAAAATACATTATCAACAGGAAATTCATTTACCACAATTCAGCTAGACCGAAAACCGACCACTCTAATTAGTGGCTCAAATGGTAGTGGTAAATCAACTTTGCTTGATGCTATTGTTTATGGGCTGTATGGTAAACCTTTTCGTAAGATTAACAAACCACAGCTAGTGAACAGTATCAACAGAAAGGATATGCTTGTAGAGGTAGCCTTTTCAGTCGGTGGGTCCAATTATATGGTTCGCCGTGGTATGAAACCAAACGTCTTTGAAATTTTTAAAGATGGTGGATTGCTGAATCAAGATTCGGCCAAGAGAGATTATCAGTCATACCTTGAACAAAATATCCTGGGGATCAATTATAAATCATTTAACCAGATTGTTGTCCTTGGTAGTGCTACATATGTTCCGTTTATGGAATTACCAGTAGGCCAACGCCGAGAGATTATTGAGGATCTACTTGACATTCAGGTATTCAGTACGATGAACCTATTGGTCAAAGACAAGATTAATGATAATAAAACTAGTATATCTGATAACAGTTATAAAATTGATCTGGTCGAATCCAAAATTGAATCTGCTCAGGAACACAGTGATCAAATCCGTGATCTAAAGGAAGCAGAGGTTGCTAAAATTAAGGAGAAGATGGGTGAACACATATCGAACATTGAGACGGAGAAAGAACACATCGAAGGTATCGAAGGTGAGATCACCGCGCTCATTGAAACCATCCAAGATAAGGCGAGCATCAAGTCAAAAGCCGAGAAGGCCAAGACGTTAAAGCGTGATCTTGAAACTAATATAAAAACAAATCAAAAGGAATTGTCCTTCTATCATGACCATGATAATTGCCCTACCTGTAAACAAGGTATTGAACACACGTTCAAGGAAAATGTTGTCGCCGAAAAGGGAAAAAAGGTAACTGAACTCGAAGCAGGTGTTAAGGAATTATCGGAAAGGATAACCGAATATGAAAATCGGATTGAGGAAATCTCAAAGGTAGAGGATAATATTCAGGATAAAAATCTTGCCATTGGTGAATGTAGAGCACACATTCGTATTGCAAAAAATGCTTTAAAAGAATATAAATCAGAATTGGATCAGGCTGAACGTGAGGTAGAAGAGGTTGATACATCTAAACTCGAGGCGTTTGAAAATGAGTTGAAAGATTATCAGGAAGCCAGAGCAGATTTACTTGATGAACGAAATACCCTTAACGTTGTGTCGACAATTCTTAAGGATGGTGGAATTAAGGCTAAAATTATTAAGCAATATATTCCCGTGATGAACAAACTCATCAATAAATATCTCGGTGCGTTTGATCTGTTTGTTGATTTTCAGTTGGATGAGAACTTTAATGAGGTAATCAAATCTCGTTTCCGTGATACATTTTCATATTCATCATTCTCGGAAGGTGAGAAATTGAGAATCTCCTTATCAATTATGTTGGCATGGCGATCAGTGGCAAAACTTCGTAATTCTGTCTCCACCAATCTTTTAATACTTGATGAAACGTTGGACGGTGCTATGGATAATGTCGGTGTGGAAAATCTTATTGATACACTGCACAATCTCAATACCGACGATAATATATTTGTAATCTCACACCGTGGTGATCAATTTGCAGAAAAATTCACTTCACATGTAAGATTCCAAAAAGTTAAAAACTTCAGTGAAATTGCAGCATAGGGAGGACGGCAAATGTTACATTCTGTGGAAGATTTAATTCGCAGACTCAACATAATGAAGGACAAGGCAATACTGGTCCATAGATTAAGAAATGAATTTTCTGAAATTTCTTACAAGGAATATGATAAGGTGACATGTCAAAATCTTATTGATGATATCCAGGCTATGGCATATGGTATTGCTAATGATAAGGAAGGCGATGAGATCATTACTGAAATGGACTCATGGAAAGAAAATGGTTGACAAATTGTTTCTTATGTTATACAATGTAAACATCACTGAACAAAAGGTATATTATGACTTCATTCTACACATCAGTCGATCGCTGGGGCAACAATATCCTCTGGCGTGGTTACGAAAATGGCAAACGGTTCTCCCGTAAGGTTCCATTCAAACCTACCCTATATCTACATACTCGTAAACCTGGTGGTGAATATCGCTCACTGGTTGGTGACAAGGAACTTCATCCAAAAACTTTTGACTCTATGTCCGAGGCCAAACAGTTCGTTGAGGAATACAAGGGTATTTCCAACATGGGTATCTATGGCAATACAAACTACGTTGCTCAGTTCATCCAGGAAAACTATCCCGGCGAAATCAAATTTGACATGTCTGCCATTAACATTGTGTCCTTCGATATTGAGGTTGACATCAGTGACGGTTATGCAGACATTGATACGGCTGATAAGGAAATTACCTCTATCGCCTACAAATCTTCCAAGAGCAATACTTATCATTTGCTCGGCCGGAAGGACTATGACAAATACTCTACGATAACTGATATTGATCCTGACGATATTCATTTCATGAAATTTGACACCGAGGAGGCATTGCTTCGTCGGTTTATTGACATTTGGAAAAATGACTATCCCGACATCGTGACTGGATGGAACGTAGAGTACTTTGACATTATGTACATTGTGACTCGGATCATTCGTCTCCTCGGTGAGGAAAGGGCCAAGGATCTATCTCCTTGGCGGTCCATCAAAAAGGACACTCGTACCTTCTTCGGCAAGGAACAATCCACATATAAAATGTCTGGCCTCCACGTGATTGACTATATGGACGCCTTCAAAAAATTTGGTTACAAATACGGTACGCAGGAATCATACAAACTCGACCACGTTGCGCATGCTGTACTCGGTGAGAAAAAACTTGACTATTCTGAATATGGTAATCTGACTAATTTGTACAACGAAAACCCACAACTGTATCTTGATTATAACCTCAAGGATACTCAACTGATCCAAAAATTTGAGGACGAAACCGGTCTGCTCTCGTTGGTAATGACCGTTGCCTACGGTGGTGGCGATAATATTCCTTCAGCGTTTGGTACGGTGGGCATTTGGGAAACGACCATCTATCGCCGTCTAATCGCTGATAAAATTGTACCAGATATTAAAGGTGGGCCAGGCGAAAGGGTTGAGGAACTGGTTGGTGGTTATGTTAAGGATCCGGATACTGGTTTACATCCATGGATTGTTTCATTTGACTTGAACTCTCTGTATCCTCACCTGATGTTGCAATATAACATGTCACCTGAAACTTATATGCCAGATCGCCGTGAATATGTGAGTCAGGATATGGTTCTTGATGATAAATTCCGAAACGATGATCCTTCTGTATCGGTTTGTGCCAACGGTGCTTGTTTCAGTAATGAAAAGGTTGGTATTATTCCTGGCATCATTGACGAATATTACAATCGGCGGTCTGGCATTAAAAAGGAAATGCTTGCGGTCGAGCAACAACTTGAGGTGGAGACTGATCCGAAACAAAAGGAAAAACTCAAACGAGAGGCTAACCAACTTCATAACTCTCAGATGGCTATCAAAATTGCGATGAACTCGCTATATGGTGCTACGGCAAACATCTACTTCCTCTACTATATTAACGATATGGCTGAGGCAATCACTACATCTGGTCAGTTATCCATTCGATGGGCACAAAAATCGGTCAACGAATACATGAACAAAATCCTCAAAACTGAGGGTAGGGATTATATTGCATATATTGACACCGATTCAATTTATGTTCACTTCGGTCCACTGATTGAGGCATCGTTTGGTACCACTGACATTGAGCGTGAACGCGGTGAGACATTCTTGGATCAGGTATGTGGTTCCAAAATTGAGGAAATTATTGACCGAGGCTATGAGGATCTTGCTAAACGAATGGGTGCCTATCGCCAGGCAATGTTCATGAAACGTGAAAAAATTACGGACAAATCATTGTTCGTTGCCAAAAAACGATACATCATGAATACTCTAAACAGCGAAGGTGTTCATTACGAAAAGCCAAAAATCTCAGTGACTGGTCTCGAATCAGTCCGATCCTCTACTCCCGAGATTTGTCGTGACAAAATGAAGGAAACCTTCGCCGTGATCATGAATGGATCCGAGGAGGAAACACAGGCGTTTATTGCCAAATTCCGTGATGAATTTAAATCCTATGGTCCTGAGGAAATCGGTAAAACATCTGGTACTGATAACATCACTAAATATCAGGATCGTGCTAGTCTTTATCGTAAGGGCACTCCGATCCATGTCCGAGGTTGTATCTTGTACAATCATCACCTCGAGCAGAAAAAACTAAATAAACGGTACGAAAAGGTACAATCAGGCGATAAGGTTAAATTCGTCTATCTGAAGGTGCCAAATCCAATCCGAGAGAATACCATTTCGTTCCCTGGTGTTCTTCCAAAGGAACTTGGTTTGCATGAGTATATTGACTACGATACTCAGTTCGAAAAGGTCTTTCTTAGTCCGATTGAACATATCCTTGATGCGTTGGGTTGGACTTCGGAAAAGGTAAACACACTCGAAGATTTCTTTGCATAGGAGAAAGCAATGTCAGATCTAAATGAAATGCGAAATCGTTTGGAAGCAATTAAGAAACAAATAGATTATATTATAAATTCAAATAATATTTTAAAAGATGGTTCACCCACCGACGTTATTGAATCTGGTTTAAAGGTAACCAATGAGTATAAAGGGAAGCTTCAAAGAGAATTTGATGCTCTTGCTGAATTAATTGACGCTGAGGAGAATAAAGATGATAGCGGACAAAGTTAAACAAGAGGCACTAACCATTACTATGGAAGAGTGTGCTGAACTGCAAGTTGAAGCTGCAAAAATTATTCGGTTTGGTTCTGATACAGCCGAAAATATCCACAAACTAGAGGTGGAGATTGGCGATCTAATGTGTATGATCGATTTATTGGATCAATATAAGCTTATTGATCTGGGAGAGGTAGCCGAACACAAGGCTGCTAAAAGAGAAAAACTTAAACTATGGTCAGATCTAATTGACCTGTAAGGAAAGGATATGGACTTGAAACAACAAATGTTAAAAGCTCTACGAATGCATGCAGAGGCTGAAATTGAATTGCATAAAACAAATGTTGAGGTTTATATGCAAAAGGTGGTAGGTATCGGTGAGCATTCCGACATCATTGAAACCATCCAAAAGGAACTAGATGCCATGGCAGCCGCTGAGGATCGCCTGGAAATGCTAGAAAAACATTTTTTAAAATAATGCAAAATAATTGTTGACTTTTGGTTTTTTTCGTGTTATAGTATATTCTATAAGGTGAAAAAGGAAACTATATTATGTTTAAATTTCGTAAAGAAACAATGTCCGTCCGTGACTTTTTGTTGATGTTTGGCGACATTGATACACAACCAGTAGGACAGCGTTTGGACCGAGATCCAGTTATGGTTGGTCGGTCAAAGCCAAGTAAGGCACAGGGTATCCTAAACTCTATGCTTATGGGCATTGATGTAGGTCAGATCACAATTCATGAAACACCAGAAGGTGATTTTAAATTCGAAAGTATTGACGGTGGTCACCGAAAGCGGTATATCAAGGCTTTCTTTGAAAATCGTTTCCCTGATTTCAAGACTGGGAAATATTTTCGTGACTTTGATTCGGCTGAACGGGATGCATTCCTAGACACCGACTTGACATTTTGTATTTACGAAAACCTTGAGGGGTGGCAGGTTGGCTATATCTTCCGTTCCTTAAACGAAACAACACAAGTTAATCACCAGGAGATGCTGAACTCTTATGGCTCGACACCTGTTGCTAATGCAATTCGTGAGACGGTTCGTGTGGTCTCTGGTGTATCTAATTCAATCCACCCCCTATTTGACTATACTCAGAAGGATGGAGAAGCCAAGAAAAGTTTCACTAAGGTTCTTTTCGATAATAAAGGCTTACGTATCGACGAAATGGTCGCTCGTCTTTTCTTCCGTTATTATGATGGGGGTGGGTTGAATACCTCTACCGATAAAGATCTTGAGGATATGTACGAAGCAGACATCACTCAGGACAAGATGGATAAGATTTCCGAAAAGGTACACAACAACCTTGACTTTGTTCTTAAAATGGCTGATATTCGTAAAAAGCGGTTCAACAGCCAAAATATGCCTCAGAAGGAATTTACTCTTTTCTATCGCCTATGGTTGTATATGGAAGAGACATATGGCTCATTCAAAATTTCTGATTACGATGAATTCTTTGATGTTGTCTATAAGGCATATGCACCATTCAAGATCAAATATGACCAACAGCCAAAACGACTACAAGCGTTGTCGCCTTTTGACTCTACCAAAACCATCGGTAAGCAATTTAACGACTCACTTGGAGAATTTGATTCTCGTGCTCACGTGATCTATCCTATTGAATTGTTGCTTGAGGATATTAATCTCGAGTCAATTATTACAGTCAAGGATAAACTTCGTTCTTTCCCATTGGAATGGCGTGAGGCGAAATTGGCTGAACAAGGTTTCAAATGTGCTGTTGACGGCAAACCACTTACACTCGAAAGTGCTGAGGGTGGTCACATTATTGCTCATACAGACGGTGGTAAAACCACATACGAGAACTTGGCAATGATTTCAGGTTATCACAACAAAAAGATGGGATCCTTATCTATTACTCAATATAAGGAACTGCTTGGTGTCTAAATACATGTGTGAAACAAAACATGAGGTATATTAATGAAGGAATATAAACACGATACGTCACAAGAATATGACGATATGGTCGGTTATGTTTCCCCTGAAAACTTGCCTAACAGTCTGGGCAAGTTTCTTGGAGAAGATGAGGAATATAAACCCACCGTTAAACCTGCTCCCAAGGACAATGAGTTTCCTGAACAATGGCAAAGCCTATATGTAAATTTTCGTGACGAAGAAGATTATAAGGCGTTTATGTTGGCAATCGGTGACAAACCTATGCCGAAACTAAATAAAGTTGTCTATAAAATGGATGGCGAAAATATTGGTCTGGAAAGCTTTTTTGGGGGTTGACAATGTATAAAAAAGTTGATACAATAGAGGAACTACAAAACGAATGGCGTAATCCATACGTTCAATGGTATGCGGCTGGTATGCCATCCTTTACATCTGAAAAACTCGAGCCTTGGAAACAACTCACAGTTAAATTTAAAACACGGGAACATCGTCAGGAATTTGCTGACAAACTTGGTTACCAGTTGACTGATAAAACAAATGTGGTTTGGTATCCTGAAAAGGGTCGTGAACGTAATAATATGAATAGGTACATTGAAGAACATGAGTGAGGAATTTACTACACGATATCCGATCTACATTATTTCCAAAGGTCGGCATGAGTCACGTTACACCAGTAGAGCTCTGGAGGGCATGGGTGTTCCGTATTATATTGCGGTCGAACCACAAGAGTATGACAAATACTGTTCGGTAATTGATCCTAAAAAGGTATTGGCATTACCATTCAGTAATCACGGTAAGGGCTCTGGTCCTGCCAGGAACTGGTGTTGGGAACATTCACAGGCTAATGGTTTTAAACGCCATTGGTTGATGGATGATAACATTGCAGAGTTCTGGCGTGTCCATAAAAACAAACGGTACCGTGTTGACAAGGGTTCAGCTATTTTCCGTTCTACCGAGGACTTTGTTGATCGGTTTGAAAATGTGGCATTGGCTGGTCTCCAATATAAATTCTTTGTGGTTGACGACTATGATTACCCACCTTATATTCTAAATACTCGAATCATGAGTTGTTTTCTTATTGATAATGACTGCCCAGAAAAATGGCGTGGTAAATTTAATGAGGACGTAGACTTATCTATCCGTGTACTCAAGCGTGGGCTGTGTACCATGTTGATGTATGGATTCCTGTGTGGTAAACTTCGTACTGGTACCGTTAAGGGTGGTAATACCACTGAGGTTTATAATAATTACGAGGAAGATGCTTCTCTCCGTAAATCTCAAATGCTCAAAGAAATGCATCCAGATGTGGTGACTTTAGTTGAGCGTTATGGTCGTACACACCACCATGTTGATCTTCATGCCATTAAAACTGCAGATGGTCAACCTGCTCGACAAAATCCACTTATTCTGAAAAAAGATGTTGACATAGTCAATAAAGTGGATAATTATGGTATGAAATTAATGCGTGAATATGGAACACCAGAACAGTATGAGGATCCTTCCTTCAGTCTTGATGTGTTCCCAACTGGTAGAAAGGCTATACATGGTGGGTAAAAATTTAACAGTTTTGGTAACCGGTGGTGCTGGTTTTGTTGGCAGTCATTTATGTGAACGCTTAAGTGGGATGGGTCATTCTGTAATTTCGATTGATAATTATTTCACAGGCAGTGAGGAAAATCATATTGATGGTGTGGAATATATTACAGGCTCAACAGAATGCATTAATAAAATGCGACTGCCACCCGTAGATTATGTTTACCACCTGGGAGAATATTCCAGGGTCGAACAAAGTTTTGAGGACATTGATCTTGTCCATGAATATAATATTAAAGGGACTTTTCAGGTCCTTGAATTTGTTCGGCGCACCGGTGCCAAATTAATTTACTCTGGTTCTAGCACTAAATTTGCAGATCAATCTGATGATTATGTAATGAGTCCTTATGCTTGGTCTAAAGCAATCAATACTGAACTCGTTAAAAATTATGGTGAATGGTACGGCATTAAATATGCTATTACATATTTTTATAATGTATATGGACCTCGTGAAATTCAGACTGGCAAATATGCAACTCTAATTGCTAAATTTGCTGAGGCATCACGGTCTGGTCATGATCTTACTATTGTTTCACCTGGCACACAAAAACGTAACTTTACTCATGTCAGCGATATCGTTGACGCACTGGTTCTTATTGCTGAGTATGGTGATGGTGATGAATATGGTATTGGGCATCCTGACTCATATACGATTCTTGAGGTCGCTGCTATGTACAATAGGAATACCAAAATGCTACCTGAGCGTCGTGGAAATCGTATGTCAGCACCAGTTGTTTCAGAAAAAACACAAAACCTAGGATGGATTCCTCGGAAAAACCTAAAGGATTACATTAGGGAACTAAATATATGATTCTTAAAAAGCTATTTGGATTTGTACCAGTATTTAAATACGACAAGTCAGGACACAGACGACACACAATAATGTATGAAGATCTTTGCATGTG
>Ga0075475_10000730_pt1 | contig 15558 bp, 12 predicted proteins | sample DEB08_DNA_10_FD_76342 | JGI IMG/M metagenome (GOLD analysis project Ga0075475, IMG submission 76342) | Aqueous microbial communities from the Delaware River and Bay under freshwater to marine salinity gradient to study organic matter... | ecosystem: Environmental > Aquatic > Marine > Coastal ... | reverse complement strand
CGCCTCCGGATCGCCAATGAAAACCGCCGCCCGAAGGCGGCGGTTGCGATTCGATCATCGAACGTGGTGTTTACCAGCTGTCGCGGTCGCGGCCACCGCCGCCACCACCGAAGCCACCTCGGCCGCCACCACCACCGCCGAATCCGCCGCGGCCGCCGCCGCCGCCGCCGCCGCCGAATCCGCCGCGGCCGCCGCCACCGCCACGCGGGCCGTCGGTCCGAGGACGAGCCTCGTTGACGTTGATCGCGCGTCCATCGACGTCCTGACCGTTGAGGGCCTCGATCGCCGCCTTCGCGGCGTTGTCGTCGGACATGGTCACGAAGGCGAAACCGCGGGGACGCCCGGTCTCACGGTCGGTCGCGATGAAGACCTCGTCGACGGCGCCGTGCGCCGCAAACAGGTCCTGGATCGTCCCCTCGGTGGTCTTGAAATTCAGGTTTCCAACAAAGATCTTCACGTACGCATCCTCACACTGAGGCCTCGAAGAACGCAAGCAGTCGGCTGAGCGGCCTCAGGGGAGTGCGCAGACGAGCAGAGCGGTCGACTGACCGCGCGCGGAGTGTACCAACCCCCGCCGGCCGTCAAGTCGGGAAAACCCGGAAGTTCGGGAAGGACCGACCGCCGCCCCACGCCCGATCGGCCATGCCCCGGGGCGGGGCCGGTCCAGAAATCCGTCCGCATGCTTGCCGGAAGGCCTTGGAGGCCTCATACTGCGGGGCTCCCCGTTGGGGCGGCGGCAAGGGCCCCCGCTCCTCACTTCCGAAGGCCAACGCCCTCGAGAAAGGACAGCGATCCATGGCCAGCCGCCGAATCGAACTGCTTCTCAACCGGACCGTCGAGCACCTCGGGCTCGTCGGTGATGTCGTCAAGGTCCGGGCCGGATACGCCCGGAACTACCTCCTGCCCTTCGGCATCGCCGAGGCCCCCACGCCCGAGCGGATCGAGGAGCTGAAGGAGGCCCGCGCCGCCGCCGCCGCCGAGATGGCTGCGATCCGCGCCGCCCGCGCGGAGACGATCGAGAAGCTCGCGGAGATCACCCTCGAACTCGTCCGCTCCTGCAACGACCAGGGGGCCCTCTACGGGTCGGTGACCCAGCGGGACATCTCAGACGGCCTGATCGAGATCGGCTACCAGGTCGACGTCAGAGCGGTCCGCCTGAATCAGCCGATTCGTCGCCTTGGCGACTATCTGGTGCTGATTCAGTTCGACCGCGATCTCAAGCAGGAGATCACCGTCAAGGTGTTGCCCGACCGTGAGCTCGAGGACGAAACCGAAGAAGTGGCAGAGGCCGCCGAAGCGGAAGCGACCGAAGGCGAGAGCGCCGAGGGCGCCGCGGACGAGGCCACCGGGGATTCGGCCGCCGAGTGAGGTTCGCCGGCGTGCCCGGCACGCCTCCAACGGCAACTTCGAGACGTTCCAGCCCGACCACGACTCGTTTCCGCGTGTTCGGGTTCGGTTCGGGTCGCGCGATGGGCCTCGCGAGACGGTTCAACGAATCGCCGCGTGCGGACCGATCTTCGATTTCGTCGCGGCGTTGCGAAGCACGGACGCTTGGCGGTCGCGGCACGGATCAGGGCCCGGATCGGATCTCCGACGCCGCCGCGGCTCTCGGAAGCAGACCACATGTCGCACCCCGCCGCTGCCGTTGCCGACCAACGTCGGGTTCTCTCGAGCGTCCGACGTTCGATCACCCACAAGTTCTCGATCGGCACCCACGAGGGCTATCTCACCGTGGGACTCTTCGAGGACGGCCGCCCCGGCGAGATCTTCATCAAGATGAGCAAGGAAGGCTCGACGCTGTCGGGCCTCATCCAGGGATTCTGCCGGGCATTCAGCCTGGCCCTGCAGTTCGGCCTGTCGCCACAGGAGGCGGTCGAGCGGTTCCGAGGCATGCGGTTCGAGCCTTCGGGCACCACCAACAACCCCGAGATCCCCGAGGCGACGAGCATCCTCGACTACGTCGCCCGCTACATCGAACTGCACTTCGTGTCCGTCGACGCCGACTCGACGGCGGCGTAGGCCCTCGGGCGTCTACGCCGAGAGTCGCTTGAGCAGGATCCGCAGCAGCGTGCTCCGCTCGAGGTGGTTGGCCGGTGGACGCCAGTACACCTCGACGCCGTTCTCTCCGACCGGTCCGATCGTCCGGACGGTCCCTCGAACGCCCTTCAGACGGGCCTCGATGGCCGCGGGGTCGCGGGTTCGGATCACCAGGTCCGGTTCGCGCACGATGACCGCCGTCGCCTCGAGAAGTGCCGCAGCCAGTCGCAGCCGGGCCAGTTCGAGCAAGGTCGCCACGCCCTGAGGCGGATCGCCGTAGGCGCTTCGCAGCGAGGCCTCGACCTCGTCGAGGCGATCGAGCGTCTCGGCCTGACCGATGCGGCGGTAGGCCTCCATCCGCCGGGTCTCCGAGGGGATCCAGCCCCGCGGAATGATGCCGACCAGCCCGATGTCGACCAGCGTGTCGGCGGGAACCACCGGCCGCTCGTGGCGGAGTTCCCGCACCGCGTTCTCCAGCAGGCGGCAGTACATCTCGTAGCCCACCGAGGCGATGTGTCCGCTCTGCTCCTTGCCGAGAAGATTGCCGGCGCCGCGAATCTCGAGGTCTCGCATGGCGATCCGAAATCCGGCGCCGAGCATCGAGTACTCCTCGATCGCCCGCAGTCTCTTGCGGGCGTCCTCGGTGACCTTCCGCTTCTGGGGCAGGAGCAGATAGCAGTAGGCCCGATGTCTCGAGCGGCCGACCCGTCCTCGCAACTGGTGCAGCTCGGCGAGACCGAACATGTGGGCGTTGCTCACGAACATGGTGTTCGCGGTGGGGATGTCGATGCCGCTCTCGATGATCGCCGTCGAGACCAGGATGTCCGCCTCGCGGCGCATGAAGACGCGCATCACCTCCTCGAGATCGTGCGGATCCATCTGCCCGTGCCCCACCACGATGCGGGCGTCCGGCGCGAGGCCGTGCACGAAGTCGGCGACGTCGTCGAGATCGCCGATGCGGTTGTGGACGAAGAAGACCTGCCCTTCGCGGGCGAGTTCGCGGTCGATCGCCCGCTTGATCCGGGTGGGATTGAACGGGATGGTCTCGGTGACGATCGCCCGCCGATCCACGGGGGCGGTGGTCAGGCTGCTGATGTCGCGGAGTCCCAGCATCGCCATGTGCAAGGTGCGGGGGATCGGCGTGGCGCTCAGCGTCAGCACGTCGGCGGTCATGCGGAATCGAAGCAGACGCTGCTTGTGCTCGACGCCGAAGCGCTGCTCCTCGTCGATGACGACGAGGCCGAGATCGTCGAAGGCGACGTCCTTGGACAGCAGGCGATGCGTGCCGACCAGCACGTCGACCTTGCCGGCCGCGGCGTCCTCGAGCACCACCCGCTGCTCGGCGGCGCTCTTGAATCGGCTGAGGCTCTCGACCCGGAAGGGATATCCCGCGAACCGACTGGCGAAGGTCCGTTCATGCTGCTCGGCGAGCACCGTGGTCGGCACCAGCACCGCGACCTGCCGTCCGTGCTCGACCGCCTTGAACGCGGCCCGGATCGCGACCTCGGTCTTTCCGAACCCGACATCGCCGCAGACGAGGCGATCCATGGGCCGGGCGTCCTGCATGTCCCGCTTGATCGCGGCGATCGCCGAGACCTGATCCTCGGTCTCCCGGTGCGGGAAGGACGCTTCGAACTCCCGCATCCAAGGGGTGTCCCCGGGAAATCGGATGCCCGGGCTCGCCGCCCGAGCGGCCTGCAGACGAAGCATCTGCGCCGCAAGTTCGCGAACCGCCTCGGAAACCTGCTCCTTCTGCCGCTTCCAGCGCCGCCCGCCCAGCGTCGACCGCTTGGGCGCACCACCCGCCGCCCCCACGTACCGCTGCACGAGATCGATCCGGGTGGCGGGCACGTGGAGGAGCGCCCCCGAGTCGAACTCCAGGCGCAGGTACTCCTGCTCGGGGCCGGCGCCGTCGGCGATCGTCTCGAGTCCCAGGAATCTCGCGATCCCGTGGTCGCGATGCACGACGTGATCGCCCGCCTCGAAGTGCAGGAAGGCTTCGCGATCGGCACCCCCGCGCAGTCGCCCCGCCTGGCGACGGGCGTGCCATCGGTGCAGCACCTCGTGCTCGGGCACGAGGGCGAGCGGTCGGTCCCCGCCCGCATCCCACACGAATCCGCGATGCAGGTAGCGCTGCTCGACCTCGATGACGGCCGTGCCGCCGCCGCCCGCGGCGTGCTCCTCGACGAGGGCCCGTGCCCGCTCCGCCTCGCCGTCGGTTGCGGCGAGCACGTGGACCTCGCAGCGCGTCGCCAGTTCGCCGAGTTCTCCGAACGCCTCTGCCCCATTCTCCGAGAACGCCTCGAGCGGTTCGATCGGGAGTTCGACCAGCCGCTCCGGCACCTGCCCCTCGGAGAACTGCCCGACGTCGAGCACCGCGTGGCAGCGCTCGGCGATGGACATGAAGACCGCCGGTGGCCCGTGCACGGAGTGCGCGCCTCGTACGCGTTCGTAGTAGCCGCGCCCCTGCTCGGTGATCTCGGCGATCTCCAGCAGCACCCCGACGGTCTCGCAAGGCATGCGCTCGGGCAGCAGTTCGACGTCCGCATCCGACTCGAGATGCTCGAGCGAGGCGCCCACGACCTCGACCCGCGACACCCGACGATCGGACGCCTGGGTCGTCGGATCGACCTCGAAGATCCGCTCGACCGAGTCTCCGAAGAGATCGAGCCGGAACGGAACCGATCCCCCCGGAGGAAACACGTCGAAGATCCCGCCCCGGACCGCGAACTCGCCGGGATTCTCCACGACGTCCCCGCGGGTGTAGCCGGCCTCGGCCAGCCACGCGGAGAACTCCTGCGGATCGAGGCGGTCGCCTTCCGCGATGGTCCGCAGCATCGAGGCGAGTCGGGTTGCCGCAGGCACGGCCTGCATCAGCGCCGCGATCGGCGCCACCACGACCGGCGGCACCTGCCCGAAGTGGAGATCTCGCACCAGCGTCAGGCGCGCCGCAAGCAGCTCGAGACTCACCCCGCTCTCGCCCGGCAGGACCTCGAGCGCCGGGAAGAGGCGACCGTCGATCCCGAGATCCGCGAGTTCGTCGGCGATGTCGGAAGCGTCGTCGAGATGGGCGGCGACCAGCAGCAGCGGACGGTCGAGCCGTCGCGAAAGGACCGCGGCAAGCAGGGTTCCACTCGATCCTGCGAGGCCACGCGCGGACACGCTGCGGCCCCGGGCGAGATGTTCAAGCATTCCCGCGAGGGCGGGAGTCCGGGCGATCGCATCGAACCAGACGGGGCCGGCTTCCAGAGGACGGTCCGCCCCGCTCACCGTACGAACTCCATGCGCATGCGGCCGTCGCGGTCGTTCTCCGAAGCGAGATCGGCGTGGATCGCCTCGATCGTGCGCGGACCGATGCCCGGCACCTGCTGCAGGTCCTCGATCGAGTCGAACCGCCCGCCACGGCGTCGGGCGTCTGCGATTCGGTCGGCCAGGACCGGCCCGATCCCGGGGAGGAGTGTGAACTGTGCCGGGGTCGCCGAAGCGGGATCGAAGCGGGCCGTCGCGGCAACGCCGCCGGTCGTGCCCCCTGTCCGCACGAATGCCGAAGGCGTCGCGGGAGCAGGCGCGAGGAACCCGAGGAGCGCCAGGGCACCACCGATCGGCGCGACGCCGGCGAGGGCTCTCACGCCACGACCCGTGAACGCCTCCCCGTCGTGGTCAGGCACCTGCCGATCCCGGCCGCATCGCGGCGGGGTCGAAGGCCAGATCCGGGGACGGTGCCGAGAGGCGTTCGGAGAGTTCGCGAAGGCGCGTGGAGGCCGGCTTGGCTCTTCCGTCGCCATCGAACAGTCCAAGCGGGTGATCGGGACCCGGATCGGCCACGTGTCCCCAGAGGACCGCGTCGAATCGGGGGCGACCGAGCACGATCGGCACCATGTCGGTCATCCACGACGCCTGACCCTCCCTCGTCCAGTGGCCGCCGGAGGACGGCGCTCCGAGGGCCGAGACGATGAGGTGTCGCTCCGGCGTCGAGTACCGGTCGAGCAACGCCGCAACCGTCGCCGGATCTCGGTCGATGGAGACGCTCTCACCGATCAGGAATCGCAGCCCCACCACATCGAAGTGGATGCCCTCCTCGGCGATCCGGCGCAGATATCGATACGGACCCAGACGCTCCGGTCGCGACCACATCCGTTCGCCGAAGGGATCGGCGATCTCGACGAGGATCCGGGCTCGCGGATGCCGTTGACGCACCAGCACGCTGGCCAGACGGGTCAGGCCCACCGCCCTTTCGACGTTGCCGGCGTCGTCGCCCTGCGACGCAAGTCCCGAGGCGACGTTCCACATGTGGACGCCGCCCCGATATCGCATCACCACCTGCTCGCAGAAGGCGTACAGCGCCTCTCGAAACGCCTCGGGATCGGCCCGACGGGCGAGCATCCAATCGGGAATGTTCTGGAGCGAGAGATCCACCAGCGGACCACACAGCACCCGCCGCTTCGCGCGATCGGCCGCCACCATCCATCGGTCCAGGCGTCGCCAGTCGAAGCGGTCGGGCGCGGGCTGGACCTCCGCCCATCGGAGCGGGACCGACACCAGGCCGAGACGATCGAACGGCGACTTCTCCAGAAGGCCCGGAGAAAGAGAAGAGGCCACTCGGATGCCCAGGCTGGTCGACGGCGCCGCCTTTCGAGAGTGCTTTCGCTGGAGACTTCGCCGGGCGTGCTCGGCGGCCGCCATTCGCGAGGCGTCGAGCGCGCCCGACAGGCTCTGCATCGCCAGGGACGCTCGCGCCGCGGGATCGACTTCGGTGCTCGCCCGCCCGAGGGCATCTCGGCCCTCTTCGAAGGCGATCACGGCGTCGGGAGGCACCCCGGGATTCCAGACCCCCCAGTCCTCGCCCTTGGCCAGGAAGAACCGGATGCGTTCTCGAGCCAGTTCGTAGAGCAGGGAGTACGGACGCCGACGTGGCACCAGCAGCGTCGTCTGAAGCCGGAACCTGCCGACGGCGGTGGTCATCGGAAGACTGATCGCCACCGACGCGGCTTCGGTCGGCTGGGCGACGATGCACCCGCCACCCTCCGCGCTCGCATCGATCTCGACCTCCCCGGCCACCGGCAGGCCATCGGCGCCGACCAGCATCACCCACTTGGCATCGCTGGGATCGAATCCCTCCCCCGCACCGAACTCGAACGTGAGCGCAACCCCCGTCATGTCAGCACGTCCTCCAGACACCCGGGCCGCCCGTTGTCGCCAACGCAGCCATCGGCCGCCGACACCGCGGGCCGGGAACCGGCACGAAGGGGGATCGGACGGCGATCGGCAGCGGAATCGACTTGGGGATGAGGTTCTTCATCACAAGTGGCGACACGAATGGACCAGTCAGACGAGCGGACAGGCAGGTGGGCGAACAGGCAGGTGGGCGAACAGGGACCTGACACCAGAACGTGGCGAGCGGAAGGTCGAAACGGCGACCTTGCCTTGAATGGCGGTCCGACACCGGAACGACCGTCGTCCAGGCCGCCTCCGATCCGCAGTGTACGCGCCGCCACCTCCCACGCCCGCACTCGCTACCTTGCCGCAGCCGGGCGGACCTTCGCCGCCACTCCGAATCCTCGCATCCCATGTCCACCGCCGTCTCCACGCTCGTCACGACCGATCTCCCACTGCCGGGCCGTCGGGCCGGCAAGGTCCGCGACCTCTACGACCTCGCCCCGGACCTCGATGGGCGACCACGGGTCCTGATCGTCGCGACGGATCGGGCGAGCGCCTTCGATGTCGTGCTGCCCGATGCGGCGCCGGGCAAGGGGCGTCTGCTGACCACCACCAGCCTGTGGTGGTTCCGACGCCTCCGCCGTCTCGAGATCGTCGATGACCACGTCCTTCACGGAGATGTCGAGGCGATTCCCGAACTCGAAGGTCTCGAGGTCGAGGTGTTCGACGCGCTTCGAGGAAGGATCTCCGTCTGTCGGGCGGTCGAGATCGTGCCGATCGAGTGCGTGGCCCGTGGCCATCTCGCCGGGAGCGGCCTCGCGGAGTACCGCGAGCAAGGTTCGGTCTGCGGCCTGCCGCTGCCACCGGGACTTCGGCCGGGGGATCCGTTGCCCGAGACGATCTTCACACCCGCGACCAAGGCGACCGAAGGCCACGACGAGAACATCGACTTCGACCGAGTGGTGCGGGAACTCGGCGGCGAACTCGCCGAGCGGCTCCGGGCGACGACGGTCGAACTGTTCGAGGCGGCCCGCCGAATCGCGGCGGAGCAGGGTCTCGTGCTCGCCGACACCAAGTTCGAGTTCGGATTCGAGCTCGGCCCGGACGGCCGCCCCACCGATCGCCTGCTTCTCGCCGACGAGATCCTGACCTCCGACAGCAGCCGCTGGTGGCCCGCCGAAGCGGTCGGCCACGGTTCGGTTCCCCGGGGCTTCGACAAGCAGCCGCTGCGGGACTGGCTGCAGGCGGAGTTCGACACCGGGAGGTGGAACAAGCAGCCGCCCGGACCGAGGGTGCCCGGCGAGGTTCGCGAGGCGCTGCTGGGCTCCTATCGCGAGGTCGCGGTTCGCCTGGGTGCCTTGCCCGATCGCGACGTGGCGTCCGGGACCTGAACGGTCGCCCGCATCCGCCGACCGGTCGATCACACTCGCTCGGCGGCCTCGACGCAGTTGCGAAGCAGCATGGCCACGGTCATCGGGCCCACCCCGCCGGGCACCGGCGAGAGGTGTCCGGCGATCGGCGCCACTTCGTCGTGCCGGACGTCGCCGATCGTCCTCGCCCCCGCATCGTCCTCGACCCGGTGGATCCCCACGTCGACGACGACGGCACCGGGCCTGACCCAGTCCGCACCGACGAGCTGCGGCACGCCCGCGGCGGCGACGAGCACCTCGGCGTCGCGTGCGATCGCCGGCAGGTCGTCGGTGAACTTGTTGGTCGAGACCACCGTCGCCTCGGCCCGCATCAGAAGCACCGCGATCGGCTTTCCGACGATGTTGCTCGCTCCGACCACGACGCAGCGCTTGCCCTTCAGGTCGATGCCGGTCGACTCGATCATCTCGACCACGGCGAGCGCCGTGCAGGGCACGAGGCTGCGACGCCCGTAGACGACGTTGCCGATGTTGGCGGGATTGACGCCTTCGACGTCCTTGCCCGGATCGATCAGCGACTGGATCCGCTCGGTGTCGACGCCCGCAGGAAGCGGCAGGTGCAGCATGACCGCCCGCACGTCCTCCTCGGCGTTGAGCAGCAGCACGAGACCGGCGATCTCCTTGTAGCCCGCGTCCGACGGGAGGCGATGCAGCACGTACTCGATGCCGACCTTGCCGCACGTGCGGGCCTGGCTTTCCGCATAGAGCTCCGCGGAGCGATCGCCGCCCACCAGCACCGCATCGAGGCGCGGCCGCCGGCCGGCCACCGCGAGCTTCTCGACTCGTGCCGTCACGTTCGCGCGGACGGCCGCAGCGAGGGCCTTGCCGTCGATCGGCGTGGCGTGGGATGGGGGCGGTTGTGGGGATGAAGCGGACGACATGCGGGAAGGGTACCCATTGGGATCGGCGCCGCCGGGGGTATAGTCGAGCGTCGTTGCGAAACCTCGCAACCGCCGCGTCCTTCGCCATCCGTCCCGACGGGAGACCGACCCATGCAGATCCACCACCAGCTCGCCGCAACCCTGCCGCTGATCGCCGCATCGGCCGTGTTCGCCGCGGCCCCTCAGGCGGCGCCGCAGCCCGCGGGACCGTCGCTTTCGATCGGCGACAAGGCTCCCGCGCTCGACATCGCCCATTGGGTCCGTGGAGAGAAGATGGACGGCTTCGAATCGGGCAAGACGACCGTCGTCGAGTTCTGGGCCACCTGGTGCGGACCTTGCAAGGCCAGCATGCCCCACCTGACCGAGTTGCAGAAGCAGTACGCCGACCGGGGCGTGCGAATCGTCGGCATCAGCGACGAGGAGCTCGAGAAGGTCTCGACCTTCCTCGGCACCGACGAGTGGAAGAAGAAGGCCCAGTACACCGTGTGCACCGACCCCGACCGCTCCAACCACACCAACTACATGACGGCCGCCGGCCAGCGGGGCATCCCCACCGCGTTCGTCGTCGACGGCGACGGACGCGTGGCGTGGATCGGGCATCCCATGAACATGGACGAGCCGCTCGCGAAGATCGTCGCCGGCAACTGGGACACCGACGCCTACGCCGTCGAGTGGAAGAAGGAGCAGGCCCGCAAGAACGCATGGTCGGCTCGGAGCCGCCCCTTCTTCATGGCGACCCGCGCCGGCGACTTCGCCAAGGCCGTCGAGCTGCTCGACGCCCAGATCGCCGAGCATCCCGACGATCTCGAGACCCGGATGCGCCGGGTGCAGATCATGGTCATCGAACTCGACCGCGCGGACGAGGCGATGGGCGACGCTCGCGAGATCGTCGCGACGACCGACAGCCCGCAGCTGCTCAACGCCATGTCCTGGTCGATCCTGGAATCCGGCAAGGCCGAGGGCGACGTCCTCGACATGGCGATGACCGCCGCGAAGAAGGCCACGAAGCTCTCCGAACGCAAGGACGGCTCGATCCTCGACACGCTCGCCCGGGCCTACTGGGAGAGCGGCGACGCGGCGACGGCGATCCGCATCCAGAAGGAGGCGATCGGCGTCACTCCCGCAGGGCGGATGAAGGACTCCCTCGAGAAGACCCTCGCGGAGTACGAGTCCGCCAAGACCGCCGGCTGACGCACCCGGCCCTCGCGCCGACCACCATTGATCGGATCGAACTCGCTCGACGCCCCGGCCCGACCGCCGGGGCGTCGTTTGGTTCATGCGGTCGCCATCTGGACGTCAGGCGTCCACCTCGACCTCGCAGCCCGCCTCGGCCGAGCGATAGATCGCGTCGATCGCCGCCTGGGTGCGACGACACTCGCCGACCGGCGCAACCCGAGGTCCCTCGCCGCGGATCGCGGCCGCGAACGTCTCGTACTGCCGTCGCCACGCCGCCTGCCCGCCGTCCTCGGTCTCGAGCACCGGCTGCACGTCGAGCAGGCGACCGTCCTCCTCGGTGGCGATGCGAACGGAGTTTCCCAGCGGCTCGAAGAAGAGGCCCGCGCGATCGCCAAGCAGGACGATCCCGTCCCGCACGGCGCCATCCACGAGGTTCGCCGCCCAGGCCACGTTCATCTCGAAGGTCGCGCCGCCTTCGAGGCGCAGCAGCGCCGAAGCGTGGTCCTCGACGTCGAAGACCCCGCCCGGCCTCGGCGGGCCGCCCCACATCTCCTGATGCACGTAGGACCCGATGTCGCGACCGAACGTCGCGTAGGTGACGCCGCTTGCCCGCAGGACACGCGGCTGCGCCAGCACGTGAAGCACCAGATCGATGACGTGTACGCCAAGATCGATCAACGGCCCGCCCCCCGACATCGACTTGTCGGTGAACCATCCGCCGAGGCCGGGGATCCCCCGCCGACGATGCAGGTTGGCCCTGGCCTGATACACCGTTCCGAGGCGTCCCGACTCGACGATCCGGGCCACCTCGGCGGCGACGGGAGTGTGGCGACAGACCAGTCCGATCTGCAGGATCCGACCGCTCGACGCCTCCGCTTCGGCGAGTCGGTCGCATTCGGCCGCGTTCATGCCGGCCGGCTTCTCGAGCAGGACGTGCCGCCCGGCCGCGAGCGCCGCCTCGGCCAGCGGACGATGCGTGGCGTTGGGAGTCGCGATCGCCACCGCGTCGACACCCTCTTCGTCGAGCAACGCGTCGAGATCGGCGACCACCCGCCCGCCATGACGCTCGGCCAGGGCCTCGGCGCGGGATCGGTCGGCGTCGCAGACGACCTCGAGCGACCATCCCGCCCGTCGTGCCGCGTCGGCATGGACTTCGCCGATGCCGCCGGCGCCGACGAGGCCGAGTCGGAGGGACGGAGGCGCAGAGCGGTCGGGCTGAGGCATCGGGGATCTCCGGGACGTTGGCGGTGCCAAGGGTGCGATCGGCGGCGGCGGAACGCCGACAATACGGGGGTCCGCACCGAGCCTCAATCGCCGGAGCCGCCCCGCCGCATGACCACCCGCCGCGACGAGACCGTCCTGATCGTGGGCGCCGGCGTCGTCGGCCTCGCGGCGGCGACCGAACTCGCCGAGCGGGGGATTCCCGTCGTCGTCTGCGATCGCGAACGCCCCGGCAGCGGCGCCTCCTGCGGAAACGCCGGCCTCGCGAGCTTCGGCCATCCTCCCCTGACCCGCCCTGGCGCCTCCTGGCGTGGTCTGCGATGGATGCTCGATCGACGCAGTCCGCTGCTGATCCGGCCTCGCCTCGATCCGTCCTTTCTGAGATGGCTGCTCTCGTTCCATCGTCATTGCCGGACCGATCACTTCGAGCGCTCGATGGCGGTGCTGGCCCGGCTGGGGCACGCGAGCCGTGAGCGCCTCGATCGCCTTCTCGACGTCGCAGGCGGCTGCGATCCGAGGCCCGACGGCTGGCTCGACGTCTACTCGACCGAGCGGGGACGAAAGGCCGCCGACGAGGAGGCGCTGCTGCACGAGCGATTCGGCTTCCCATCGGAGCCGTGGAGCGGGTCGACGCTCCGCGCGAGGGAACCGGCCTACCGCGACGGCGTCCGAGGCGCCCGCCACTATCGGCACGCGACGACCCTCGATCCGGGACGCCTCGTCGACGGGCTCTTCAGGAGTCTCGAACACCGCGGCGTGGAGTTTCGACTTGGGACCGGGGTGACGTCGCTGCGTCGGGACGCCGCAGGACATGTGCACGGGGCGATCCTCGACGACGGGCGAGAGATCGCCGCCGGAACCACCGTGCTCGCCGCCGGTGCATGGTCGGATCGCCTCGCGGCGCTCGTCGGACTGCGCCTTCCGCTCGAAGGCGCCCGCGGCTACCACGTCGAGTTCGAGTCCGCCGCGCCGATGCCTTCACGAGGCGCCGTCCTCCACGAGAGCTTCATCGCGATCACCGCCTTCAACGGGCGGCTGCGCCTCGCCGGGACCCTCGAACTCGCGGGCCTGGATCGGCCCTGGATGCGCGAGCGTCTCGAGCATCTGCCCCATGCGGCCTCGGAATGCCTGCACGGTCTCGACGGGGCGACCCGCGTGGGCGAATGGGCGGGCTACCGCCCCTGTCTCGCCGACGGGATGCCCGCCATCGGCCGGGTTCCCGGCCGCGAGGGCGTGCTCGTCGCCACCGGCCATGCCATGATGGGGGTGACGCTCGCACCGGTGACCGGCTTGATGATCGCCGAGCATGTCTGCGCCGGGCGGAGCACCTTCGACGATCCGATGCTCGACCCGGGGCGATTCGGTCCGACTCGAACCGGCTCGCATCGCGTCGCGAGTTGATCTCGCCACGACCGGCGGAATCGAGGCATCGGCCCAGGTCCTGTTTTGACGGATCGGCGTCGACCCGAGAGGTTCGGAGGGGGCCCTCCCGCGAGGAGGGCGAAGCAGGCGATTCCCCAACGAATCGTCGATGCAGCCCGACGATGCGGGTGGTCCTCTCCGGGCCTCGAAGTCCCGATCGATCCGTCAAACAGGACCTACGGCCAGAGCCAGGCGGCGCCACGAACGCCGCTCGAGTCGCCGTGGGAGGGCTTGAGGATCGCGGTGTCGAAGGTGTCGGAGAAGACCCGCTTCGCGAGCGCCTCGGGCAATCGTTCGTAGAGGATTCCGAGGTTCCCCACGCCGCCGCCCAACACGATCGCATCGGGATCGAGCACGTTGCACACGACCGACAGGCCCCGCGCCAATCGATCGACCAGACGATCGAGCGCTCCCGCCGCGTCGGCGTCGCCCTTGCTCGCGGCGGCGGAGATCTCCGGCAATCTCCACGTTCGCCCGGTCCGGTCGGCGTGCTCCCGTTCGACCGCGGGCCCGGCGATCCACTGCTCGAGACAGTCGATCGCTCCGCAGTAGCACCGACGCGACGCCTCTTCGCGTTCCCCGTCGCCGCGGCGCGGCAGCGGCGTATGTCCCCACTCGCCGCCGATGCCGTTCCGACCGCGGAGCACTCGTCCATCGACGACCACGCCCCCGCCGACGCCGGTGCCGAGGATCACGCCGAAGACGGTTCCGAATCCCGCGGCGGCGCCGTCGCACGCCTCGGACAGGGCGAAGCAGTTGGCGTCGTTCTCCGCTCGAATCGACCGCCCGATCGCCCGCTCGAGGTCCTCGATCACCGGACGGCCGTTGAGACAGACGCTGTTGGAGTTGCGCTGCAGACCCGTGCGTGGCGAGATCGAACCGGGAAACGCAAGGCCGACCGGGGCCTTGGAATCGAGGCCGCGTCCGACGGTGTCGACCACCTCCGCCATCGCTCGGATCGTGCCCTCGTAGTCGCCCTGCGGCGTCGGCACCCGGGTCCTCGCTCCGATCGCACCATCGGGCTCGAGGCGAACCGCCTCGATCTTGGTGCCGCCGAGATCGACGCCGATGCGGGGGCGATCTGAGGTGACGACTGACGCATCGGGGCTCATGGCGGACTCTCGCTGAGCGGGGACTCGACGAGGCGGAATGGTACATTCCGACGATGCCGACACGACCTTCGCGCGGGCGATCCGCACCGCGGCGCCGCCCGATCGGACCCTCGGACCTGCTCGAACTCGTCGGGGTCTCGGACCCTCGAATCTCGCCCGACGGCCGACGCATCCTCTTCACCCGAAGTCGCATCGAGGGATGGCGGGTCGTCCGCAATCTCTGGACGGTGGACGTCGACGGCAGGACGGACGCTCGACCGATCACCTCCGGCACCAACGACTCCGCCGGCCGATGGTCGCCAGACGGCACGATGATCGCCTTCATCCGCGGAGGCGAGCCGAAGGACGGCCGTCCGCAGGTCGCGGTGCTCGACCTTGCAGGCGGCGAAGCCCGCTTGGCGACCGATCTTCCCGAGGGTTCGCTGCGAGACGCGATCTGGTCTCCCAACGGCGACTCGATCCTGTTCGCGTTTCGCCGACGGGCCGAGGAACGCACCCGTACCGCGCGTGAGGTCCGTGAACGCGAGGGACGCTCAGATCCGCCGCGCATCGTCGAGGATCCCTGGTACCGCCTCGACGGCGACGGTTACTTCATGGCGGACCGCTTCGTCATCCAACATCTCGATCTCTCGTCCGGGGCGGTCCGCACGCTCTTCGACCGCGATCGCCTCGGCGAGTTCTCCTTCGACGTCTCGCCCGACGGCCGCACCCTCGCCGTCACCGCGCACACGTCGTCCACCGCGGTCCTCGATTCGTGGAAGACCGACCTGCTGCTGATCGACGTGGCGTCCGGACGACGGGCCAAGGTCGCCAAGGCGCCGATCGGCCCGAAGACCGCCGTCCGCTTCAGTCCCGACGGGCGGATGCTGGCCTTCGCGGGTCGCGAGGATCGCGAGGACGGGCTGTACTCCACGCGGAACCTCGGTCTGTTCGTCGGCCGAACCGACGGTCGCGGCGGGTTTCGCGATCTGCTCGCGACGACCGACTGGTGCCTGCTCGCGGCCACGCTCTCGGACAGCCGCGAAGCGTCGTTCGCCCCGAGCGTCGCCTGGAGCAGAGACGGGCGGCGCCTGTTCGCCCGAGTGGGCTGGCAGGGCTCCGGCCGAATCGCCTCGGTGCCGATCG
>Ga0075475_10000720_pt1 | contig 15643 bp, 23 predicted proteins | sample DEB08_DNA_10_FD_76342 | JGI IMG/M metagenome (GOLD analysis project Ga0075475, IMG submission 76342) | Aqueous microbial communities from the Delaware River and Bay under freshwater to marine salinity gradient to study organic matter... | ecosystem: Environmental > Aquatic > Marine > Coastal ... | reverse complement strand
TCGACCAGTCATCTCTCCGACTCCTTGATAACTCGTTCCTTGGGTTCGGTGGCGTCGCGAGTGACTCGAGTCGTCATGAACGGCACCAGGTTGGGAACTCGAAGTGTCACGCTCACCCGAACCAAGTTCCCGTCCAAGAAACTCGTCGGTGAACCTTCGACTCGTCCGCCGGCATCGATGGCGAACTGTGCTGCGTGCTCCGACCCGACCATTGAGGTCGCTGCATCCGGTATTCGATGGGATGCTGCAGCCACCGCTCCCTCCGATGCCGCCGCACGAGCGACGTGGGCGGTGTGGAAGAAGAGCGCCGACTGCAACACGACCATCACGATAAATATCAGCACCGGGAGGACAATGACGACCTCCGAGGTTGTCTCACCCCGGTCTCGTTGCACGGACTCAGCCGAGGTCGAGGTCATTGGCCTTCTCACGAACCTTGTTCGTGATGATGACACCCACGGAAATCGCGAGGGCGATGAGAGCAGCTGCCATGACGACCGTGGTCGCACTGACTTCTCCTCGATCATGATCCAACTCCCGCGACGCAGCAAGGCGAATCGAGTAGTAGTCCCAGAGTTGACGGAAATGTGACATGGTTTTTCTCCTTCTATTTCATTTGTATTGGTTGGTGTGTGGCGGTCGAAGTGTGATCAGCCGAAGCCTTTACTGATCAAGTGCATGGCCGGATATCCGAGCAGAACGAGAAAGGCGACGAACATAAGAACCATCGGGAGTCCCATTCGCTCGGTCGACGAATTTGCCGCCGCTTCCACTTCGGCCATGTGCTTCTGACGAAGAGAGGCGGCTTTGGCCACGAGCGACGAAGTCATGCGAGCACCCTGCTCGCCTCCAAGCTTCACTGTGGCCGCCAATTCCGGGAGTTCATCGACACCAATACGACGGCCTTCCTCGGCTAGTACGTCCCACGGCGAGCGACCTGTTGATCGAGCGACGTCCAAGGAGTCGGTGATCACCTGGTAAGTCGGTCCGTCACCGACACGAGCTGCGGCAACCAAGGCTGTCTCGATTCCCGCGCCTCCGGACAACATGATCGAAACGAGGTCGAGATAGGACGACAATGAGCTTCGGAAGTTGACCCGTGCCCTTCGGGCCTTCTGAGTCAATGTGAGTCGAGGAATTTGCAGACCAAGCACACCGAAGGTCGCGCTCAACAGGACGACCATGGGGATCGGAAGGTTCACTCCGCCGATTCCGAGTACCACGTACATCGCAATCGGGGTCGAAAATGCAAGAGCTGCGCAGATCACCTGTTCCGATGCATACCTCGATGAATTCGTTCCCGTGACGGCAAGATCACGTTCGTCGCTCGACAACAGCCGATCGGTCCAAGATCTGGTTCTGGCAGTTGGATTCGCTCCGGCTTCCACGAATCGCGACAACTGGCTTTCCAAAGTCGGACGTCGAAGTGAGCGATGCACAATCACGACGCCAAGGGCCAGTGCCACAGCGCTCAGAAAGATTCCGGTCACGCCGTCACCCCCCGATTGGAAACGAACCTCGGCGGAGCCTCGAATTTGGCCAGGTGATTCATCGAGGAAAGAGCCGCTACGAACAAGCCGATGACGGCAGTCAGTACCACCAAACCGGAGGCGGATCCGTACGGCTGTAGGTAGGAGCGATTGAAAGTGAACAGCCCGGCCACGAAGACCACGAGAACTCCAATAATGATGCGGACGGCACTGCGCGTCCGTGCTCGCGACACCCAGACTCTCGTTCGCATCTTTACTTCGTCTCGACAACAATCAGCGAGTTGACCGAGTACGGCACCGACGTCGCGAACCTGCTGTTGGGAAGCAGTGACCAGAACCGCCACTACGAAGTCGGCGAGTGAGTTATCGACCTCCTCGGCAAACGCTCGCGCCGCGTTCGACAACGAGTCGTGATCGAGACGGTCAGCCAAACGAATGACCGACGGACGCAGGACAAGAGGCGCTGTCTCCGCTGTGGCGGCGATTGCCTGCTCGAGACCTCGAGCTCCGGCCATGGTGTCGCGGAGTTGCTCGATCCAGACAGCCAATGCTTCCACGAGAGCACGATCGTCCACCTGGGAGCGACGGATAGGACGTCGCCATGTCATCTGCTTGGTTGAGATCGAATCGCGAAAAGATGATGCGATCACCAAGACACCAACTCCCACGACCATCCCGATGAGGACGGCGAATGTCATCCTCACGACACACCCCGCAGCCGACCGAACGACGACATGTCGTATCCGTGTTCGAAGAGAAGTTCTCGAAGTTCACCTGTCATCGGATATCCGACTTCTGCCGACCCACCTTCTCGAGGTTCGAAGATTTCATTGGAAATGATTCGCGGACCATCAGCGTCCACAACTTCTCTCACACTCGTGATTCGACGAATACCCCCGGCAAGCTCGATGTGTACGACCAGATGAACAGCATTGGCAATCACCAGATTGACAACGTCGACGGGGAGACCCGTATTGGCCATCGACACGTAGGCCGCCAGCTTGGGGAAGACAGAACGAGTTGAATCGGCATGGAGTGTGCACATCGAACCGTTGTTTCCTTGGCTCATGGCAAGGAGCATCGGAAAAGCTTCCGCCCCTCGTACTTCTCCGACCGCGACCCGATCAGGGTCCATCCGCAGGGCCATTCGGGTGAGGTCGGCGAGGGCAATCTCTCCCCGGCCTTCGATGTTGGGAGGACGGGACTGAAGTGTGTCGAAGTCGGGATGAAGATCGCTGAAGCGATCAATCCCCAATTCATATGCGTCCTCGATGGTCACGATTCGCTCATCACGAGGAATCTCGTTCATAAGAGCTCGAAGCAGTGTCGTCTTCCCCGATCCAGTGCCACCAGCAATGACGATGTTTCGCCGTGCTCGCACCGCCGCCCTGAAGAAGGACTCCAATTCAGCGGTCAGAAGTCCGCCACGCCGGAGTTCTTCGAGAGATGACAAGGCGAACTGGTGCTTACGGATCACGACCGAGGGGGATGCCGAAACATCCATCACCGCAAAGAGTCGACTGCCGTCGGGCAGACAGAGGTTGCACTCCACTGTTGACGCATCGAATCGGCGTTCACCGCGCGACGATCTCGACGATGCATTTCGAACGAGGCGGATCAATTCTTCGTCGGTGTCGACGACAGGTGGGAGTTCAGATCGACCACCATCTCGGTGCTTCACCCAGACCGGCCCGGTGCCTCGCACATGAATGTCGGTGACATCCTCGTCGTCGAGAAGTCGCTGGAGGGGTCCGAGTCCCATGAAGTGATCGAGAGTTGAACGAGTGATCTCGTACTCCTCCTCGGCACTGAGCGTCGACTGCCCACCAAGTAGTCGCTGTGTCGCGTCCCGATCCAAATACGATGAGATGACAGCTCGAAGACTTTCCTCATCGGTCTCTGTGGATAGTCCGTTGGCTCGATTACGTGCCTCATGGCGCCTTTCCACGAGTGCCTCCGCTACGAAACCACGAAGCCTCGTCGCCAAATCGTCCTTCGACATCAGGCCACCGCCTCGCCACGGGAGCGGTCGATATCGATCGCCTCGACGAAATCGCGGATTGAGGCGCGAAGTCGGGCGCTTCCCCGTGGATTGTCCGGGAGAAGGTCGGCGATTACCGGCCATTCGATGGTACGAGCAAGCTCAGCCGCTCCAAACTGCCCACCGGCAGTCAGGACATTCCACTGTCCTAGTTCGCGCATTCGCTCCGCTCTATGGACGACCGAAACCACGTCCTCCAGATCGGTTCGGGTCACGAGAATTCGCCGATCGACAACTTCGATGAGCTGATTGGCAGCCGAATCCGGGCGCAACCTCCCTGTCACGATCAGGACATCAGTTCTCAGGATCTCATCGATTCGATTCACGTGTTGGGCCAAGACGGGGAGACTCGCCATGATCGGTTCGACTGCCGGAGGAGCAACGACCACTGAGACGTCGTCGGCGTACCTTCGAGTCAACGGTCCTGGTGCTGTCGCGCGAGGCGAACGGACCATGGCGGCTACATCGACCAGGCCTGGATGTACGTCCCAATCGTGTCGAGCCGCCAGCCGACCTCCGTCAGGATCAGCTTCGACGACGGTGATTGGTCTCGGCCACAAAGTTGCGATGTGCAAAGACACCGTGGCCAAATCCATGAGGCCACCTGTTGTCGAGGTAGTGATGACAGCCATTTCAGCTCACCACCTTCATCAGATGAATCTCGTCATGCCCCACGAATGAATCGGCAACAGGGCGGGGGACACGAAGACTGATCGAACGTTCACTCGACAGGCCATCAGGCGAAGAAAGAGTCCAAACCTCGGCAAGGGTCGGCAACGTTGTGACGAGATCTCCATCTTCCAAAGAGGAGTCGAGGAACAAAACTTTCACAGTGTCACCAACGACCAAATCGGCCGGTGCCAAGGAATCATCCACGACGATGCCGACCACAGCGTCCGATGATGAGAGCGGTACGACGTCGAAGAGATGAGAAGAAGACAGAGGTGTTCCGGCGTCTATGTCGACGGCAGCTCGCATCCCCACGATGTCACCGGCGAGACGAGTCGACAACAGAGCGATATTTTGATCGGCGGTCAGTGTGACAACCGTGAGATCACCACTGTCGATGACCTCCCCACGTTGTATCGCTCGAGTTACTGCGAGGACACCTGTTCCCTTGCTGTCGTCGGTGTTCAGAACGACCGAAATGGTCACCGCAGCGGCGATGACGAATAGTCCGATCGCCAATTCCGGAATCCGAACCTTGCGGCGCCGGAGTGGTTCGACGACGGATCGACGAACCTCGCCAAACTTCGATGCCGAATTTCGCTTCGAAGTTGACGCTATGTCGATTGAATGCTGGCTCACGAGGCCCCCTTTTGAACGTGGTCGAGTGATGTGGATCACACGATGCTCGAAGGCGTCTTGACAATCGATAGGTCGATCGACCCAGATGATGGCCACGACAATTCCGCCTTCGGTAAGGACCAGATGTGGCGTTCCGGGCCCACTTCGGGAACCCGCACTCGTGCAAATCTCCCAACAAAAATGGCCAAAATCGCGCACTCTGTTGCGTTAACCACCACTGGGGGTTATCTGCGCAACAGGGTGGGCGGATTCGTGAAGTCTGTAGATTTGGTCAAGTGGGTCTTGACGAAACACTCGACGAATCAGCCGTGAACGGCGCAAACGGAGCCTCTGCAGCACCCTCCACTCCGGCCGTTCTCCCGCAGTCGAACGACCCTTGTTGGTGCGGATCAGGTCGCAAGTACAAGCGCTGCCACAAGGGTTTGGAAGGACGAGTGATTCCCGGAATCGTCTCGCCCATGCGACCCGTTCCCGCACACATTGCCCGTCCGCCCTATGCCGACACCGGCAAGGTTCCTCGCTGGAACGAATCTCGTGTGAAGTCGCCTGAAATCATCGAGCGCATGCGTGTGGCGTGTGCTCTCGCCGCCGACATCTTGCGTCAGGCCGGCGAGTTCGTGAAGCCCGGTATCACCACGAACGACATCGATGTTCTGGTGCACGATCTCACCATCGAAGCCGGTGCCTACCCGAGTCCGCTCAACTACCACGGATATCCGAAGAGTGTGTGCACCTCGGTCAACGAAGTCATCTGCCATGGCATCCCCGATTCCACCGTTTTACGCAATGGCGACATCATCAACCTCGATGTCACCTGTTTCCTCGATGGAGTGCATGGTGACACCAACGCCACGTTCTTCGTAGGTGATGTCGACGACACCAATCGCAAACTCGTCCGCGTGACCGAGGAGTGCATGTGGAAAGGCATTGGGGCCGTCAAGCCCGATCGTCCACTCTCCGACATCGGCCGAGCCATCGAGGATCACGCCCACAAGCACAAGTACGGCGTAGTGCGATCCTTCATCGGCCATGGCATCGGCGAGCAGTTCCACACCGACATCCAGGTGCTCCACTACTACGACGCTCGCAACAACATGATCATGAAGCCAGGCATGGTGTTCACGATCGAGCCGATGATCACGCTCGGCACCTGGCAGCACAAGATGTGGGACGACGACTGGACGGCCGTGACGGCCGATGGCAAGCGAACAGCCCAGTTCGAGCACACCGTTCTCGTCACCGACGACGGTGTCGACGTGCTCACGGCCGGCGATCGAGCCGTGTCCCCCCGGGCCCCCACCTCCTGACCAGGTCGTCGGAAGGCACTTTCGTCCCGTAGCGTCGGATCTGTGCCGGAGCGCTACCTGACCTTCGACCGGGAGCTCTGGGCGTCCCTTCGTGCAGCCACACCGATGACTCTGCGCGAAGACGACCTCGCCGGACTGCGCGGTATCAACGAGCGCATCGATCTCGACGAGGTCACGGCGGTGTATTTGCCACTCACCCGACTGCTCAACCTCTACGTCTCGGCCACACAGAACTTGCACAAAGTCACTGCCACCTTCCTCGGGAAATTGGCCCCCAAGGTGCCTTATGTAATTGGTGTCGCCGGATCGGTAGCCGTCGGGAAGAGCACCTTCGCCCGAATCCTGCAGGCTCTCCTGTCGCGTTGGCCTGATCATCCCAAGGTCGACCTCATCACCACCGATGGGTTCTTGCACCCCAATCGAGTGCTCGAAGAACGCGGCATCATGAACCGCAAGGGATTTCCCGAGAGTTACGACACTCGTGCGCTCCTTGCCTTCTTGCGCGAGTTGAAGAGCGGCCGAGCTGAGGTGTCGGCTCCGGTCTACAGCCATGTGGTGTACGACATCGTCGACGGCGAGAAGGCCACGGTGTGCCAACCAGACATCTTGATTCTCGAGGGGCTCAACGTCTTACAGGTCGGCGCTCCCGGAACCGAAAGCACTGAATTCGTGAGCGACTACTTCGACTTTTCCATCTACATCGATGCCGAGGAGTCAGACATCGAATCGTGGTACGTCGACCGATTCTTGTCGCTCCGCGAGTCGATCTTCCAGGATCCGGACAGCTTTTTCCAGCACTATGCCCACCTGTCACACGACGAAGCCGTCGCCACAGCCCGTTTCATCTGGAAAGAGATCAACGGTCTCAACCTCCGAGAGAACATCGAACCCACTCGCGATCGCGCCTCACTCATCTTGCATAAGGACTCCGATCATCGGGTGGACGACGTTCGACTCCTGAAGCTGTGAGCACTCCGCCCCACTGTCACACCCGTCTGACAAACTGACCAGGTGGCCAGCAAGAAAAAGCGCGCAAAACGTCGATCCAAGTCGTCGTCCAAATTGCCGTTCGTCCTGCTCGTGGCCGTGATGGGTGGTGTCGGTGCCCTCCTCGTGGTCTCGGCCCAGAACTCGATCACGGGCGAGTCGCCCTCTGGCTCCCCAACGGCCACCTCCCCAGCCGAATCTCCTTCCGTCTCCGACTCCACCGCTCCTAACGGCGACTCCACAACGCCGACCGTCACCATCGGTTCGGTCGCCCCTCCTGTTTCCATCACCACCGACGACGATCACGACGACGATGGTCATAACGACGCCGTCTTCGTCCTCGACGACTACACACCGGCCGAAACTCCCGAACCACCGTCGTCACCACGCACGATTCCCAGTAACTCGATCGTCAACGGACGAGTGACCGGCGCACTGTCAGACGGCTTCTACCTCGGTTACCTCGACGGTGTCGCCCCGTCCTCGGCCCTTCTCGTCCGCTTCGACTCGTCCGATGGTCCGCTCTACACGGCTCCGGTCGACGACTTGCTCTTCGTTTCACTCCGCGTCGACGCCCGAGACCCGAACCATCCCGGAAGTGCCGTGGTGGGTGCCGACACCCTCCTTCGCCTGGTCGAACAAGGTCGAAACGCCTACTCGATCCCCGAGTCCGACGACTTCGTGATCGTCGACGGCACCTATCTCTTCACGATCGCCGATGGGCAACTGGTCGGAATCGAAGGACTCGCATGATCACAACCATCAAGTCTCGGAGCGTTGACCTCACATGAACACCGTCCTACTCGTCGTGGTGATCGTGCTGCTCGCCGCAGCCGTCGTCCTCCAACTCCGCACCAAACAACATCCCGTGGTCGAGCAGCCCGTCACACCAGCCGTCGACCCTGCGTTGCTCCAGGCTCAGTTGTCACAATCAGTGTCCACCGCTCTCGCTGACGCCCTCGAACGCCTCAACGACGAAGCCCGAAAGACCCGAGACGAAACGGTCCAACTCGTCACGAAAGCCGGGGTCGAACAAATCGGCGCCAAAGGGGAGATGATCAACCAAAGCCTGACGAACGTTGCCGACCAGGTGGCGAAGAAGATGTCCGAAATCGATCAAGCGCTCACGTCACTCCGCGAGAGCACCTCCAAGCAGTACGGAACAGTCGAACAAGCAGTGGCCGCTCTCACCCGGCGCACCGACAAGCTGAACGACGTCCTGTCCAGTTCGCAGGCCCGAGGTCAATGGGGTGAACGACTCGCCGAAGACATGTTGCGGGCGGCCGGCTTCGTGGAAGGAGTCAACTACTCCAAGCAGGCCACCATCGACGGCGGCGGCCGCCCCGACTACCGCTTCGACATACCTCCCGACCGCGTCCTGTTCATGGACGTGAAGTTCCCCCTCGACAAGTACGCCGAGTACGTCGCGGCGGATACTGATCAACACAAGGCAGTCACCAAAGAAGCTTTCATTCGTGCCGTCAAAGACCGGGTCATCGAGCTCGCCAAGCGCGACTACGTCGACAAGGCTTCCGACAACACGGTCGACTACGTCCTCATGTTCATTCCGAACGAAAGCATCAGCGGATTCGTGCACGAAGCCGATCCGAAGATCCTCGACTTCGCTCTCGAACGCAAGGTCGTTCTGTGTTCACCGCTCAATCTCTACGCATTTCTCGCCGTCATTCGTCAGGCCACCGACGCCTTCCACACCGAGAAGACCGCCGCCGAGATCATGCAGATTGTCAATCGGTTCCAAAAGCAGTGGGACGACTACCTGAAGGCCGTCGACAAGGTGGAAAAGTCCTTCCATTCCCTCGAGTCCGACCTTGCGTCGATCAACACCGGCGGAACTCGTTTCCGCATGTTGAGCGCTCAGGTGAAAAAGATCGAGAAACTTCGCCAGAAACAAGGGATCCCCGAGCTCCCTGCGGCGCTCGACGACGATGTCGTCGACGCCGAAGAAATCGACGACTGATTCACTCGTCGCGAATGTGGCCGCGCTGACGAGCCTCGTCGATGATCGACTGAGTGTGAGTCCACAAAGCCTGCGATCCATCCCCGATCGGTGACAACCGCTTCACAGCCTGAGGCAAAGTCACGCCGTGTTCTTTCCAGGTGGACGCCTCACCAGCCACGTGATTCAGCACGGCTGGCTGCATCCGATCGACAGCATTGGCAAACCGGCTCTCGGGCGTCTCCATGGCCTCGTACTCTTCCCACAATCGCCACAAGTAGTCGGCCTGATCGGGTGGAAGAAGACCGAACAGCCGTTCAGCCGCACGACGCTCCCGCTCTTCTTTGTCACCATTGGCCGTCACGTCGTAGGCAAAGGTGTCACCGGCATCGATCTCGACGATGTCGTGAATCAAGCACAGAGCGAGTACGTGGAAAAGATCGACGTCCTCGTTGCTGTGCTCGGCGAGAACGAGGGCGTACATCGCCAAGTGCCACGAATGCTCGGCGGTGTTCTCTCGCCGACCGGCTGCGATTCGGGTCTGGCGTTCGATGTCCTTCAGGCGGTCGATCTCGACCAGAAAGTCGAGTTGGCGACGAAGACGATCGGCGGACATGAGCGATTCAACCCGAGATGAGCGAGGCCAGCGACCACACCGCTGCCACCAATCCGACGACGGCCATCACCACACTGCGCATCACGGGAGCGCGTGCCAAATCTCCTTCTTTGGCTGCCGGCGGCGGTTTCACCACCGCTAGGGCATTGCCCACGAAGAGCGCTCCGCCCAGGGCCAACACCAGCCAGGCGAGCAGATCTTCACCGAGGAACATGCCACCATTCTGCCAGCCGACCACTGGTCGGTCCCTTTCGGCGTCGCCAGTGGTCCATCGAAGCGGTAAGACTGATCACATGGGTTTCCACCACGTCGCCATCGCCATCCACGACACGGCCGCCAACTACGACTTCTACACCCGAGTCATGGGTTTCGAACTCGTCAAGGTCGTGACCGCTCCCACCCCCGAAGGCGGCTGGAGCAAGCACTTCTTCTACTCCACCGGCACCTCACCGTCGGGAGAGCAAGGAATGATCGCCTTCTGGGAAATCCACGACGACTCGATCGGCACCGAGTTCGGCACCAACCTCAACAAGAGCGCCGGTCTGCCGTGGTGGGCCAACCATCTCGCCTTCGACGCACCCACCGCTGACGACCTCGAACGACATCGCGAACGCTGGCGCGACTGCGGCCACACCGTTCTCGAAGTCGATCACGAGTTCTGCCGTTCGATCTACATCCGCGATCCAGAAGGAAACACCGTCGAGTTCTGCCACACGGTTCGCGACTTCACCGACGAGGAGAAGACGCACGCCATGGAGCTACTCATGAATCCGCAACCTGAGATGGAAAAGGCGTTCGGCGCCAAGATCTGGCAGCCCGAGGGCGAACCAGTTCTGCTCCCGTCGAGCTGACGTCGGCCTACTCCGGATCACCCGGCTCATCGGGCCGACTGGTGATACCCCGCGCCGCACTGCGGAACAGGGTGAACTCGCCCTGGAACACCAACTTGAGGTTGGCAAGTTCACCAGCTCGGTGTTTGGCCACGATGAGATCGGCCATGCCGCGTAGCGACGGGTCCATCGAGTCCTGTTTGTACACCTCTTCACGGTGGATGAACATGACGACGTCGGCGTCCTGCTCGAGGGAGCCCGATTCACGAAGGTCGGCGAGCTGTGGCTTCTTGTCGGACCGCTCCTCGAGTCGGCGGCTCAACTGGCTGAGCGCCAGGATCGGTACGTTCAGTTCACGGGCCAGAACTTTGAGGTTTCGGCTGATCTCACTCACTTCGAGCTGCCGGTTCTCGGCACGAGTGTTGCCGCCCATGAGCTGCAGATAGTCGATGACGATGAGACCAAGGTTGTCGAAGCGAGCTTTCAGTCGACGGGCCTTCGCTCTGATCTCCATCACCGTCACGGCCGGGTTGTCGTCGAGGAACAACGGAACTTCCAACCGACCGACAGCGTTGTTGACGTCGCTCCATTCGTTACCGGTGAGATTGCCGGTCCGTAATTTCTTGGTGTCGACGCGGGCCTCTGACGACAGGATTCTCTGCGCCATTTCGCTGTGGCTCATTTCGAGAGAGAACACGAGCACGGGCTGACGCGTGTTCTTGGCCACGTGCGTGGCGATGTTGAGCGCGAACGCCGACTTTCCCATGGACGGGCGGGCACCCACGATCACCAAGGACGCGGGCTGCAACCCGAGCAGCACGTTGTCGAGGTCGACGAAGCCGGTCGCCACACCGGTGACGCCCACCTTCTCGGTGTAGCGACGTTCGAGTTCGTCGGTGGTGAGGCGCAGCACGTCGCGAATTTCGGCCACCGAATCGACTACTCGATCGTCAGCCACTTCGAACACCTTGCTCTCGGCCGTGTCGAGGGCCTTGGCCACGTCGTCGGGTTCGGAGTAGGCGATCTCGGCGATCTCGCTCGCTACTCCGATCAGTCGACGCAAGGCCGCCGTGTCGTTCACGATCTTGGCGTAGCGGTGAACGTTGCCGATCACTGGTGTGGTGTTCTGCAGTCGCAGCAAGAAATCCATACCACCGATGTCGTCGAGGAGACCGGCCTTACGCAGTTCGTCGGCCACGGTCACGGCGTCGACGGGTTGACCGCCGGCCAGCAACGCGCGAATGGCATCGAACACATGCTGATGTGCCGCCCGATAAAAGACATCGGGTTGCATGCCGAGCTCACTGATCGTGTTGACGGCATCGCGCGACAACAGCAACGCGCCAAGCAATGACTCTTCGGCGCTCAGATTGTGCGGTGGCACGCGATCTGACGCCATCGGGCGTGATCCGTTGCCGCGGGCCGTCCGCCCTGACGAGGAGAAGGTGTCAGTCATCGACTCCACCTTCCCCGATCAGGCCTGTTGATCGCTAGTGGTACATCCCTGTGAGGATCCTGTGGACAACGTCCGGGATCCTGTGGACGAACCCCACACGGGGTCACTGAGCAACGACGTTGATCGTGAACGAGAACTCGACGTCGGGGTGCGGGTGCGCGCCCACCGAGTACTCGCCCACGGTCTTGATGTGGTCGGGCACCGAGATCTTCTTGCGATCGAGTTCGACGCCGGCTTGAGCCGAGACAGCTGCAGCCACGTCGGCAGCGTGAATCGAGCCGTACAGACGGCCCTCCGGACCGGCCTTGGCCACCACCTCGATGGTCTTGCTCACCAACACGGTGGCTACGGTCTGGGCCGACTCGCGGTCGGCGGCGTCACGCAGGTCGCGACGACGACGCATGGCGGCGGCCTGGCTCAGCGCTCCGTCGGAGGCCTTGATGGCCATTCCGCGCGGGAGCAAAAAGTTACGTCCGTGGCCCTCGGCAACCTCGACGATGTCGCCGCGCTTACCAAGACCCGAGATGTCGGAACGAAGAATCACCTTCATGATCAGGCCTCACCTTCTGCATCGGCACCGGTCTCGACGGCTTCGGTCTCGACCTGGTCGGTCATCTCGACCTCGGTCACCTGATCGTTGACCTGCTCGACGGCCTCAGGGGCCGGCCCGCGACGCGGACCACGTCCCGCCGACGCCACCCGCTTGGTGTACGGCAACAGCGCCATCTCACGGGCGTTTTTGATGGCCGTGGCCAGTTCTCGCTGCTGCTGAACCGTGTTGCCATTGAGCTTTTGGCCGCGGATCTTGGAGCGGTCGGACATGAAACGCTGAAGCAGGTTCACGTCTTTGTAGTCGACGTACTGGATTTTCTCGGCCGACAAGATGTTGGCCTTCTTCTTGATCTTGCGTCCGGCGTCCTTGGGAGCGCCACGACGAGGGGCTTTTTTACTGTTGCTCATGAGGGAAGTGTCCTTGTGCTGTGAGGGAGATTGTGACGATCAGAAGGGTTCTTCATCGGGGTAGGAATCGGCAGCCGGGGCCGGACTGGACGAGCGGCCACCGCCGCTGTATCCGCCGCCGCCGTCACCGCGACCGGGTGTGCGCTCGACCGAGGCAGTCGCCCACCGCAAAGACGGGCCGATTTCGTCGGCCACGATGTCGACAGCGGTGCGCTTGCCGCCATCGCGAGCTTCGTACTCACGAACGTCGAGCCGGCCGGTGACGAGCACGCGGCTGCCCTTCGTGAGAGAAGCGGCGATGTTCTCAGCGAGTTGATCCCACGCGACCACGTTCATGTACGAGGTCTGCTCCTGCCATTCGCCATTCACCTGATAGCGGCGATTGACGGCAAGACCGAGAGTGACGGTGGGCTTCCCCGACTGGGTGAAGCGAAGTTCGGGGTCGCGGGTGAGGTTCCCGACGACGGTGATGGAATTGGATGCCATGGTGTCCTCCTAGCGGTGTGACGGTGACCGACCGCGCTCAGGCCGCAGTCAGGCCTCGCCGAGCCGCTTCGGCATCGGGGAGACGCAACAACTTGTGGCGCAGGATGTCGTCGGAGATCCGCAGCGAACGCTCGAACTCATCGAGTGCACCTGCGGGAGCGACGAGGTTGAACACGGCGTAGTAGCCGTCTTCCTTCTTGTTGATCGGGTAGGCCAAACGGCGCTTGCCCCACCAATCGGGCTTCCCGTGCACTTCGCCACCGGCCGCCTTGACGGACTTGGTGACATCGGCTGCCCATCGCTGGGCCACGGCATCGTCGACGGTTCCGTCGATGATGATCATCAATTCGTAGGCACGCATGATCTGCGTGAACCTCCCTTCGGTCGCGAACCGGGGTTCCGGCTCGGGGCCCCTTGCGGAGCAGGGTCTATATGGACTCGGGAAGTGTACCGGCGCCCGTGGTCGACCCGACCGGGAGTGTGGGACGACGAGCGAGGCAACGGCACCACATGATCATGACCAAGGGGTGTGGCAGGGGGTCGGTGGCCGACCGACTCGACTGCACCTATCGGAGCAGGTCAGACGGGTCGAGTCAGCCGCACGATGGAGGCGGTGATCAGGCCGACACCGGCCGACACGGCCCCGCGTTCGGTGGAGAACTGCCCACCTCGGCGCAACAAACCGGTGACTGCCTGTTCACGCTCTCCCTGCACAACGAGTGCAGGCCCGCCCATGTCACCGAGACCCCACCACAGGGCAATCACGCCCAGGAGGATGGCGGCCACACAAAACGGAACGGCCAGAGTCTCCTGCGGCATTCGCGACGAGAGCAGCAACGAGAACACGGCACTCAGAAGAAGGAAGACTCCCACCGATCCGAGCGCCACCAGAACGTGCCGAATCACACCCGAGAACCCGATGTTGGCTTCGTTACCGCAGTCGACGATCGGTCGCATCGGAGTGGACGGGTCGTCGGGAGAGAACACTTGGAGGAGTTGGCACTCCTTACCGTCGGCCACCGGCACACCGTCGACGAATTGCACAGCGAACGAATCGGTGAAGGCGCCGATGAGGAGCAAGCCGATCGCCGCCACCAACACCATCACGATGCCGGTGAGTGCATCACGTTGTAGGCGGCGACTGGCGTCGTACGGCAGCCAGCGATTGTTTCGAGACGAACGAGACGACAAGCCGAGTCGGCTCATTCCCGACGAACCGGTGAGATCACGTTTGTTCACTGTCGATCAACCCACCTGTCGACGTCCGCGTTGGCCACCGATGGGAAGAGCTCGCACGAGGTAGTGCCAGCGGCACGAGCAGCACGCTTCGACCACATAGGCCGTGTATTCCTCGGCGCGTCGGTGAAAGGCCGCCAATTCATCGTTGTCGGCCGCCAAGCGACCGTGGGCCGGCAAGCGCGGTCCGAACACGTAGGTGACCAGCACCAGGTTGTCTTCTTCGCAGATGGGACAGATCGCCTCGGTTCTCTTTCCCACCGACCGGGCCGCCCTCATCAGTTCGGGGTGAGCGTCGCACACCTCTTCGCGCCCGAGACGTCCGCGCTGAACCTCGTTGATCGTCGCTCGACGAGCCATCCGATGATCGACGAGCCCGCCACGAAACGTGGACATCCCCCGGAACGAACTCGCACCGAACGACTCGCGCATCGAAGGCAGGTTAGCCCTGTGCGACACCCGCCTGGCGCGCCACCCACCAGTCGTTCAGACGGCGGCGGATCTCGTCGTCGCCCACCAATCCTTCGTCGAGTCTGATCTCGAGCAGGAAGGCCAAGGCCTCGCCCACATCTCGCGACGGACCGATACCCAGTTGAGTCATCACCTGGCCACCGTCGAGCTCGGGGCGAATCGCCTTCAATTCCTCCTGGGCCGCCAAAGCGTCGATGCGCTCTTCGAGTTCGTCCATCCGCCGCGACAGCCTCGCGGCCTTTCGCTCGTTACGGGTGGTGCAGTCACAACGCGTCAGAACGTTCAACTCGGCCAGCAGGTCGCCGGCATCGGTCACATAACGGCGCACCGCCGAGTCGGTCCATCCCATTCCATAGGTGTGAAAGCGCAGGTGCAGACGGACCAGCTCGGTGATCCGCTCCACGTCTTCGTTGGGAAAGCGAAGGGCAATCAGTCGCTTCTTCGTGATCTTGGCGCCCACCACGTCGTGCATGTGAAACGTCGTGCCTTTTCCTTCGA
>Ga0075475_10000704_pt1 | contig 15789 bp, 18 predicted proteins | sample DEB08_DNA_10_FD_76342 | JGI IMG/M metagenome (GOLD analysis project Ga0075475, IMG submission 76342) | Aqueous microbial communities from the Delaware River and Bay under freshwater to marine salinity gradient to study organic matter... | ecosystem: Environmental > Aquatic > Marine > Coastal ... | reverse complement strand
AGCTCGGAGTTCATCATCAGTGTTTGGGGCGTTCCGCATCCCTTGTAGCCTGCGCCGGAACTGGTAGAAATCCTCAAGCGAAATCATCCCGTCCTCGTCGAGCGTGCGCGGGTTGCTGAGCCAGTCCTCCAACTCTCGGTAGGCGGGCTTCAGAACCCGCTCATAGGCCCCACCCATCTCTGCGGCTTGCCGCGCGCCCTCGAAAGCTTTCTGAATGCTTCCCTCGCGAACTCGCAGCGCCTCGGTCGGGATCCTCCCGTCTCCTCTGAGGATCTGACTGACTCTCGACGGGACACCCGGCTCGGGGCGCTCGAAGGGCGCTCGGGCGGTCTCACGCGCTGCAACCTCTGCAGCGACGCCTGCCTCGCGAATAGCCTGCGGCGTCCCGGTTGCGCCCTCGGGCACCATCTCCCGGACGCGGCCCGCAACGTCGTCCAGCGTTCGCGCATTCGCCGCCTGCAACTCCTGGACGAACGGCCCCTGCGCCATCAGCCTCGCCAGCGAGCCCTGGTCGGTGTTCGAGAGCCCGGCACCTGCGAGGATGCCATAGAGGCTCGGCACCGGTCGGCCCTGCTCATAGAGGTCCGCGAAGTGCTGGATCTCGGCGAGGATGTCGTCCTGGATGCGCTTCTGCCGCTTCAGATTCTCTGCGGCCTGCATCCCCTGCTGCGCCAGCGCGGTCTCGATGTCGGCGTCGGTCAGGAGTTCGAGACGCCCGAAGAGGGCCTCCATGACCCTGTCGCGCGAATCGACAAGGTTGCCCTCGGTATATGCACCGTCCTGAATACGAGCCCGGAAACGCGACCTGAGCGCGTCTACGAGGCGTCCAAGCGGCGGGTTCGGACCCATCGAGAGCGGGGTGTCTACCGGCTTCAGCTCGTCCGGCAGGTTGCTGATCGCATCGCGCCGCGCCTTTGACCCCTTGCGCCCCTGGACGCGCCTGACGCCTCTGCGAGCGATCGAATCAGCCCCCATCCCGCCCATCATCGAGAGGCCGATCTCGAGCGGCAGGCTGTCCACCCCCGCGTCCTGGAGCCCCTCGCTGATCCCGACGCCCGCGGTGTTTGACGCCAGAAGACCGGCAGCGTTTCGCGCGTAGTCGCTCGTCAAGCCCCTTCGATACGCCGCCAGCCCACCCTTGATGCCGGCCGGAATCGCTCGGAAAGGGCCAAGGCCCATGCCTCCTGCCGCAGTCATGCCGGCACCCTGGGTGCCAACATTGATCAGCTTCTCAAGCTGCCCGGTCGGCTCGTATCCGGGGGGAACGCCATAGAAAGATTCACGTCGGGCCTCCGACGCTTCGGGAGTCATGAACTGCAGGTACGGGTTCTCGATCCCGGTGACCTCGTCGCCCGGATAGAGCCAGTCGGCTCCGCGAGCGACCAGGTCGGCCATGCCGGCCAGGCCCGCATCGACCTGAGACAAGCCGTACCGCATGGCGTTGACTTTCTGGCTATTCGGCGTGCGGACCATCTGGAGTTCGGCGGTGTCCGGCGGAGCTGCGCGCTCAATCGTCTTCGGGATGAAGGGGTTCCCGATGTAACTCGGCCCGCCCTGAGTCGGTCGGATCTGGTCTTCGGCGCGCCGCTCGACCTTCTCCCCATTCTTAAAGAGTTCCATTGGCGCTTCCTACTTCCCAAAGTATTCGAGATTGACGCCGCCCGGCTGGCTCTGGTCTTCAAAGTAGAACTGCCAGCGGTTGTTTTTCTTGTCCCAGACTGCCTGCGTGTCATAGGGGAGCCCGGACTGTTGGATCAGATCGAGCGCCTCTTCAGGGACAGGTCGGTGTTCGTACCGATCGATGTCGCCTGAAATTCCCGTCGCGATCGGAGCGCCCGGCCTGTAGCCGCCGAACAGATCGTCAAACTCGGAGCCCTCGTACAATCCCGTGGCCTGCCCGTAGCTCTCGAATGCGTCGTATCGCTTGCCCGCTGCGCGCAGCCGGTTGTTGTAGAACTTCGTCGCCTCTGATTGCAGCGATTCTCTGAGGTCCGGGTTGAGCGGAGCGCCGCTCTTGAGATCATTGAGAGCAGAGACTACCCATGCCTGCATGCCGCCAGCCTGTGCGAGCATTCGATAGTCGCCGTCGCGAACGGAGCCGGTCGGGTCAAGCATCTTCTCAAACTGCTTCACCATTGCGACTGGACCGACATAGGTATCTGAGGCGCTCACGATCGTCCGGTACGCCGCCTCGACCTGCTGGAGCGTGTCGTACTCCTTCGCCACGTCGTCTCGAAGAGCCGCCGTGTATTTCCCCATCTCTATCAGCCGGTCGCGTTCTATGTTCGGATCGAACTCGGAATGGAAATCCTGCATCGCCTCGAGACCCGCGACGTTCCCGATGATGGACATCGCCACCTGGTGCTGGACCGGGTCGCTGGGATCAAAGTCAGGTAGCTGCTGCTGGATCATCGAGTACGCCTGCCGGAGCCGCGCGTCCTGCATCGCATCCTGCTGCGCTCCGCTCCCGAGCGCGTTGTAGTAGTCCAGCTTGGTCGCGGCCAAGGGGTCGCCGCCGAGACCCATGCCGACCCGAGCGAGGCCACCCACCATCCTCGTCAGGTTCGGGTACTGCTGCGGAATATTGACGATGGGCGTCGCCACTTGCTCTGCGATTCCGAGCGGAATGCTCGCCGCCTGCTGGGCAAGGCCGACCGGCAGCGAGACGATCCCCTTCACGCCGTCTGTCAGGCTTGAGACCGCAGGGTTCAGTTGACGGGCGAGGTCGTAGATGCTCACGGCATACCTCCACCCTGCGCCAGCAGAGCCTGCAATCGATCAATCTCCGCCTGGATGGCGACCGGGTCCAACTGCGTCATGGGCTGGTTCTGTCCAGGCTGGAGCCCGAACCCGCCGTAGTCGTAGTTGCCAACCCCTTGAGCGAACCCCGAACCGAACTGACCGAACGGGCTTGCACCCAGCGTCTCGAGCAGGCCGGTGACCGGACTCATCAGCATTTCGATGGGCTGCGCGAGAGCGCCAAGCCCCGTTCCGACCGCTGCGCCGATCTGATCGCCCAGGCCGGGCGCGCTTGCTCTGTAGGGCTCCATGTCGCCGAGCATGGCGTCCAACTGGTCCCAGCCGTAATCGGGGGCCGGCTGAGCGGGAGCGGGCTGAGCGGGAGCGGGCGGCGTCGAGAGCGGAGGGATCGGCATGGGCTTCCGGCTCACCGACTGTTGCACCGCATACTGCGTCGGATCGCTCGCCATCCCAGGCGGAGCGGACAGCACCGACTGCCCCATCACCGAGTCCATGCTCGGAGAAGAGATCGAGCCCTGGTTGCCCATCAAGCTCGGCTGAGAGAAATACTCCGCGAGGTTGAAACCGCCGGAATTCGGACCTGTGTAGCTTGCCATCTGAAGCCCCCCCTAGAGCATCGCGAGGCCGCCGGCGGCACCGGAGGCAATCTTCATCGGATCGAGCGTGCTTGCCGACATCGTCGTCGTGACCTCGCCCATCAGCGGGTTGCCCTGCAGCAAGCTCAGGAAGGTCTGCAACGTCTGCGCGTCCGCGTTGTATTGGTTGAGTTGCTCCTGCACCTGCGCGGCCTGATCCTGCTCGAACTGCTGACCGACCTGCCCGATCTTCTGCGCGTCCGCGTACTGGAGATCGTCTACCTGACCAGACCGATCGAGCATCGCCATCATTCGGTCGCGCTCCTGCTGGTAGTTCTGCCCATACAGGTTGGCTGCGGTGCTTTGCATCGCGTCGGCCATCGCGTTCGCCATCGTGCCGCCCCCGAAACGCCCCGCCATCATGGCCTGCGAGATCGGAGCTGCGCCGGCAGCAGAGACTGAACGGTTCACGATCTGGTCGAGGTACGGGTTGTTGTTCAGGTACTGACCGGACATCGTCTTGTTGTATTCGTCGAGCGCCGTCTGCGCGACGCCGGAGCCGCCACCTCGGGCCTGAGCAAGCACCATGTCGAGCGCCTGCTGACGCTCGGGAGAGATGCCGACGTAAGTGGACGGCCTGTTCCCGACCATCTGGTCGTAGAAGCTGCGCGCCTGCTGTACCGCGAACTCTCCCTGCTCGCGCAGCAACGGGTTGATCCGGGTCTTGCTCTTGCTCTCTTGCTGCGTTGCCATTTACAAGTCCTCGATGAATGTTCGAGATGTTTCGCGGAGTCCGAGGACGCGCCCCCATCCGGGTCGGCCCGTCAACTCGATCTGGTTGAAGCCCATCGTCTTCGCCATCCGCTTCAGCTCAGGCCAGAGGTGAGACCAGAGCTCGACAGAGTCGCCGCCAGCGAGGTTGAGGTTCATGCACCTGACCCCGGTCTTGTAGACCTCAGACTCCGCACTGAATGCCATGTAGACGGCGCTTTTCTGCGGATCCCAGACGATGATGACCATCGCCATCTCGTCCTCGACCGCCTGGCGAACGTCCTCAAGAGTGATCCGACCACAAGCGTGCGGGATAGCCTTCTCGAGCATCGGGCCGACAACCGGCCAGTGCGCCAGCGCCTGATCCTTGGTGAGCGCCGTAACCTTGACGGTGGACAGGATGGGGACTGCTGCGCTCATGTCCGCACCGCCATGATCTGGAATTGACCCACAGTTGATTGAGACGCATGAACGAGATTGATTGTGTCGGCTGAAGAGACTGCAGCGACGCCGGGAGAGGTCGATTGCATTTCGGCTGCGACCGTATTGCGCGGAGTAACGAAGATCAGGTCACCCGCTATCACTCCAGGGGCCGAAACGGCTGTGATAGAGCTGTTTGCTGTAGTGGTGCTAGTCCCTACCCAGACAATCGGATAGAGGTCTTTGATCGCGTCCGCCACAGACTTCGAGTGGCGAGCGATCATTGCACGATGCGCCTTCTCATCGTTGAAGGTCTCGGGTGCGGGATCTGTGCCGATGGTGATCAACGCTTCGCCGCTCCCAGCCTGATATCGGCGTCGAATCCGTAGACGTTCTCTGCCGGCTCGCCCGCGTTCGTCGCAAGCACGGCGGACAGGTACCGTCCCCCCACGCGAGCGCCCGGCGAGGGGAGGAAGACGCCATTCGACTTTGCGTCGCGCAATAGCTTGTACGAGTCGGACTCGGACATCGTATTGCGCCCCGATGCCAGCACCGTCATCGACCCACCATCATGAATGGGTCTGATGTAATTCAAGACCGCCCTGTTGGTGTCGGGCATCTCGAAGTCGCCCGTCTGGAAACTCATTTGCATCGGCGTATCGAAGCCTGAGAACATGCCCAGCTTGTTGCTCTGGTCGAAGTAGCCGAGGACGGTGCGTCCTTGCGTCAAGCCCAGGCGGTCGAGATCCGCCACGGCGAGATCCGATCCCGTATCCATGTTCTGCGTGCTGTAGGGCGGGTAGTCGAGCTGACCATCGACATTCGGCTCAAGCGCCTGGAATATCGCCTGGAGCCGGAGTCCGGCAGAGGAGACGGTGAACCACTGGTCTCGCTCGTACTGGTATCCGTAGAGCGTCTGCGGGTAGCCGGAGCCATCCGAGAGGCCCCAGAACACGCACTGGCTCTCGGGCGAGTGGGCGGCGAACACATTCTCTGAGTTCACTCGATCAAACTGATCAAGGAACGTCCGATCGACGCGCTGCGTCCCGATGCTCCGAACTCCAGACCCATCAAACGCCATGAACCCCTGATTGGACAGGAAGTAGACGACGTTGTTGACCGAGATCGCCGAACGAGGCACTGAGCATCCGATCGACGACTCGATCAGTCGGAACGAGAAGACGTTCGGAGCGCCGATGTAATCCATGCGCCACGTCGCCCGCTCCTGGAAGACCGCGCAATACTCGCCACCCGGCTTGATCTGCGTGACCGAGCCGCCCGCACCATCGAGGAGTTGCCAATCGGACTGCACGTCCGAGGCCGTCGCAGTACCCACGGTCGGCCACGAGTCCGTACCGGTCATGTTCCCGACCGCACTCCAGTGCAGTGCGTTGCCGCGCGTACCGATCGCGCTCGCGTTCGACCCCCGGCCCACAAGGTTCCCAAGGATCAGGAAGTTCTTGAAGACCGCACACGTTGTCGCCTGCGACGCGCCCGACGGAAGGTCCGCAAACCTGTTCGTCGGGCCGGGATCGTTCGTGACATCGACGTATTGCGGATCGACGCCCTTCGCGACCGCGAATACCTCGTTACCGTACTGATCGAAGTCCCACTTCGCCGTCGTGTCGATTGTCGAAAGCGCAGTGGCAGGCGTGGCGTCCAGCCAGTCAACCGTACTTCCGAACACAAAGTAGAGCTTGGGATTCGAGCTGTTGCTGTCGGTGCCCGCGACGATGAACTGCGTCCCGTTCTCGGACTCGCCTGAGAAAGCCCCCCGGCACTCGGACGCGAGCGCACTCTTCCCTGAAACGAGCCCAGGAGAGGGGAACGGCCGGTAGCCTCGCGCGGTCGGGATCGCGTTCGAGCAGAGACGCAACCCCGGCAGAGAGACTACCGGCAGATCAGGGAGCCATTGTCCGAGTTCGTACTGGGGCATCAGGCTACGCGGAAGTTCCCATCGGCCATCGGGTTACCGCCGGTCTTCATGCGAGCGCCGGGCCGCAGCTTCGACCGGACATCGGACGCGATCAGCGACTCCTTCGCCCTGTCATAGAGCGCAGCGAACTCGATCGCTCGTTCCTGGTCGGCAAGGTACGGCTGCGCTTCGAGCAGCGTCGCGTACAGGTAGAGGTCGGGAGCCTTCGACAGAAGAGCGTTCGTCGTGTTGCTCGTACTGAGCCCCGTCAACTCCTGGTAGAAGTGGAGCTGGTAGTTGCGACCGGGGCTCCCCGGAATCGGGCTGAGCAGGATCTCGTCGCCGATGATCGTGTAATACTTCGGCTGCGCCGTGCCTGAGCGCGACGATTCGAGCGACCAGAACTGACCGGGATTGAGGTAGCTCAGTGTCCGCCCACCAGACCCGGTCTCGTAGAAGTCGATCATCTCCAGATATCCGGTCGGGAGCGTAATCTCCTGAGCGGTCTGAGTGTTGAAGGTCGAAACCGACTCCAACTCGCGAGTACGAATCTCGCGGTTCAGCCGCGCCTCGGCCATCCCCAGGAAGGTGTCGAACACCGCACCGATGTCGGTGAAGACGAGGTAGTCGTTGACTGCACCCTGCAGCTCGGAGTAGCTCGAAATTGCCATCAGATTCTTCCTCCTGCGACCCTGAGCTTCGAGTAGTCAGCGTCATTCAGCTTCGCGAGAAGACGCGCTCGGTCTTCATCGTTGCAGCGATAGAAATTGATTCCCTCTTCGACGTACCACTTCACGATCAGTTCCTCGGGAATGCGCGCGACGTGGACGTGCGTCCGGTCGCCCCACAGAGACGTGGTTCGCTTGTCGTGATTGAGCAGAGCTCGATTGACCTCGAGGATCTCATTCATGTTCTCTTGCTCGTTCTTGATCGTGAACGTGCCGTTCGTGTGAACCTTCATCTTCGTCGAGAACGGGTTCCCGTCCGACAGGGGTAGCCATGCGCTCATACGCTCAACCTCAACGCGACGACAGAAAACTCGATGTCCGGCCCGCTGTCTTTCACAAGCCGGACCCTGCCTGGCGTGAATTTCATCGGGAACGCGATGTAATTACTCGTCAAGTCGTATGAGGTTCCGATCGGAACCACATCCGTGGCGCTACCGGGTAGCGAGTGCGCGAAGTTGCTAAGTCGAGACCAGTGCTGCGTACCGTCGCGCTCGTATCCTGCCTCGAAGTGATACGTCGCAGTCGTCGCCCCCGTGTTACGAAGAAACGCCAGAGCAGTATCGAACTGGTCAATGTTCACGGGGACGCTTGCCGAAGAGACCACGCCGAGGCTTTGGGTTGCTTTCCTCTTCACGGGAGATCCCTGATGCCTTCGATGTAAAGATCGGTGATCGGGTTCTGAGCCCAGACGCGCAAGCGTGCGGGAACGAGATAGTCGGTCCCAACGCCGAGCGGGAGCGGCGCGCATACTCGTGCATTTGGATTTGAGAAGTTTGCGTCCTTGCCGAACGTGTACCAGGTAGGCGTCTCTCCGATCTCTTCAGGAGCGGCCTGCACTCGGATGGTGTTCGTATTGTCCGAACCGAGCCTGAAGTAGATCCAAGCGTGCGAGAATGTCCCGAGATCCACCTCGTTCGAGTACGAATTCGCAGCGAGATCCCCGAGGCTGTATACAGCGTGTCTAGTCTTCACCTCTTGATCCTCCGCTGCTGATGCAGCTCATAGGTCATCCTTACAGGCCCATGGACGGACTGGATGCCAAAGTATCTGGGGAGCTTGGAGTCTTGTTTGTAGATGTTGGTAAACGCGCTTCCTTCCAAGCCGCCTGTGCCGGACGTAGCGTTTGAGCCATTCACTCGAGAAAACGGAAGCTCGACCGCAAACTCAAGTCCAGCGTCATATGCCCCTTGATTCGCGTGGAAAGTCTGGACCGGTTCGTAGTCCGAGTACGACGCAGCCAAATAGGAATCGTCGGGTTCTACCGAAAGGCCGTTGAAAAGCTGGTAGACGGGTCCATCGACGCTAGTCGGGTTCGCGTAGAACTTGAATCCAGAGAAAACGGTTCCGTCCCGCTCTATAAACACATGTCCATCAGAGAACTCGCCAGCGTCGATCAACTTGACCGCGCCCTGCGCTTGATCTCCCATGTCGATCGTCTTGCGCCTTGCCATCACCCGACCTCTCTTGCGGCCATGACCTTCAACTCCATCCCGTAGTTGTTTGGGATCAGTCTCATCCGATGCGGCAAGACGTATTCGCCCGAAGAGGTCTCGTAAGCGGACGCAAAGCCGAGATAGTCCATCGGCATGATCGGGTAGGCGCGGTTCTCTGCGTAGAGATTTCCGGCTGCGTCTTTGGCGCTTAGCACCAGAGGATTCGCGCTCAGGTTGTAGCTCTGCGAAAGACTCAAGGGCGAGAACAACTCGTACCAGTTTCCAACCTCGCCGATGGGGGCAGGGTTGAACTCGACGCGGACAATCAGGTTTGCGGTTGCAGACAGGTTGGATGGTGCCTTGATGAAGACCGTCGCGTGCGTGAACCCGCGCATGTCGATCTCGCTCGACGGGACCGTCACCGGCACCAGTCCCAGGTCAAACACCTTCGTGCGCTTATTGCCTGCCATTCACATCTCTCCTGGTCGAGAGGAGCAGCCCCGCCGAAGGCCACCACGCAGGCGGCGGAGCCACTCCTCTCTTATCCCAGACGCCGCTAGTTGAGGTCAGCGACCAGGCCGTGCGCCTTCGTGTTGGTCACGCAGAGCGCGTACTCGGCGAGGACGGCCTCGGTGATCCGGTCGCCCGTCTTCGCGAACTCCTGAACCTCGAACGGTCGGAGCCACGCCACCTTCAGGTGTTCCGGGTCGATCGCCCACACGTCGCGCGCAGTGCCCTCGGTCGCCGTCGTCGAACCGAAGGCTCGGAGGTTCCGCGAGTTGACCGCGCTCAGCGTGTAACCGAAGGACGAGACGTACACGTCCACGGTGCCGTACACCGTCTTCGACGCGCGATCCGTTCGCATCGTGCTGGTCGCGGCCGTCGTGTTGCCCACGCCGTCGAAGGTGGCGAAGTCGGAGCGAGCCTTCGCGCCCATGACGAGCAGCGACGGGTTCGCACCGTCCACCCACATATCCTCGAGCAGCGAGTCGAGCAGGCCCTGGGTGAACGCACGCCGGTTGGCATTCGTCGCGAGGCCATCGGTGTGCTCGCCAGCGAACGCGGTCGGCGCAGTGCCGCCCGTGCCGCGGTTGGCATTGCTCACCCAGGACGGCATCGGAGCCGTTCGCGGGGCCGTCGAGGCCGTGCCGGTCGCCTTGACGTGGCTCTTGAACGTCGTCGGACCGACGCCGGGGCCACCAGCGAGGATGAAGTCGATGTCACGCTTGATCTCGCGCATCGCCTTCGCGCGTCCGTAGGCGATCTCCGAATCGCGTCCAGCCTTGGTCACGACCTCGGCCGTCCCCGACACCCCGTAGTCCTTGCGACTGATCTGGGTGTTGTTCGAGAGCTGCGTGCCCGAGCTGACCGCGGTCGTGGTGACCTGATCGGCCCCCTCTTCCGCCGCGTTGTCGGTGCGGTTCGCGAGCTCGTCCTCGGTCCACTGGTGGATGGTGGCCGTGGCCGTCGTCCACTCAGCCGCCGTCAGCAGAGGCGTATCGGTCGGAGAGATATTGTAGATGAAGTCCTGAAGGTCTTCTCGCTGACCGGCCATCGTGGCCGTGTCGTAAGTAGTCGTGATCGCCATGCTGGATCACCTCCTCGCCTTGTTCAGTGCGGAGCGGGCCTGAAGGGCTCGTGCGATGTCCCTCGTCGTGCCGCTCTCGCGCATTTGGTTGACTGCGGCGGCGTACTGCTCGCGCTCGCTGTGTCCGGCCTCTTGCGGAGAGCCGGAGCGAAGACGCGGAAGGTTCGCCACCTTCTTGCGGACAGTGGTCTCGTTCTCTCGTGCAGCCGCACGGTGCTGATCGTTCTGCATTGCGCGATATGCGATCAGGATGCGCCTGTGATCGAACTCACTGTTCCATTCCTCAACGGAGACACCGCCCCCGTTCGGATCCGTTACCCACTTGCCGAGTTCGGCGTAGGTGCGATCGAAGTCGCTCGCGAACGCGGGCTCCTTCTCTGCGAGCATCGAACGCTCGTATCCGACGCGCTGCTGCTGCTGCTGCATCTGGTAGTGCTGCTGCTGCGCCTGGGCCTGCTGGAGCAGAGCCTGCTTGCGTCGCATGTCTTCCATCTGGGCCGCGTACTCGCCCGGATTCTCGATCCGAAGACGCGCCAGCCTGTTCGCGTCGGGCTGGTTCGCCTGGAGCTCCTGCTGAAGCTGAGCGGCCAGTTGAGCGGAACGCTCGACCGCCTCACGAGAGGCCAGCATCAACTGGGACCGCTCCTGCTCGACCGCCTTCCGCTCTTCTGCCAGCGACTGCGTCTTGCGCGTGTAGTCGGCCTCTCTCGAGTAGCCCCGGATCAGCTCAGAGAGCGGAACCTCCTGCTCCACGCCGGCCACGTTGACCGGAACCATCGGGTCTTCGTCGAACTGGGCCTCCGCTTCCTGAGCAGCCTTCTCCTGCCACTCCTGGGCCTCGTCCTCGGGGACAACTGCCTCAAGCGCAAGCGGATCCTCCGCTACCTGCGGCTCTGCCTCTGCGGGCTGCTGCGGACCGCCCTCAAAGTGCCGGATCAGGGCGTCCATGCCCGGATCGTTATGTCGCGCCGTGTTTTCGGTCAGGGGTGCTTCTGCCACTACGTTCTCTCCGGTGATGCAGTGGCAGACTGGTCACGCGACCGAGCCTCCCGTGCTGCATTCAGATAGTTCGCGTGGGCCTCGTCGGCCTCGATCTCTTCTCGCCGCACCCGAGCCATCTCGGCTATCTCGCGTGCTGCGCTCTCTCCGTTCGCCAGGAAGGCGTGCATGATCGTCCTGAGTGACTGTGCAGCCTGAGCGCGGAGCGTCCCTCTGAAAGCATCCTCGGCGTTCTGGGCGGTACGGCAGAGTTGCAGCGCGCTCGACTCGACGTAGGACAGCGCGGCCTCGAAGATGGGCGAGTTGAGGATCTGCTTCGCCTGGGCTGCGCGCTCCACGTCCTGGTTCAACTCGTGACGGGTCTTGGGGCTCATTGAAGGTTCTCACCTCCGCCCTGACCCATGACTGAAAGCATGGCCTGATCGACCGCGGAGATGAGCGCGGCAGAGTCGCCGCCCTCCATCGAATCGAAGATCGACCACGGGTCGTCCATGTTTGCGCTCGCGCCCTGCAGGTTCAGCTTCTCGACCTCAATCTCGTGGTCGAGTTCCTTGACCTTCAGGTCCGCCATCGCCTTGAATCGTTCAAGCTCAAGCCGCTGACGATCGATCTCAAGCTTCATGCTCTCGATCTGCTGCTGGGCCTGAACCGCGAGGTCCGCCGGGTCTGGCTGCGGCGGAGGGGGCGGATTCATCGAGGGGTCGGTGATGAACTGCTCGGGCTCCTTGAAGCCCAGGGCCTCGACCATCGCAGACGCGGTCGCGAACAGGTTCTGCTGCGTGACCATGTTGCTCATGCCCGAGGCCAGGAGCTTCTCTTGAACCGCCGCCAGCGTCTGGAGGTTGTTCACCTTCTCCATCCGGGTGCCGTGCCCGAGGCCGACCGCGATCTGGGCATCCATGTTCGTGGCCCAGTCGCCGGGGTTGATGGGCACCCACTCGCCGCCCGCGTACAGTTGCATCTCGGAGCCGTGCTGGAGCAACTCCTTGTAGATCAGCTTGAAGATCCGCTTGACGCCCGTGTCCGCAAAGACGCGAGCGATCAGGGTGGCACGCTGAGCGGCTGCGCTCTGCTGCACCATCACACCGTACGCGGTCTTGTTGATCGAACTCGGGTCGATGCCCTGCCCTTCCGGCGTCACCCCGGTGCGCGACTGCAGCATCTCCCTGTGGAGCGAGAGCGCCGGCAGGATGTCCGCCGCGTTCGTCTTCATTTCGAGGGGACGAAGGGCACCTGGGGCGTACTCCTCGACATAGGAGCCCGGCGTGGCATCGATGAGCTGGTTCAGGTTGACCAGCGGCATCGCCGTGTCGCCCACGCCCTGAGAAAGCACGACCATGCGGGGATCGGTCGAGAGGTAGAGCGAATCGAGATACTGACGCCAGAGCGTGGTCTGGATGTTCTCGATGTCGGTCACCGCGTCCGCGAGGCTGAGACCGTAGAAGCGGTGCGGGACAGGGATCGGGGTGACGCTGGCGAAGGGGTGACCGTCCACGGGATCCGCAGAGATGAACTTCTGCGCGTACTCTCCCGCGACCAGGACGCGCCACCACTCGGAGATGCCGTCGTCATCCGTGTCGATCAGGACGTAGCACTCGGTCACGAGGACGCTGCGCTCTGAGTCGGTGCGGTCTGCGAAGCCGCTATCGATCCCGTCCTGCTGCGAAGAGCGGAGGATCTGCGACGTGTCAGTCGTAGAGCTCGGCTGCGTGGTCGGGATGCTGTTGGCGAGCTCAGGGTCGATGCCTGAAGCGATGAGCTGCGACACCGTCGTGCGGATGCGCTGCGCTAGAAACCGAGCCGAGGGGTCTTCGATACCCTTCGCGTCGCGGTTGATCAGGAAGTCCTCGGGCGCGACGTTCTCGATCCGCACCCGTCCATCATCGGGCCGGCGGACGCCCTTGATCGTAAACAGCACAGAGTTGAGATCGAGCGTCGAGAGGTCGATCTCTTGCTCGTCCAGTTCGACCAGATCGCCGGCCTCGTCCATGACGACCGGCACGCTCTCGCGGAACTCGAAGTGCTTGTCCTGGGCGAGCATCGCGACCTCGTCGAGTCGCTTCCCCTCGTAGGTCTCGAAGTAGCCCTCCTGACCCTCGTCCCAGTAGACCTTCACGATGCCGTTTCGCTGGATCAGCGCGTCGCGGAACATCGTCATGAGGATCTCGAGACCGTTGTTCTTCCTGAAGACGTGGTTGCACGCTTGGGTCGCTGCACGCGCGCTGGGCTCATCTTCCGGCCCCTGCGGCACGAAGGTGCAGACCTCGTTGGACGAGACGAAGACTTCAAGCAGTCCGGGGAGGATCTGCTCTACCTGCTCGAACACGATCCGGCTCGACGCCTGTGATCGACCCTCGACCTCGTCGCCGCGTCGGTTGCCGAACCACTCGTTCAGGTTCCGCTGCCGCGCCCTCGTCAGGCGCGTCCCGGTCCACCCCAGCGAACTGTCGATCTCCTTGCGGCAGACCGAGAGCATCTGGTTCTGATCGTATGCAGGCTGCTCTTCCATCACTTCGTCCATCAGGCCCGCCTTCTGGGTTGCGGTCGAGGCCGCTCGACGTTGACCAACTCTCGGATGCCCATTGCGAGATACCCGAAGGCATCAGCGCCGTGGGACGCCCAGTCGTGGACGGGCTGGTGCTTCAACTCACCGGTCGGCGACGTGTCTCGATGCCACGAGCGAAGAGCCTCGACCCCCGCGGCCGTCTTCTCTCGATCGAAGTAGCAGCGGGGGAGCAGCATGCGGCTTGCTTCGATTCGCTCGTCGATCTCCGAACGGGTGGACTGGGAGACCCGTGGGAGGACTCGGAAATTGATTCCGAACCCCGCTGCAACCTCGAAGCGGCTCTTCCCTGTGCCGAGCTCGCGCACGCCGATGTCGTGGGGCGCAATATGCTCGCCGTAGGTGTAGCCCTTGTCTTTCAGCACCTGGGCGTAGTGCGGGAGCCCTTCGCCGCTCGCCTCGTAGTAGTCGATCAGGCGCACCTCGCCGCGCCCGACCTGCTGGCAGAACCAGATCGTGGTCGAGTCGCCCACCCCGAGATCCCAGGCCGTGGTCACCGGCAGAGACGGGTCGTAGGGCACAGACGTGATGCGGTCCTCTTCGTCCGCCTCGTCAATGTATCGACCGAGGATCGAGTTCTTGACCGCCGATACCCGCACGCATTCATACTCGCGCGCGAACTCCTCCCGGCTCATGACCTTCTTCGCGTCTTCGACCTCGGCCGGGTCGAGCGACTGCGACGAACTCACCGGGTAGATTCGCCGGAACCAGCCGTCCTGTTCCGCCATGTCGTAGAGCTGCCCGAGCGCGCCGTTGCTGTATTTGAAGGTTCCGATCGCGTAGAAGTTGCCCTTCCGGTCAGAGATCGCGGGCCGGATGATCTCGGTGAACAGCTCCAGCTTCGTCGTGTCCATCTCGTCGGCCACCACGTCGTCGAAGTAGAGACCACGCAGGCGATCCGGGTTGTCCGCGCCGAAGAGGCGGATCCGAGCCCCGTTCATGAAGTCCATCCGCAGCTCGGACTCGTTCACCGTGAACACGCCGCGCGGCATGACCGCGAGGTATCGCTTCAGCTCGTCCCAGAGGACCGCCTTCGCCTGCTGGTAGGTCGGGGCGATGAACGCGGCACGGTAGTCCGGCTTCTCGGTCGAGAGGCACTTCCTGATCAACTCGTTCGCAAAGCAGACGCTCTTGCCCCATCGGCGATGGGCGACGATCACGCCGAACCGATGGTTCGACACGAGATCATGCACCTCCCGCTGCTGTTCGCGCGGGCAGTACGGAATCTCTATGTCCTGGAATGCTGCGCTCAAAAGGTGAACGCCTCCAACTCGATGGGCTCCTGGACTCCATCGTCTTCAGCCAACGCTCGCTTCTTGGACCGCTCCCACACAAGAACCTGCTCGCCGTGTCGCAGGTCTTCTCGAAGCATCGCGTCGATCTCGAGTACGTTGAACACGGCTATCGAGACCGCTTCGGCATCTTCGACGGGGGAGGAGTGAAGGGAGGGCACGTCTGCGGAGCGCCCGCGCTCTTCTTCGGCATCTTCTCGGTCGGGGGAGTGAAAGGCTTCGAGCCCCCGTTCACCTTACTGCTGTAGTCCATGACATCTCCTACCACTTGGTCTTGTCCGCCCAGTAGGCGGCGGACATCTTCCCCTTGTCGATGTTCCGCTTGTGCCTCGCCTTGAAGCTCGCGCGTCGATTCTTTGTCGCCTCGGACTCGCCCTTCTTCGGCTTGCCCGCGCCGCTGACACCTTGCTGGCCGAAGCGGATCAGCTTGACCTTGTCGCCTTCCTTCGCGAGTACCGCGTGGCTCTTCGTCGGGTGACTGCTCGTTCGCTTGGGCTTGTTGTATCCCGCAAACTTCTCGCCCCGGTATTCGATCGCCATCACTCTCCCCGGCTCGCTCGACGACCGGCCTCGGCCATCGGCTGAATGAACTTGCGAGTCATCTCCCCGTGGATCCCGTTGCCCAGCACCTTCTTCGCCTGGCCCCAGTTGTCGGGGATCTTGAAGCTGTCCGGCAGGCCCATCAGCCGAGCCATCATCCGCCCCGTGACCCGCTTCACGCGCCCGTCCGGCATCATGATTCGCG